>ERZ795056.5481-NODE-5481-length-12708-cov-19.881135_pt1 | contig 12708 bp, 6 predicted proteins | sample MGYA00375140_ERZ795056 | MGnify/ENA primary metagenome ERZ795056 (study PRJEB30185, sample SAMN05720227) | activated sludge metagenome | isolation source: Anaerobic digester | place: USA | collected 2015-03-09 ...
GCCTATCTCCGCATGAAGCTCCGGTACTTCTACATCCAAAAAACCTTTCTTTATTAAACGCAGCCGGAAAGCCTGCTGCACTTCATATTCTCCATGCACCAAAAACAGCCGCTGTACTTTGCGGGGATCCTGGCAGGCTAAAAACTGGGAAAGGTCTTCATAATCTCCGTGCGCACTCATGCTCCTGATAGAAGCTATCTCTGCATTCACTTCATGCAGCACGCCGAAAATGTTGACCTCTTTTCTTCCTTCCATTAATTTACCTCCCAGCGAACGGGGCTCACAATAACCGGTCAGCAGGATCGTATTGCGGCTGCTTTCAATATTGTTACTGATATGGTGTTTTACCCTTCCGGCATCAGCCATGCCGCTGGCAGAAATGATCACCATTGGCCCGTTGCGGAAATTGAGCATCTTTGATTCATCCACTGTTTTTATAAACTTCAGTCCTTTAAAACCAAAGGGGTCGTTGTCGCTTTCCAGTATTTTCTGGATGGTTTTATTAAAATATTGCGGATAACGTTTTACGATCTGTGTTGCGTTTACACTTAAAGGTGAGTCAACAAAATAATCGAGCTCGGGCAGCCTTCTTTCCAGTTCCAATTGGTTTAATGCAAATAATATTTCCTGTGTTCTTCCCACGCTGAAGGCCGGGATGATGAGCTTACCTTTTTTTTGCAAACAGGCTTTTTCTATCCAGTGCAGTATCTGGTCGGGGGTGGTTACGGCCATATCATGCAGGCTGTTGCCATAGGTTGATTCCAGCAGGATCACATCTGCCTGCGGAAACTCCTGCGGTGATTTTAAGATCACATCCCGGTAACGGCCCACATCACCGCTAAATGTGATGGCCTTGGTAACACCATTCTCTTTTACTTTTAAATGCACGGCTGCACTGCCGATGATATGCCCTGCATCCGTATACATCACTTGCACATTTTCATCAATGGCAAACCATTTACCATATTCCACTTCTACAAACCTGTCCAATGCATTGAGTGCATCTTCCGTAGTGTATAAAGGCAACAGGTAAGGCAATCCTTCGTTGGCCCTGCGTTTGTTCTCATATCTTACGTCACTCTCCTGTATTCCCGCAGAATCTTCCAGCAAAACGCTTGTCAATTCCCTGGTGGCAGGGGTGCAAAATATATGTCCGGAAAATCCATCTTTCACCAGCTTTGGTATGAGGCCGCTGTGGTCGATATGTGCATGTGATAAGATCAGGTGATCTACTTCTGCCGGGTCAAATCCCCAATGCCGGTTCATGGCATCGGTATCTTTTCCCATGCCCTGGAACATCCCACAGTCCAGCAGGTACTTTTTACCGTTGGTTAAACTCAGTAAATGTTTAGAACCGGTTACGGTACGGGCAGCGCCGTGGAAAGCAATTTTCATGATGACCAATTTAGCGTTCAAGTTAGCGATTTGATTTCGCTTTAAAGGACCACTCTATAAAAAATTCAGCCACCAGTTCTCCCTGCTCATTCTTCCCTGTTGATCTTGTTTTTATTGACCTTCCTTCACCAGTTTGGATGGCTTCAGCAATGGTATTGGAAATAGCTTCTCCATCTTCGCAAACAAAACTGGTAAGGCCGGTTGCTTTTTTATGATAAGTTGCCTGCAGTGCAACCACCAGCATGGATACAGCCGGCTTACCTTTATAGGTATGCATCATTGCCAGCAAACCGGTACTCATCTCAGCAGCCATCGCCAGGCAGGCGAAATAAGTACTCTTAAATGGATTTTGACTTAACCATTTATACGGTACCGTTACCGTTGCTTTTTGCGGGCTGATATCCTTAACCCTTACACCGCAGAAAAAAGCACTGGGCAGTTTTAATAATAAAAACATCCTGAATTTAACAGGATGTTTTACCAACTGTATAAAATCATCAGCTTTATTCATGCGGTCATTTTTTTTCGTACTGTGATGGATCCAGTGCTTTGGGTGTCCAGCCATTTAAAAATTCCAGCACTTTTTCTTTGCTATAACTGCTCTTACCATCTTCCAGCAGAGCACTATCCTGTAAATGTATCCGCTCACCTTTTTCATTCAGTACAATAAAAACAGGAAAACCAAAACGCTGGGGATAACCATATTTTGCAAATAAAGGCAGGTTTTCATTTTCTTTACTATAGTTGAGATGATACCACACAAAACTACTGTTGATAAGAGAATCTATTTGTGTATCAGCTTTGGCAAACCTGGCAAATTCAATGCACCATTTGCACCAGTTACCCCCGCCCTGCAGCAATACAAATTTCTTCTCCGCCGCAGCTTTCTTTACGGCCATTTCAATATCAGCGGCGGCATTGGCCGTGGGATTGTATAGTTTTTTTCCCTGGGCTGCGAGTGGCAGCGCAAACAACATTATGATGAAGATGATAATTATACTTTTCATATAACCAAAAATAAGCTTTTTACAATTGTACAAGCTGTGCCAGGAAAAGTTGAAATGGGTAAAAAATATCTGCTCATATACGAAATAATTGCACTGTTTATCCGTTACTCTTTCAAGATAGCATTAGAGGCTATTTCCCTGCTGCCCTTTTAACCACCACCAATTACTAACGCTATGATGAAATTCCTGATTTCGGTTCTATTCACTTTTCTTTCAACAGGGGCTTTATCTCAAACACAATACCAGCACTGGCAGTGGGCAAAATCATTTGGTGGCAGCGGCAACGATTATACCGTTGACATGAAAATCAAAAATGGATTCCTGTACGTTACCGGCACTTTTACTTCACCTCAAATTAATTGGGATGGAACCATACTGACCAATAGCGGCGGCAAAGATATTTTTATAACCAAACTGGATACCCTGGGTAATACCGTGTGGGTACAAAGTTTTGGGGGCAGCGGCGATGATGATGTGCAGCAACTGGAAATAAACAGCAATGGTGCGATGGCCCTGCGTTGCAAATCTGCCAGTAGTAACCTTGTTATTGGAAATACCTTATTGAACTCCCCGGATAATTTTTATATAACCTTAGGCACTGATGGAAATATTCTAAACAGCATTGTACTGCCAGTGGGGCCAATTTATTCTGATATAGATATTGATAATGAAAATGCAGTGTATATAAGCGGCAGCTATCAACATACATTTATTTTTAATGGTTATGCTATTGATTCAAGCTATGGGCTTGCAGGCGCAGTAGTGTTTAAATACATGAATGCGCTGCCTGTGTGGTACAAAAATGTACAGGTAAGGGCCAACCAGCGATATGAAATGTATGATTATGATATTGATCCTTATGGCCCGCCCCCCATTTCTTTAGTTGTTGGCTATACTCCTCCTGTAACCGGGGATGCCGCAGCCAGTATACAAATTGAATACAATGAAAGCGACACTGTTTTAAATATTACAGGCAATATAAGCCGCAATGGGGCAATTGATGCCCTGACACTTGTTACTGGCTATTATCCACCCGATTATCTTAGGAATTTTATTTATGGTCTGAAGATTTCCCAAAGCGGTTCAGTCAGCATCAGTTCTAATTTTTATAATCCATGGTACACATTTTTGGGCAACTACACCCGTGGATTTGCAACTGGCCAATCAGGGTATACATTTACATCATCAGGCTATTATACTTTAGGCGATTATCGTGACTATAGCATCACAACCGAAAAAAATAACCGGCAGGTAAGTTCCCTGAACCGGGGGTACCAATACAATAATCCTTCTTCTGTAATAGAACCTACTGCCTGGTATCCGTTTCAGACTGATGAAACCGGGAATTATTTGCTTTGCACTTCAATGCCTGAGTTGTACCCCGAGACGGGAAAAAGAAATGTTGTTGTACTCGACACAACCCTCCAGGAAATAAAAAGAACTTTTGTTTCCGAGATCAACAGGCTGCCGTTATCAATAAGAGCAATGGCTGATACGCATGCCGTATTTTTTGGCAGCCACTTTACAGGCGGAATATTAAAAGTGAATGAAAGTTTGCCTGGCAATGAAATCACTTTGCTCAACAATGGCCAAAGCGAAATTCTGATTGGAAAATATAATTCGGATGGCATTTCATTGCCACAATTGAATTATCCATATAAAACATCGTATAAAACCTGCAATGCCATAGACTCTGTACAATTATATTTAACTGTGAATGACAGTAGTGGTGCAGGCCCATATTCTTATCATTGGAATGCTTCCATTCATTTTAGCGATACAACTATTTTAAACCCCAAAGTATATTTTGGCGGCGATTCGATTATAAACAGGCTTACCATTACAGATGCCAATGGAATGAAATTTTCAAAAGACTTTGTATTCTTTAGTGGACAGCCCTCTGACATGAGATTGGTGGTGAGTAATACAAATATTTGCAGCAACGACAGTATTGTACTTACCCTTGAAGGAACTAATTTTCATCCCTGCCAGGTATCAGGCATTCCTTATGCTTCTTATATGAACACAGGCGTTCCAACATTCACATCATTGGGCCAGCAAATAAAATACACCGCAGGTTATACCCATACAATTAACTTAACACACAACTACGATATTGAATACCTCAACCCATCGCTTTATTGCATGATTGAATCGCCAATAACAATACAAGTACATGCTGCATTTATCAACACAAAAGATGTGTATGTATGCCCGGGAGCTGATTATACATTTGCAGACAGCGTAACGGTGCAAAATATTATGGCACCTTTTACACACACTATTCATTTTACAAACATAGCAGGCTGCGACAGTAACTATATTATCAATATCAAAGTTGCACCTCTATATAACAAAACAAAAACAAGAAACATATGCAGCGGCAGGGATTTTTATTTTCCTAATGGTGAGATTTTATATAACATAACAAGGGACACAATCTATGCCTGCCATTTTTCAAGCATGTATGGCTGCGACAGCGTTGTGAATTATGACATCCGGGTACGCACAGCAACAACCACATTAATAGATGCGCCAGTGTGCTATGGTACAAATTATGCGCTTAATTATGGTAATTACACAGACACCATATATAATATTACAAGAGATACAATTTACACTTTGAATCTTGTTTCAGCATATTATTGTGACAGCATTGTGAAAGTGCAGATAAGAATTTTACAACCAACCAGTTTATTGCAACTCGCTTCTGTATGTACAGGCGGCAGTTATGTTTTTCCAGACGGGCATATCATAAATAACATCACAAATGATACTTTGTACAGTAGCAGGTTTTCAAATATTAATGGCTGCGACAGTATTTTTTCAACCCATATCAGGGTTGTTTCATCTTACTATAATTCCCAATTAGAAACTGTGTGCAGCGGCGGCAGTTATAGATTTCCTGATGGGCAAATTATGAGCGGTATTATCAGCGCTACTTCATACACAAGCAGGCTCACAGCTTCAGGCGGATGCGACAGTATTATTACAACTCACATAAGTGTTACCCCAGCTCCAGAAACTACGGTAACAGTAAACCTATGTTCCGGCAACAGCTATACTTTTCCTGACGGATATACCATTTTCAATATCACTGGCCCTTTAACTCACACTACCACGTTCAGGCCTGCAGGCGAATGTTACAGCATCGTTCACACCGTATTAAATGTTTACCCAGCTTATCAATCTACTGAAACGTTCAACACCTGCCATGGCAGCAGCTTTACTTTTCCGGACGGAAGCACTATTGCTAACATAACAAGTAATGCCACCCACACTTCATTGCTGCAAAGCATCAATGGCTGCGACAGCAGCATTACCACCAATATCAACGTAATAAGTATTGACAGCACAGTTGTAAAAAACAATTTGTCTTTAACCGCCAATGCAACACCAGCTGTGTACCAATGGATTGATTGCATTGCAGGCATCACTATTCAATCAGCGAACAGCCAAACTTATACTGCATCTTCTATTGGCAACTATGCCGTGGAAATAACTAAGGATGGATGTATTGATACTTCATCATGCTATTTCATCACTGCAGCGGATTTATTAACAGGCGGAAGACCAGTTGCCACTGTTTTTCCAGTGCCGGTGATAAATAATTACACACTGGTTTTACAAAGCGAAAAGTCTGCAACCGCCACAATAAAGCTGTTGGATTTTACAGGGAATGTGGTGATGCAGCAAACAGCCCGGCTTTTGGTTGGCAAAAATATTATTCAGCAAAATATCAGTCGGCTTGCTGCGGGCCGGTATACATTGGTAATAATAAATACTGATGGTGATAAGCCTGTTATTAAAACCATCATTAAAATTTAAACAGCCTGCTAAAGAAGTTGAATAAAAACGGGTTACAAAAATGCAACCCGTTTTTTACTGTATGCAAAGCTATATTTATTGCTTGTCAATCTCCACCACACAACCCACAACTTTATTTTCTTCCGCAGCATCCGCTTTAAAATAAATAGTACCGCTATTGGTATTATTATACTGCACGTTTTTGATGGAGGCAGCAGCAATCACTTCATTCAGTTTACCCGCATAGGTTGGTTGCTTACTGTTATTGATCGCCGCATTGAGCGCAGTATAATCAAGTGGCTGTTTGCTTACTACGATGCCCATAAAATCTTTGTTGCCATTGTCGTCTGCCCGGATGGATTCTGTACGGGGAAAAACCCTGGTGCCGGTAATGCCGCAATAGGGCGAATGAGATGATTTGTAAGGGAACAATACAAAACTGCTGTTGGCTGTATTGGGTGTAAAAAGATAAATATAACATTCCACTTCATTGCGTATTTCCATTTTGAACCGGGTGCCTTTTTTGATGGGTGATACGGTAGTAAACAAATTGCTGCCGCCGGCACGTAAGGGAATGTATTGTTTGGTATCATTATTTATAAGACCGACCGTACATTCTAATGATTTGTTCAACGCTGCCCCCCGTTTAGGCATAGGGTCAACACCATAGGCCTCCCGTACAAATTGCTTAAAATCTGCATAACGCACCCAGCCGATTCCGTTCTCTCCCCACTGTGTACCCCAGCTGTTCATGATCTGGAAAGCACCGCCTTCCAGTCCGTCATTATAACCTACTACGCACATAGCATGACCCCCAAATCCCATTTGCCGGTAATCATCATCCGTGGGGTGCCAAACTTTTTGCCCCATCATTTCCTGCATAAAACTGCCTCCTACCATCATGCCAATCACCACAGGCGCATCTTTGGCCAGGTGCTCTTTTATCGCACGGATATTAAGACCATTGGGGTTATCCGTTTCCGTTAGCCGGTTAAATCCATGCATACGGTGCTGCAGGGCTTCGTTCCAGTGCTGGCCGCTTGGCTGGCGGTTGCAGTCGCTGGGGTCGTACGGAAAATCATTGTAAGGAACAGAACCTTTGTTGGTCATAAATTCCATGGCCCTTATCAGGTAAGAACCCTGGCAGCCATCGAGCCCGATCTGGTTGTACAAAAAAGCGGGGCTGTAAGCTACCTGGTTGGGATCGGTGTTGGTGCTGGCACTTTCTATAATGGTACGTGCTGCATAAGCGGCACTCCAGGCCACACAACTTCCCTGTTCGCCCTGGTTTTGTCTTGCCGGTGCAAATCTTGCGAGCGACACCGCTTCAGGCAAGGGGTTTTTTGTATTGTCATCTACCAGCCCTTCATACACACTGGCCTTTCTAAAGGAATCTGCATTGAGGTTGCCGCCCCTGGAGAATTGTGAAATGACATCTGTGATACCAGCGCCATTACCTCCTGCACAGCCACCATTGCGCATTAAAAAATATCCACCACCCACTACCAGCAGCAAAATTAAAATACCCCCCTTACCGCCTCCGCCACGAAACAAAGTGAACAACAGCGGAAGTAAATTAAGGATACCGCCCCCGCCACCTCCACCTGATCCACCTCTTCTGCCCCCGCCGGTATTTGCGTTTTCGTTGTAGTCCCGCTTGTCTTGTGGATCATCCACCATTTCTAATGCCATCGTATAAAAGTTTTAGTAAGATAATATTGGTGTTTAAATGTAGGGAGATTTTTTTTACCGGTTACTAAACGCTATTTGAAAACTTATTACTGAGCGCTATTTTTATCACACTCATTGTATCACTCACTTAATGCTTTCAGCATGAAAAATTTCACCTGTTTCTCTGTAATGACATTATTTGTAACGGCTTTTTCCTTTGCCCAGCCTTCTTTAAATAAACTGCAATTGAACATATCAAAAAATGATGTTGCTTCCGGAGGTGGCGTTCATTTTAATTCAATTTCTCCTTCCCAGGCAGGCGTTTATTTTGATGAGAATCATGAACTGCCCGCAAATAATGCCAAAACATGGGTGGAAACAAGCCTGGAAATAAGAGCAGGAGTTGACGAGTTCAGGATGGATGATAATATCACGGAAACAGCAAACAACATCGTGGTAAAAAAAATGCATCAGTATTTTAGAACCATCAAAGTGGAACATGGCACAGTAAAAATGACATTCAAAGCTGGCAAAATAAAGATGGCACAGTTTGAATTTTATTCCATAAAAAATGATTTTGAAATCCAGCCCCGGCTAACCCAGTCACAGGCGCTGCAAAATGCCCTGCGGTTTGCACCAGCCAGTGTATACGAGTGGGCAGATTCGGCCAATGCACTTTTATCACCCAACGCTCCCGCTGCAGAACTGGTGATCTTAAAAGATTACGAAGCTGAAAATGATGTTTGTCTTGCCTATAAATTTGACATCACCACTTTACAGCCCTTCAGTTCTGCATATATTTATGTAAATGCGCAGGATGGCAGGATAATACTAAACAATCCGCAAACCAGGCATACAGAAAGGAACAAAAGCAATAAGTTGGCAAAAGTGATTGGTGAACAGGAGTTAAAAGGGCACTTTTTTGACAACGAGAAAAAACAGGTGGCTGCTAATCCCTTTACTGCTGATAACCCGGGCGGCAATGCCCCACATGAACCCAAAAAAACAACGCTTCAGGATTATGCCAATATACAAGGAAGTGCTGCCACCAGATTTAACGGCATCCAGTACATATACACCGACAATAACAGTGGCGTTTCCGGTAAACCTTTCCGGCTGAGAGAAAAACGAAATGGTCTGAATATTGAAACATTTAATCTGCAGCGAAATCCCTACAATGCCGTTATAGATAATTATGCCACTGCAACTGACTTTGTTGACAACGACAATAACTGGACTGCTACAGAATTTCATAACGATAACTGGGATGATGCAGCTTTAGACGCCCATTTTGCGATGCAGATAGTAAGCGACTATTGGTGGACGGTACACAACCGAAGGGGATGGGATAATGCTAACTCCGCTATAAAAAGCTATGTTCATGCAAGGGAATACAAAGTTATCAATGGCCAATTGTTTATTGCTTTTGTGGAGAATGCTTTTTGGTGGAAAAAGAAAATGAGTTTTGGTGATGGTAATGCCACCCCTGTCATTCCGCCTTTTACAAGTTTTGATATTTGTGCCCACGAAATGGGTCATGCTATTACAGAAACAACCAGTGATCTTGTTTATCAATGGGAATCAGGTGCCCTCAATGAGTCGTTCAGTGATATATGGGCTGCCTGTATTACCGATTATGCAAGACCCATTTATCCGTTTACCAATGAGAGTACCTGGAGAGTGGGTGAAAAAGCATACGATGTGGGAACTCCGTTACCTGGCTTCAGGGATATGGAAAACCCGCCCCTTTTTAATGATCCGAGCGTTTATAAACATCCCACTTACTGGGAGGCGGCTTCACTGCAAACATGCCGGGACTTTGAAAACTTTGATAATTGTGGTGTACATACCAACAGTGGCGTATTAAATAAATGGTTTTACCTTATCACCATAGGCCAGCAGGGAAGTAATTATTTTGGGACACCCTTTAACGTTACAGGGCTTGGTTTTGCCACATCAGAAAAAATTGCTTATCTCACCACGCTTAACCTTACACCCAACGCTTCTTACCAAACCTGCCGTACCGTATCTCTCAATTCTACTGCAGCTTTATACGGCAATACATCCATCGAATACCAGTCGGTATGGAATGCCTGGGTAGCCGTGGCTGTAGAAAGCAATATTTACAACATGAACAATACACCCATTTTCACTACAAATAATTTTACTGCTGTAGGAGTAGGGAAAAATGGGGTGATAATGGCCGGTACTAACTACAGCGGCATCTACAAGTTTACGAATGACGCATGGCAAAGAATGCCAGACCTTACAGATGTAAGATTTAATGACATTAAAGCTGATTTCCAGGGCAATTTCTGGATAGCACAATCAGGCAGGCTGGGAACACAGGGCGGTGGCAGCAGTATTGGGGGTGGCGTTAGCTGCTACGAATATCCATTCACCAGCAATGCCTTATTGTATACCATCGGATTCCAGGCAGATGTACCTTCAAGAAATGGAAGATGTATATATGTTGATACTTTCCGTAACCGGCTGCCTTCCGATGATCCGCAGGTATGGATGGCGGGCACTGCCTATTTCACCGCCTTTAATTCAACGAGCGGTGGGCTTGGCCACGGAGTTAACACTTTCTCACCATATTTTATCAAGGTAACTGCAGGTATGGATATAGCTGCCAATACGATCGGTGCCCTTACACTGGGCGGCAATAAAGATGTGATCTGGACCTTTGTACAGGCCAACTATGGTGTGAACCAATTGCTCACTTACAACGCTGTAACCAACGCACTTATTGAAACATTCGACCATACCACCCATCCTACCATTCCCTCTGGCTTTGTAGCAAGGTCCATTTATTGCGACTTAAAAAAGAGGACCTGGATAGGACTTGCTTCCGGCGGCATTCTTGTTTTTGATGAGAACAGGGTTTGGCATTATTTAAGTCCTGCAGATTTTCCACAATTGTTCCCTGCAGGTTCGCAGGCAAGCTTTAATGCCGTTGCAGGAACAAAAGATAACGATGTGTATATCGGCACCACAGCAGGACTATTGTTTTTTGAGAGGGGAGACGGGCTGCCGGACAGGATTGATCAGCCAGGCAGTTACAGGCTGTATGGCAAGGCAAACGGGTTGCCATCCAATGTAATAAATGCCATAGCATACGACACGCTGCGTTTTAAACTGATTGTAGCTACAGACAGCGGAGTTGTTTTTTGGGAGCCTTTGTGCATCAGCCCTTATTGTACCGAATACAGGTTTTCAGCAAAAGAAGAAGTGGAAACGATTGCCAATGGCAACTGGGGTAACCCTGCCACCTGGAGCAATGGTAAAGTGCCTGATTCTGCAACCTCCGTTACTATAAAACACAATGTGGTGGTTGATATAGATGGACAATGCAGTTATCTTGGGGTATACCCATCCGTTAGCTTTATCGTACAAACAGGTAAAAAACTGGTTCTTTTTTCAGACAGAGGTAATACGATCTATACCGGAACGGAACAAAGAAGGCGAAGACGATGAAGTTCTTTCAATTAATAAAAAACAGGTCCTGCAATTGCAGGGCCTGTTTACAAAGTTAAATGTTTACTATTCCACCACCTGGTTCTTCAGCAGGTCTTCAAACAGATCCCTTCTTCTTATGATCTTTGCCACACCATCCTTTACCATCACCTCTGCAGGTTTTAACCGGCTGTTGAAATTGCTGCTCATTTCAAAACCATAGGCACCGGCGTTATAGAATACCAGGTAATCCCCTTCCCGAACTTCGTTCAGTTTACGGTCCCAGGCAAAAGTGTCGGTTTCGCAGATATTACCCACCACGTTATAAATCCTTTCAGCTCCTTTAGGATTGCTGATGTTTTCAATGTGATGATAAGCATCATACATCATCGGGCGTATCAAATGATTAAAGCCGCTGTTAACACCAACAAAGACAGCTGAAGGCGTTTGTTTGATCACGTTAGCCTTCACCACAAAATACCCACATTGACTTACTAAGTACTTACCGGGTTCAAACCACACCTGCAGTTTTTTGCCGGTTTCTTTTTCATATTCGGCAAAAGCTTCCGCCACTTTTTCGCCCAGGGTAGCAATATCTGTTTCTGCATCGCCAGGCTGGTAGGGAACTTTGAAGCCACTGCCCAGGTCTATAAATTCAAGATTGGGAAAATGAGTAGCCATTTCAAACATCACTTCCAGGCCCAGTAAAAAAACTTTTACATCTTTTATTTCGCTGCCCGTGTGCATGTGAATACCCGTTACATTCAATTGCGTTGTTTTTACAACCCTTTCAATATGCCGCATCTGGTGAATGGAAATACCAAATTTACTATCAATATGCCCGGTGGAAATTTTGTAATTGCCCCCCGCCATGATATGCGGATTCAGCCTGATACAAACGGGGTAGCTGCCACCAAATTTATTTCCAAACTGTTCTAAGATGGAAATATTATCGATATTGATATTTACACCCATTTCCTTTACTTCCACTATCTCTTCAAAATCCACACAGTTGGGCGTAAACAAAATGTTCTTTTTATCAAACCCGGCCATCAGCCCCAGCTTTACTTCGTTTACACTCACACAATCTAATGACGCACCAATGGACTGTACATACTTAAGCACATTGATATTGGTAAGCGATTTACAGGCATAAAAAAAATGGGCATTGCAATGCTTAAATGCCTTTTGTAACTTTTTGTATTGTGCAGCGATGCGTTCTGCATGATACACATACACGGGGGTGCCAAATTCATGGGCGATCTCGGTGAGTTGCTGGTGAGTGAGGTTCTGCATGTTGATTAAGCTGATTGGTTTTTGATGATGATTGATTTTTAATAAAGATTACTTTTTATGATGATTACTACTG
>ERZ795056.5485-NODE-5485-length-12704-cov-8.515851_pt1 | contig 12704 bp, 19 predicted proteins | sample MGYA00375140_ERZ795056 | MGnify/ENA primary metagenome ERZ795056 (study PRJEB30185, sample SAMN05720227) | activated sludge metagenome | isolation source: Anaerobic digester | place: USA | collected 2015-03-09 ...
CGTTCTGTATTATGATATTTTACATTGTAAAGTGCTGTTTTAATATTGTGTGATAAAAATATTTGCGATTCTATCTCAATATTTATATTTATATTTATATTATTTTTCATAGTTATAATGAAAACTAATCTTGTGTTTAATCCATTATTTTGGTTTGATCTACATTCTATATTGAGATGTATATCTTCTAAATATAAATCTTTGAAATTTACATTTGGTGTATTATTATTTGCTTTAATAAAACAATCATAAGTATCAACATTATAAAAAATATTAACTTGATACTTTTCTGTAACTATACAAAAACCATTATAAGTTAATATTATATCTTTTATTACTTCATTTTTTATTTTTTTAAATATATATTTATTCATTTCCTTTTTACTATTTATCATCTGTTTCATCATCTAATCCATATCAGACTGTTTCAATAAATTCACATACTTTTAAAAATTGATCAAAATCTTCACTTTCTTTTACAATAAAATCTATTTTTAATTTTTCCATTAATTTAATTAATTCAATAGCACATATTTCTTTAGAATCAAAATCACCTAATAGAGTAAAGTCCACTTTTTCTGATCCTTTAGTACTTTCTCTGTAAAATATAGTAATCCTTTCTGTATCAGGTAATTTTGATAATTGATTTATAATGTATTCTAAACTTTTACTAGTTTCTCTGTTAGACATTGTTATGTGTTTTATTAAAAACATTTTGAGCTAATTCTTTATCTTTTAAAAATATTTTAAAAATATCATATATAAATGTACCAAAAGGATAGTTGCTGTGTAAACATCTTGTTGTGTCTTCTTTACTTATAAACATAAGTAATGCTATTTTTAAATCAGATAATTCATTAATAGATTCTACATGATCAATTATATCTTTCAATATTTCTTCTTCATTAATTTCCATATTGTATGTTTTTTAGTTTCTTTGTATAAGATGTATCTTCTGCAAAAGTAGTTAATAATATGTAATAATTATCTTCTGTGTCTATAGATTTTGCATAAGCCGCTTGATATAAAGCATAATCTAATACTGACTCTTTCCAGTTATTATAATATGCATATCCATTTAGAACACCTTTACTTGTTGTTGGCCTAAGTTTTGCTGGTTTCATTCCAAATAAATTATTATTTTCTAGAAATATCCTACTTTTAAAATTATTGGTTTCTAATATTGCTTGTGCTAATACTATATCTGGAAACTTGATGTTTAAATTAATAAGTTCTTTTTCAAGATTTTCCTTACTGAAATTTTCATTAGTTATTTCTAATCTTATAACTTTATCTATGTATGTTATCTTTTTATTGCTATCTACTAATTTAAAAGCTATTAATACTAATAGTATAAATATTATAGCAACATAAACTATTTTCAATTTTATATCAAATTCTTCAAATAAATGAAGATTATCGTTAAATTTATATAGTTTCATGACCAATCTATTTCATCATTGTTTATTGATTTTAATATAACATTTGCTTTACTAAAATGTTTACAACCTCTAAATGGAATTTTAGTATTTAATGGAGATGGATGCCCAGCAGTTAATATATAATGTTTATTACTATCTATTTTATCAATTATAGAACCTGCTTTATTACCCCATAACATAAATATTAAAGCTGTTTTATTATCATTTAAACATTTAAATACATAATCGGTGAATTTATACCACATGTTAATATGTGATAATGGTTTATTTCTTTCTACTGTTAAAGCCATGTTTAATAATAGTACACCTTGACGAGCCCAATTTTCTAAATTATGATTAGTATAAACACCACAATTATCATATACTTCATCTAATATGTTTTTTAAAGATGGAGATTTTAATATATAATTTGCAAAAGCTAATCCTGTTGCACTACCATCATGATATGGATCTTGTCCTACTATTACTACTCTAGTATTATCAAACGTCGTTAATTTAAAAGCTTTAAATATATCTTCGTTAGTTTCTGGATATATTATTTTAGTTTGACGTTCTATTTTTAAAAATTTACCAACATCATCAAAATACTTAGTTTTGAGGATTGGTTTTAAAATATTAAACCAATCCTCACTAAATAACTGTTTCATAACATAAAAAACTTGATTATATCTTGTACTGTAAATATAGTACTTAATATTTTATCTAAATGTATAGTTTCATTTTCTAATGTCATTATATCATATAATTCTGAATTTTTATTTATGTCATAATCTAATATCTTAGATAAACTTTTTCTATAATTATCAGTTTTATATAACACATCATATATATCACTATTTATTCCAACACCATAATAATCTAATATCTTATTTTTATGACTATTACTTATCTTAGAATATTTTCCTTGTTTTATTAATTCTATAGTTCCTTTTAATTCATTCGGTATCTTAACAAGTACTATAATATTAGTACATGTATTATGTTCTGGAATAATAGATAAGGTTAAAGGAAATTCTATTAGTTTATCTTCTATTTTATTAAATTCTGGAAGATTAAAAAATTTATATTTTAACACAAGTATATAATCGGTAGTAGATAAATATGCATTCATTAGAAAAAGTTCTTCTTCTATATTATCTAATATCAACGGAACAATAAATTTTGTAGTTATATTTTTAGTTTCTTCTATAAAAGTATATTGCATATTTTCTATATCTTCTTTAATATCTCTTATATGATAAACAGTATCAAAGTTATTAATGTTAAAATGAACATAAGAATTTACTTTGAGTTCTTTCGGAAATCCTAATATAAATTCTTGATCCATACATGTAACCTCATCATCTTTAAAAGTAAATACAGGTTTATTAGCTTTTACAACAAAGAATCTATTACAAAATGAAATATTATATCTAGTTATCTGAGTCTTTATTGTTTGTTGTGTTATCATCTATTAATAATTTTTTGTTCTTTTTTACTACATAATAAGGATAGATATAATCGCCTTGTATATTTATATAATCTAAAGCTTCTATTCTTTCTAAATAACCCATATATCTATGTGTAGTAAAGTCTTTACCATATCTTCCTATATCTAAAGCTTTATCACTAACATCAAATAATATTACCATATCTTCTGTATAACTAACTACTACAAAAGCAAAACTAATATCATAGTCTTTATATAAGTATTTTAAAGCATCTACATAAAAAGAAGCTTGTATAGCATGATCATCTTTAAGATAGGTTTTATCAAAACTTAGCGCTGGACGTGAAGTTACTTTTAAATCATATATTTTTATCTTTTTAGCTTCATCATCTATATATACAAAATCTAATAATGACTTACATTGTTTATTTTCTATAGACCAAAATACTGGAAGTTGCTTCATTACTTTATCAGAATTTAATAAAGTAATAACTTCATCTATATCACTATTCATAATTAATTCTAAAGAAATATCTATGGACATTGACATATCTAAAGTTATTATTTTTCTACCATTGGCCTTGATAAGATCATTATAATAAGCGTTTCCATTATTTATCAGATTTTTAACTAAAGTATCGTCTTTCCAGTTATTTTGATATTCTGATTCACGTCCTATTCTTAACAATAAATCAGCTTCTTCTTCTAAAGTTGTCTTATTTTTAGATAACTCAAATACTTTATCAATTATATTTTTTACTGCTAAGCTTATTCTGTAATCTCCAGAATACATAAACTCTTTATCAAAATCACCATTTCTAGTTAATATACAATCTACGGCAGATCCAATAATCATTTCATCAGTTTCTTGAACTTCTTCTAAAAGATTTTTAGGATTTTTAACTTTTTTTAATAAGCTGCTATTTATAGCATCTACCTCAAAATATATGTTTTTTTCCATCTTTGTTTGCCTTTCGTACTGCTCTTAATAATTTTGTTTTTATAAATGCTGAAAAAAGATCTTTTTTGGTAATATCTTTAATTATATCACTAGTTAATATATAAGTATCGTTATCTATATAACCATCAGTTTTTAATTCTATACGTAATAAAAGCATAATTTCAGATTTAATGTCCATTGGTTTTATTAAACCAAATGTATCATATTACCATGCACAGCCTGTGACTGAAAAAGTTTGTATAAATAATCCATTATTATCTCTTATTTCTATATATTTTATTTCAGAAGTATTATCTTCATTAACTAATTTAATATTAAATTTCATACAATTTAGATTAATAAATAAGTCAGATCTATAAATAAGATTAAGTTATAGATAGATCTGACTTATTTATGGTTAATACTTTACTTTAATTCTTCATTTATATCTTTATAATCTTTATTTATCTTATTAATTAATTTTTCATGATATTCATAATCGGAAATTAAAGTGATATTATTTATACGATCTGTTAATTTCTCAATTTCTTTTATTATAATATTTAGCTCATTTTTTAAATCCACTAATCTATTATTTATAAATAATAAGTTTACTACTCCAACAAGATTTTCTTTTTTATTCTTTTCTTCTGATCTTCTTACCTTATTAAGTGCAAATATTAAATCTATTTTTGATAAATTAGCTGGAATTTTATAACTTTTAGCTAAATTTTGAAGTTCTTTATAACTTAATTTACTATAATCAATTCCTCCTTTTTGTTTACTTTTATAAAGAAGTAAAGTAAATTCTGTATTTGGTAATATAGCTTCATTAAGAGATAATGTTATAAAACCTTCACGCACAATTACAATCATATCATCTAAATTTAGCTTTAGTTGTTGAGAAAATTCTTTTTTTAATTCTCCAAATGTAGTAGCATCACTACTAATAAAATCAAGACCTACTCTATCTGGTCTTTTATAATAAATCTTTCTAGTCATGTTTTATATTTTTAGTTTCTAATAAATAATTTAAAAGAAGATTTAACTCCTTTGTCCCATACTTTAATACAAAATCTGATGGATCTTTATCTTTAAATTTTTCTGGAATATAAATGTAATCTAATTTATATATGTTTGAAAACTTTTTTGCATTTAATATTCCACATTTATCATTATCATACCATATAACAATATTTCTAAATCTATCTTTTAATTTATACAATTCTAATGGCTGTATAAATGAAACTTCAGAATTTGGGGCTATTGCAAAAGTATTAGTATTACAAAATAAAGTTCCTACATCTTTTAAAGAAGATGTTATTATCAATAAATCACCATTTCTAGGTAATAAATGATATCCTTGTATTATGTCTTTAGTAACATTACCTATAAATTTTACTTTATTATTAAACGGTTGATAAATTTTTCTTGTTTTCGTATTATCTATTTTACCAAAATCATAACAATAAGAAAGATAAGAACTTCCTATATAACGTTCTGAAGTTTTAGTTTTAATATAAAATGCAGTTATTGGTGATATATGTGCTTTCTCTAACCAGTCTTGTGTTATATTATATTGATTCCAATATTCTATATCTTTTTTTCTAAATTTTACTTTCTTAACTAATATTTTTGTTAGTTCTTTATTAGTTTTCCAATTTACTTTAACCGGTTTTTTACTTAATTGTAATGTAAAATATGCAATATCTGAATCTATTAAATCTAAATTAAAATCTTGTATTATTTTTTTTAAAGCTTCTTTATAAGAAATATTATATTTCATCATTACATATTGAAAACAATTTAACGTACCTTCAATTCCAAAATCTTTGTACTTTAATTTATTGTTATTAGTATAAAATACCCTGCATGAAGGATGATTATCTTCTCTTAATTCTGATTTAAAAGAGACATTTATATCCTTCATTGACGGTATATAATATTTAAATATATCATATTCTGTAATAAATGATAATATAGTTTCTTTTGTTAAAGGAAGCTTTATTTCATAATTTATCATTAATCCCAACTATTTTCTAAACTTTCTTTTAATCCAGAAGATTTATTATCACTTGAAACTAATTTATCATATCTATTTAATTTTAATTTTGAAGGATTAACATTCATATTCTCTATAACTGGTGCAAATGATCTTAATGTTGCAAAATTATCATTATTTAATACAACTACAACTCGAACTAAAATTTTATTTGGAATAACCTTTTTTAAATCTGCAGCTGCAACTCTAATTAAATCTTTGTATGTTTTTACACCAGTTATACTATAAGATTCTCCTATAATATTCCTGGAAATATTAGCTATTATATTTTTCTTCTTTACGCTATCTTTATATAGATCATCTTCATTTTTTATAAAACCTCCTATTTTTGGCTCATAATAACGTCGATTTACTTTAAATGTATCTTTTATATCTGAAAACGTATATTCTATATAACTATTATTATCTTCTTCACTTACTTTAACATCACTTAGGTACATGTTTTCTATTATACCTGGTTCAATATTTACAAATGTATTTTCATTATAGTTCTCATCAAAATTATAATCTATTCTTTCCATAATTTATTTATTTATTTGTTTGTTTGTTTATTTATTTATTAATCACTAATTGTGTTATTGATTAATTGTTCTTCTACATAAAAATAATTTTCTTCTATCAATTTACTTATTAATTTTAAACATTTAATACCATCAATAACGCATGGAATTCCAAATAACACTATATTACCGTATTCATTTGCTATATCTACAAATCTTTTATATAAATAATCAAACAAATGTCCATTATTTATTATACCATTTTTATTTAAATTTATTGGAATTTTTATTGTTTTTCTATCTATATCTGTAACATTTACAAAATATATATTATCTTCATAAGTACCTATTGTAATAATAGTTTTATTTATACTAGTATTCTTATCTTTTAAAGCTGATAAAGCTTCTTTATTAAGCTTAATATGCTTAGTTACTTTACCAGCTATATTTCTTGTATATAAATATATCATAGGAAATTGTTGTTCCATTTTTACTTAATTTTGTAATTTATAATAAGTTCTAATACGCTCATCAACTAATGATAATGAATTGGGTATTAAAAAATCATTAAACATCCCGTAAGGAGTATGTGCAGTACTTCTATTTGAACTAGTTTCAAAACTGTAAGAAGCTTTTCCATTAACAAAATCAACATGTGTAAATAACACTATTGACATTTTAGATTCCAATTTTATTTTTTCTAACTTTTTACCATTTGTAACTAGAGCTCTTGATTCATTACCGTCTACATTGGTATATAAACTAATATGGCCCATCAAATATACTATTAAGTCTGGTTTTAAACTACTTATATTAACTATTAAAGCATAAATATCTCGTGCAAAATCATACCATTTATCATATGTCAATTTTTGAGCTTCTAACATTTCTCTATCTAACATGACACCATTTATAGTATCTATTACAACACTTTTTATTGTTGTACTTTCTGAAGCTCTTTTTAATATTACGTTTATATCATCAATATCAGATGTTTTTATAACATTATTACTTGGAAATATATCTGCAAATGGTAAAGGTTTTTTATCTGAATTTATTAAAACAGTGGATTTCTGATTTAGTCCACTATATGTCTTCATATCCCATTCTAATGTTTGTGGATCTAAAGATATTGTACCATCTTTATTAGTTACTATCGAAGTGGTTTTTCCACTACCACTTTCTCCTAATACACCAACTGTCATTCCCATATTATTGTTCTTTTGGTTCAAGAAATATTAAATCAGAATAAGGCAATATATGCTTTAATTCTTCAAAAAATAATTTAAATGTATCATCTTTCTTTAAATATAACTCTCTTAACGTAAGATAACTTACTATTATATCTTTAGTTTGCAAATAATTTTTAAAATAATCTTCTGAAAAAGCAATTTCTCTATCTTCTTTTAAGATTTTATTTATTTCTTCTAACTTTTTATCACTTATATTTTCGTCAAAATCTTCTTTTGTTACTCCTATTCTTTTTAATATTCCAATATAACTATCTGAATATAATGACTGAATTCTTTTATCTTCTAATAGCTTACTCCAGAATTTAATAGTAGCTTTAATTCTTAATATAACTATTATACCTTTTAAAGGTCTAATGTTAGAACCTTGTCTTAATACCATTTCTCTCAAAACATCTAAATCTTTTCGATTAACTGCTACCGAGGTTGAGTAATTTAAAACATTTCTTCTTACTTCTTCTTGTTGTGGTAACTTCGTTATTACTGCACTTCTCGGATTCTTCCTTTGAGCTAAACTTAAATTGTTTAATACAGCTCCAAATCCCATGATTTCTTTGATTTCTACTTGCATGTGTTTCAGTTTTAATTAGTTATACTTTTGATATTTAATTGTAAGTTCTCTATATCTTTTGCAAATTTATAAACTTTTATGATATCTAAAGAATCTGCTGGAGGTAATTCTTCAAAATTATTTGAATCGCCAATGAAAAATAGTGGTAGTGATAAATTTGACTTACCATGTCTATTTATACTTATGGATAGTTCTTTAAAACAATCTTTAAGCTTATAAATTTCATATTTTTTATAAACTTCTATATCAAATTTATCTGGCGAAAATATACCGAATAATATATCACAATCTCTAGATGTACATTTATTATCAGCTAATCCAGCTGCAGATGGTTTTAATTTATCAATGATAGATTCTCCTTTATAAGTAAATTGTTGCCTTTCTATTTCTAAAGCCTGTTGTTGTACTATAACAGGTATTATCTTATAATGATTTCTTAATCTGGACAACATACTACTTAAATCTGCAATAGCTTGATATAAAGTTTCTCCTTTTTCTGGAGTAATTAATCCTATATGATCTACTATGACAAATACAAATTCATTTTCGTCCATTGGTTCATATCTATCAAATATTTCTATTTCTTCACCAGTTTTAGTGGTTATTAATTTTTTATATATCTTACCACTGTTTTCAATATAATTCATTATAATCTTATATATTGATTTTGGTGTTTTAGCATCTTCTATGAATTCAGTAAATTTTAATACTTCTGTCACATATGTGTTGTAGATATTTTCTATTTGATAAGTCGTTTCTTCATCAATGATAAAATCTTTGTATGATGACATCAATTTTTCTGGATTTATTATTTTTTTATAATCTTTAAATAATTTTCTAGATATAAGCATTAATTGTTTATATTCTGATATTAGTTCTAAAGTAAAATAAAATATTTTTGGTTTTATATTTGTTTTACCTTTATTAGCTAAATACCAATCTATTACATTATAAGTAAATAAACTATCTGCTATTTGAGTTTTACCTGATTTTGGACCTCCACTTACTAAATAATATCTTCCTTTTTGAATACCTGCTATCACATTATTTAATTTATTAAATGGCCACGGAATAGTTATTATCTCGCCATTTAATCTTTTATCTCTATTGAATTTTATGGTTTCTATTAAATTCATAATGTTATCTCATTTGTTGGATTTTCTTCTAAGTTTAGTAAATAATCACATATAGATGCTAATGTACTTATACCATCTTTATATATGAAGTAATGTGCTTGTTTTATATATAAATTATCTGTATGTTCTATATAATGTTTTGTAGCTCTTAATATTAAGTCTTCATCTCTAAATTTTTTATTATTTTTATAAAATTGTTTTAACTTTTTTAATACTCCTTGTTCATCTCCTTTCTTATTTTTTGGAAATAACTCTCTTATTTTTTTAGTTAATTCAACAAAATCTATTTTATCTTTACTAAAAAGCTCTTCACTTTCAGAACGTAAAACAACCGTATTATCTTTATATATAATATAGTTTAAATTTTCTAGTAATTTTAAAGCTTTATCAAATTCTTTTAAAGTATTATATTGATCAGAATATAAATCTTTTACTACATTGAATTCTAATTCATTTAGTAATTTTAAAAGAATGAATTCTCTTATTGGAAGTTTACTCTTTTTTACTATATCAATATCTATTTCTATTATCATTTTTTGTGATTTTTATAATTCGTTTATATTTATTACTTCTGCTCTAGATAAATCAATATCTTTCATAGCATCTCTAAACCATTTCTCCATCTGTGTATTCTTTGTTTTAATTATAAATGCATATGCAATATCATCTGGAGATAATCTATCTAATCTTCCAAAACGCTGACGTGTATTTATAGTAGATCCAACATAACTTTCAAGAATACCATATTTTGTATTTTTTAAATTTACACTGGTATTTAATGAATTACAACCACCTATTTCTTTAACTTCATTAGAATTAAATCTTTTTAAATTGTACGTGTTGGTGTCTCTATTATTTTTACTATATATTCTATTATCTGTTATCTTTTCCAACTGATCATTAAGCTCTGAAAATAAAACTATTCTGGCTTCATGATCTTTCTCTCTGATTTTATTCTTTATTTGTAATGCTACATCAGCTCTTGTATTAGATAATAATAATAGATTTTTTCTGGCTTGTACTGTTCTTAAATAATTATAAGCTATTGCATTTTGTTCTTTAGTACCTTGTTTTTTCCAACCCCATGTAACAGCTATCTCCCAAATATCTTCTTTTAATTCTTTCTTTATATCATATATTTTATAAAATGGATTAGTATTTCTTTCTATTTTTACTAAATCTATTAGTTTCTTTTTATATTCTTGAAATTTTGAATCATAATAAGTATATAAATCTAGCTCTCCTTTATAAAATTTTCCCGTCTTAAACTGCACTAAAAATTTATGATCATTATCTAGTACATGCTCTATAATAAAATATTGCCTTTTATTTATTATACCATCTTTTGAACTATTTGTATAAGTAAATATTATTGGACAATATTTATTATATAATTCTAGTTTTTCTTCTTCATCTTTTCCAAAAGGAGTACCAGTTAATCCTATTACTTTGTCATATTTTACTATGTTAAATATGTTCGAGTATTCTTTAGTTACTACACTATGTATTTCATCTACAACTAATAAATTATATTTTTCTGGTAATGGATTTTCATATTTATAAATTAATTGTGAAGTTTTAAATTCAAATTTTATAGGTTTTGGTGTATCTTTATGTTCATATATGAACCCATATTTATTCTTAAATCCCCACTTCTTTAATTCTTGTTTCCATACTTCTTCTAATAAAACACGTGAACTTACTAGAACTACATTATAAACTTCACCTTCTGTATTTCTACTATCTCTTAATATGAAATCTAGAACCATTTTTGTTTTACCTGTACCTGTAGATAATACAACTGTTCCTCCATTATTCTTTATAAGAGACTCTACTGCCTCATTTATTATTATATCTCTTTTATCCATTTTATGAGTTTATTTAATATGAATAATAACTTAAGAATAATCACTTACATTGTGACTTTTTGTGTAAATTAAAAATTCTGGATTTTTAATTTTAACGTATTTTGGTAATACGGAATCTAAACTTTTAACCACTACACCTTCATGTGGTATTCTTGTATTTTTAAAATAAGCATTTTTAACATATTTATCAAAAATAATATCTATACTTGTATATGTATGGTCATCTTCTAAAACAGGAATATATTCTAAATCAAGTTTTTTAACTATTTCTTTTGCTTTATTTGGTTTGATATAACTATCATTTATCATTACATCAAAACAAAATAAATTTGTAGTTTTTAAAGAATATGTATAATTGTTTTGTATACCTTTTCCATATATCTCACCGTATATAATGAAGTTTACTAATTTGTTTGGATCTTCATTATATTTTACATATTCAAATAACTTCTTTTTAATTTTCAATCTTTTAGATATTTCTATATATACATTATTGTTTTTAGAATTTGATTTTAAATTTAAAATCTTTTTATGTGATCCTACCATATACTCAAAAAATGCCCATTTATCTCTTTTAATATAATATCTAAATAAATCTTTTAAACTTATTTTATTTTTTCTTACTATACCAAATCGTGCATTCGTTCCATGAATTTTCCTAGTTATTTGTAAAGATTCTCCTTTATAAAATATATTTGGTACGTCTTTAAAATTGGGTATGTTGTAATAAATTCTAAAATTTTCATTATCATTTAAAAACTTTTTGTCTGGAATAATTTTTTCTTGTTTTGGTTTATATATATTTAAAATATCACTTAAATCTTTTCTGTAATCAATATCTTTTATTTTATCTTTAATTAAATCTATAGGTAATATTAGACATTCTGAATATATACCTTTTAGTTTTACAACATGCACAGTATTATCTTTATGCAAATATTTTTTTATACCAAAAGATTGTGCTAAATCTTCTGGTATAATAGCACCTTCAGTTATTAAGATAACGTTATCATCTTTTTTAAACTCACCTTTTTTAACTATACATTGCCAACCTTCTACTAATGCTAATTCTATATTATCTGCATTCTCAATAGGTTTTATTTCTCTGATTTTTGATATATAACATACCGAATTTTTCATAAATTTATAAAGTTTTTAATTAGGTTACTATGTTAAGATAAGATTTATATTCCAAATCTAAGGTAAGATTTATATTCTAAATCTAAATCATTTTCAAATTTTTTTAATGTATCTTCAAAATTTTTCAACATATTTATTTTATATATAACTGGAACAAAATTTATGAGAATCACAGACTTTACTATCATCATAATCATTCTCTTTATTTTCAATTGTTTTCATATTAATAAGGTTTTAATATTTTATCGTTTTTTTGCCTAACATGTTCTCCTGTTTTCATTTTTTCGTTCGTTTAATAGCTTAATCAATCTCGGATAATCTTCATCTAAAATAATCCTTCCAAGTAATTTTGTCTTATACCAAGCA
>ERZ795056.5487-NODE-5487-length-12703-cov-4.237113_pt1 | contig 12703 bp, 9 predicted proteins | sample MGYA00375140_ERZ795056 | MGnify/ENA primary metagenome ERZ795056 (study PRJEB30185, sample SAMN05720227) | activated sludge metagenome | isolation source: Anaerobic digester | place: USA | collected 2015-03-09 ...
TCTACACGTTAAGCGACACTCTTTCCCTACACGACGCTCTTCCGATCTGCCGCGCGGCGGCCCGGTGGTGCGCCTGGGCGCCGACAGCATGGTGCGCTTCGTCGCCGCTGGCGCGCGGCTCGAGCGCGGCGAGGCCGGCGCCGAGGGCGCCGCGGTCACGCTCATCACCGAGGCCGGCGCGGCGATCATCGAGCCCGGCGGCGTGCTGCGTGCGTCGTCCGCCGACGGCGGCGTGCGGTTCGAGGTCACGGTCGGCCGCGCGGTGATCCAGCGCGACGGCGGCCCGGTCACCCTCGAGGGCGGCGGTCGCCTGGTGGTCGCCATCGGCGGCGCGATCCTCGAGTCCCCCGCAGCCCCGACGCCGACGCCCACCCCCACGCCCACGCCCGCACCACCACCGTCGACCGCCACCGCGCTGGTCGCCACGATCACCGGCCGTGGGGTCACCGCGCGCACCGGCACCGACGCGCCCCGCCCGCTCGCGGCGGGCCTCGCCGCGGTGGCCCCCGGCGACGTGGTCAAGCTGCCGCGCGGCGCCCGCGTCGAGCTGGCCCGCGGCGACGATCGCGCCACCGTCACCGGCCCCGCCGAGCTGATCGTCGGCGACGCCACCGGCCCGGTGCTCGACGCGAAGAGCGGCACCGCGCAGCTCCGCGCCCGCGGCGCCGAGGTCGCGATCGCGGTGCCCGGCGGCAGCTTCGTCGCTCGCGTCGACAGCGACGCCGCCGTCACGATCGGCCGCACCGAGTCGCTGGCCCGGGTCGAGCGCGGCGAGGTCGCGGTCGACGGCACCGTCAGCGACGCCGCCGCTCGCGCCGGCGAGACCGGGGTGCTCACGCCCGCCGGTGAAGCCGCGGTGCGCGATCCGGTGCCGACCAGCTTCGACGTGGTGATCGCGCCTGGCGAAGGCGCGGTGGTCCACGATCCCGGTCGCAAGGTCGCGGTGAAGATCGACTTCGCCGCGCTGTGCGGTGGCGACGGCGTGGTCGAGCTCGCCGACGGCAAGGGCTCGTTCAAGGCGCCGCGCCGCATCAGCAACCGCGGCAGCGCCGGCTTCTACGCCACCGGCACCACGCGCTACCGCGTGCAGTGCGACGGCGGCGCCCGGAAGAGCGGCTCGGTCCGGGTCGTCGGCGACAGCGGCGCCGCGCCGGTCGTGCGCACCGCGCCGCCCAACGCGCTCGAGGCCGACGGCGCGCGCTACGTCGTCACCTACCAGAACCGCGTCCCGCAGTTCACGATCCGCTGGAGCGAGGCCAAGGGCGCCACCACGCTGAAGGTGCAGCCGGCCAAGGGCGCGGCCCAGAGCTTCAGCTCGGCGTCCGGCGCCCACGTGCTGCCGCCGGGCACGCTCGACGAGGGCAGCTACACGTTCTACATCGTGTCCGGAAAGCGGACATCGCCCCCGACCACCGTCACGATCGCGTTCGACAACGCCGCGCCCACCGCGCAGATCACCGCGCCGCCGCCGCGCGCCGAGTGGACCGATCCGGTGCTGGTCACCGGCGTCACCGCCGAGGGCTGGCGCATCGAGGTCGACGGCAAGCCGGCGCCGCTCGACGGCAGCGGCCGGTTCCGCGCCGAGGTCGCCACCGCCGGCCGCGCGGTCTTCGCGATCCGCGCCGCGCACCCGCAGCACGGCGTGAACTACTACCTGCGCCGCCGACGCTGACCGCCGCCCCCGCGCCGCGGTACCACTCGCCCATGAGCCTCTCCGTAGCCGTCGCGCCGCACCCGCTGCTCGAGGTCGGCGCGTTCGTGACCCGGCTGGCGTCGCCGCTGGCCGCCCTCGCCGCGCCGCCGTTGCCGCCGCCCGTCGGCTGGACCGTCGACGATGCCACCCGCGCCTCGGTGCGTGCGCTGCTCCGCCACGGCGGCTACAAGCCGTCGGGCCGCGGCAAGCCGGCGTCGGAGTACCTCGCCGCCGCCCACGCCGAGGGTCGATTCCCGCAGGTGAACGCGGTGGTCGATCTGTGCAACCACGTCTCCCTCGCCAGCGGCCTGCCGATCAGCGTCATCGACGTCGACCTCGCCCGCGCGCCGCTCACCGTCGCGGTGTGCGCGCCGGCCACCAGCTACGTGTTCAACCCGTCGGGCCAGACCATCGACGCGTCGGGCCTGCTCGCGCTCCACGACGTCGACGGTCCGTGCGGCACGCCGGTGAAAGACGCGCAGCGCACCAAGACGCACGACGAGACCCGCGTGGTGCTGGCGATCGTGTGGGGCAGCCGCGACCTCCCGGGCCGCGCCGCGCGCGCGACCGCGTGGTACCGCGAGCTGTCGGCCGCCCTCGGCGCCGTCGAAGACGTCGTGCTGGGCCAGCGCTTCGCCGTCACGACCGAGGCCACCGCCGCGATCGCAGCGAGCACCGCGCCGACGAACAGGTATGGCGCGCGCCCGAGCGTCGCGCCCGGCAGCTCCGGCGCCGTCACGTGGAAGCCGATCGCCACCGCCGTCGCGGTCACGACCGCCACCGTCACCACGCCGGCCGCCAGCCGCCCTGCTCGCCGCGCCGCCACCGCGCCCGCGAGCGCGAGCAGCGCGAGCGCCGTCAGCTGCCCCCCGACGTAGGTCGCCACGCCGAGGCGCTCCCACATCGACGAGCCGCCGGCCCACGCCACCGCGCCATACCCGCATTCGCCGCCGAAGCAGCGCTCGGTCCCGATCCTGCGCACGAGCTCGCCCTCGGCAGGGGCCCCGACGACGACGTGGACCTCGGACCCGACGTCCCACCATCGCCCGCCCTGCACCGCGACCGAGAACAGCGCCGCTCCGACGATGGCGAGCGCGATGGTGATCAGTCGGCGGGCCAGTGGCATGGCGCATTGTGGCGATCGATCGCGTCGACGCAACCCTGATCCGCCTACATCGGCTCCGACGATTTCGGTCGTCTCGGGTTGATCACCTCACGGTCGGCGGCCAAGACTCGACCCTCGATGTTCTCTGCTCGCGTGCTGAGCCTCGCTGTCACCGCCGCCCTCGCGGCGGGCACGGCGTCCAGCGCGCGCGCCGCCGGACCCACGACGCCGACGACGATCACCGCGGCCGACCTCGGCATGATCGATCGCGCCGCGGATCAGCTCGCGACCTGGATGACCTGGCTGCCGACGCGCCTCGAGACCCGGTCGCTCACCGCGCTCCCCGCCGAGTTCGCGGTCAGCTGCCGCGATCTGCTCGCCGCGCTGCGCGACCGCACCACCTCGCTCCTGGCGATGGTGCCCGCGCCGCAGCTGCCCGATCTCACCATCCTCACCACGTCGCCGGTCCCCGGCGTCGAGAGCTCGGGCTTCGGCTGGCGCCGCCATCCGATCCTTCGCTACGTGAAGTTCCACAAGGGCACCGACTTCCGCGCCGATCGCGGCACGCCGGTCTACGCCGCCGGCACCGGCAAGGTCGCGTTCGCCGGCGTGAAGGGCGGCTACGGCAAGGTGGTGTTCGTCGATCACGGCGGCGGCGTCGTGACCCGCTACGCGCACCTGTCGAGCATCGACGTCCGCGAGGGCGCGCTGCTCGAGGCCTCCACCCGCCTCGGTCGCGTCGGGTCCACCGGTCGCGCCACCGGCCCGCACCTGCACTTCGAGGTCCGCCTCGAGGGTCGCGCCGTCGATCCCAACGTCGCCATGCACGTCGCCGCGCTGCAGCGCACCGACGCCGCCGCCGCGCGCCTCGCCGCGTGGACGCTGACGCCCGCGTCGCAGGACGACAAGATCGATCGCCACGATCGCTCGCGCGCGAAGAAGCCGGCGCGCCCCGAGCGCCGCCACGCGCCGACCCGCAGCCGCAATCGCGTTTGAGCCCTACGCCTTCTTGCCGTCGGTCCAGCGGTAGAAGCCGTGGCCGCTCTTCTTGCCGAGCTTGCCCTCGGCCACCATGCGACGCAGCAGCTCCGGCGGCTCGAAGCTGGTGCCGAGCGCGTCCGACAGGTACTCGGCGATGCCGAGCCGCACGTCGAGCCCGACCAGATCGGTCAGCTCGAGCGGGCCCATCGGGTGGCCGTAGCCGAGCTTCATCGCGGTGTCGACGTCGTCGACCGAGGCCACGCCCTCCTCGACCATGCGGATCGCCTCCATGCCGAGCGCGATGCCGAGGCGGCTCGACGCGAAGCCCGGGCTGTCCTTCACGGTGATCGGCGTCTTGCCCCAGGCCGTCGCCAGGCCGACCGCGGTCGCCACCGCGCTGGTGTCACTGCCGGCGTGGCGCACCACCTCGACCAGCTTCATCAGGTGCACCGGGTTGAAGAAGTGCATGCCGACCACGCGCGGCGCGTCCGCCACCGCGCTGGCGATCGCCGCCAGCGACAGCGACGAGGTGTTCGACGCCAGGAGCGCGCTCGCCGGCGCCACCCGCTCGACGTCGTGGAACAGCTTCTGCTTCAGCGGCAGCTGCTCGGGCACCGCCTCGATCACCAGGTCGACGTCGGCGCACGCCGCCGCCAGCTCGCCGGTGGAGGTGAGCCGCCCCAGCGCCGCCGCGCGGGCCTCGGCCGCCAGCTTGCCCAGCTCGACGCCCTTGGCCAGGTTCGCGGCGACCTTGTCGCGCCCGGTCGCGGCGGCCTCGGCGGTCACGTCGTAGAGGCGGACCTCGTGACCGGCCAGCGCGGCGACATGGGCGATGCCATGGCCCATGGTGCCGGCGCCGATCACGGCGATGCGATGGATGCGGTCGACCGCGAAGCGAGGCGTGCTCATGACGCGACCATCGATCGCCCGCCGGCGTGACGCAAGGCCCGCGCGCGCTTGCGCGGTGACGGCGGCCCTCGGTAGTGTCGCGCCATGGTCGTCGACGCCGACCGCGTGCGCCGGGAGCTCGAAGCGATCGTCGGGCCCCGCCGGGTGTCGCTGCGCGCGGGCGATCTCGACACCTACGCGCGCGACATGTGGCCGCGGCTGCTGCTCGCGCGTCGCGACGGCGCGCCGCCGGCGTCGCTGCCGACCGCGGTGGTGTGGCCCGAGACCGCCCGCGAGGTCGCCGCGATCGTGAAGACCGCGCGGCGCCTCGGCGTGCCGATCATCCCGTATGGAGGCGGATCGGGCGTGTGCGGCGGCGTGGTGCCGGTGTTCGGCGGCATCACCGTCGACACCAAGCGCATGGCCGCGCTGCGCGGCGTCCGCTCGCGCGATCAGGTGGTCGACGTCGAGGCCGGGCTGTCGGGCGAGCGCTTCGAGCGCGAGCTCGCGCGTCGCGGCTACACCTTCGGCAACTTCCCGTCGTCGATCTACTGCTCGACCGTTGGTGGCTGGCTCGCGACCCGCGCCGCCGGTCAGCTCTCGACCAAGTACGGCAAGGTCGAGGATCGCGTCGCCGGCCTCACGCTGGTCACCGGCACCGGCGACATCGTCGACACCGACGGCCCGCGCCGCGCGCTCGGCGGGCCGGACTGGACCCAGCTCATCCTCGGCAGCGAGGGCACGCTCGGCATCATCACCTCGGCGCGCCTGCGGCTGTCGCCGGCGCCGCAGCTCACGGTGTTCCGCGGCTTCGAGGTCGACAACGTCGCCGCCGGCATCGAGGCGCTGCGCCGGGTGATGCAGACCGGCCTGCGCCCCGCGGTGGTGCGGCTCTACGACGAGCTCGACACCTTCGTGAACAGCTTCGGCCATCACGAGCACGATCCCGAGCGCGCGCACTTCCAGCACACCCACGCGCCGGCGCCGCTGCCCGGCGAGGGCGCGCTGCCGCCGCTGCCACCGCCGCCCCGCCCCGCCGAGTCCCGCGGGCCGCTCGAGCGCCTGCTCGGCCTCGCCCGGCGCAAGAAGGACGGCCTGCGCGGCGACGCGTTCACCGCGCTGCTCGATCGACCGCGGTTCATCAACACCGTGGTCGGCGCGGTCGCCGAGAAGATCGCGCGCAAGGGCTGCAAGCTGATCATCGGGCTCGAGGGCGCGCGGCTGCGCACCGAGGTCGAGGCCGCGCTCACCTTCGCCGAGCTCGAGCGCGCCGGCGCCCGCGATCTCGGCGAGGAGCCGGGCCGGGCCTGGCACGCGCGCCGCTACGCCGTCAGCTACAAGATGTCGGGCGTGTTCCGCGACGGCGCCTTCGTCGACACGATGGAGGTCGCGACCCGGTGGAGCAACCTCGCCGATCTGTACTACTCGGTGCGCGAGGCCATCGGCCGCCACGCGGTGGTGATGGCGCACTTCTCTCACGCGTATCCCGAGGGCTGCTCGATCTACTTCACGTTCGCGGCCCACGCCGACGACCGCGCCGCCAGCGAGCGCCGCTACGACGCGATCTGGAAAGACGGCCTCGAGGCCGCGACCCGGGTCGGCGGCACCATCAGCCATCACCACGGCGTCGGCCTCCTGCGCGGGCCGTTCATGGCCGGCGAGCACCGCGAGGCCATGGCGATCCTGGGCGCGCTCAAGAAGAGCTTCGATCCCGACGACGTCATGAACCCCGGCAAGCTCGGCCTGCCGTCGGCGCGCTGGGGGAGCGTATGACCGACCTCGCCGCTGCCCTCGGGCGCCTGGTCGGCGACGAGCACGTTCGTCCGGTTCCCGGACAGCCGGCGTGGCTGGTCACGCCGGCGTCGCCCGCCGAGGTCGCCGACGTGATCCGCTCCAGCGCCGACGCCGGCGCCGCGATCGTGCCCGTCGGCGCCGGTTACCGCGCGGCCCGGGTCCGCGGCCTCGGCGAGCGCCCGCGCATCCACCTGTCGACCGAGCGCCTCGATCAGGTCGTGCAGCTCGACGAGACCTCGCTCCTCTGCCAGGTCCAGGCCGGGCTCACCGGCCTCGCGCTGGAGAAGATCCTCGCGCCGCGCGGGCTGTCGCTCGGCGACTATCCGCCCGGCATCCTCGGCTCGTCGATCGGCGGGCTCATCGGCGTGCGCACGCCCGGCAAGTCGTCGGCGCGCCACGGCTTCTTCGAGGAGGCCGTCGCCGGCGTATCGGCGGTGCTCGCCGACGGCCGCACCGTCCATACCCGCGTCGCGCCGCGGCGCTCGACCGGCCCCGACCTCGCGCGCGCGCTGTGCGGCAGCGAGGGCACGCTGGGCATCATCACCGCGGCCACGCTGCGCTTGCATCGCCGCCCCGAGGCCCGCCTGGTCGCCGCGTTCCTCGTGCCGTCGGTCGCCGCCGCCATCGACGCCGCGTTCCTGGCATTGCGCGAGGAGTGCGCGCCGGCCGGGCTGCGCATCATCGACGCCGCCGAGGTCCGCGCGCAGTTCCCCGGCGTCGCGCTCGGCGACAGCGAGGCGCTCCTGGTCGCGGCCACCGCCGGCCCCACCGATCTCGCCGCGTGCGATCGCGATCTGATCGCCAGCGCGGTCGACGCCGAGGGCGGCCGCGCCGCCGACGTCGGACTCGCCGAGCTGTGGTGGCGTCGGCGCTTCGGCCTCGAGGCGACCCCCGAGCCCGGCCCGATGTTCCAGGCCAGTGCCGGCCCCGGCGAGCTGACCGCCGCCTACCACGCGGTGCGCGCCGCGGTGCCCGGCGCGCGGCTGCACGTGTCGCGGTTCGATCTCGACGGCGCGGTGGTGTTCGCCACCTTCGTCGACGGCAGCGGCGCCGCGCTCACCGGCGACGCCCTGGCCGCCGCGCTCACCAGCGCCGAGGCCGCCGCCACCCGCGCCGGCGCGTGGCTCCTCGGCGCGCGCCCCACCGCGCTCGATCCCTACCTGGCGGCGCTGCGCGCCGAGCTCGATCCACGCGGCGTCATGAACCCCGGAGCCCTGCAATGATCCTGGAGGGCCGCTGATGTCCGAGCGCTTCACCACCGCCGATGTGGCGCGGCAACTCGACGACTGCACCTTCTGCCCGAAGATGTGCCGCCACGCCTGTCCGGTGTCGACCACCACCGGCAAGGAGTCGTTGATCCCGCAGGCCAAGATGGATCGCCTGAACCGGCTGCGCCGCGGGCTCGAGCCGTGGCGCGCCGAGACCACCGACGCGCTCTACGCGTGCACCGGCTGTCGGCAGTGCACCGTGTACTGCGATCACGGCAACGAGCCCGGGCTGGTGCTGCTCGCCGGTCGCGCCGCCGCGCAGAAGAACGGCGCCGGTCACCCCGCGCTCACCGGCTACGGCGAGCGGTTCCGCGCGCGCGATCAGCGCCTCGCCACCGCCGCCAAGGAGCAGTTCGGCGCCGAGCACTTCGCGACCAGCGGCACCATCGGCTTCTGGCCCGGCTGCGACAGCCTCGACAAGGGCAGCGCCGACATCGCCGCCGCGCAGGCGATCTTCGAGCGCCTCGGCGTCGGCCCGGTGCCGATCGTCGACGCCGGCCTCGCGTGCGCCGGCTATCCGCTCCTCGCCGCCGGGCTCACCGACGAGTTTCGCTGGCACGCCGGCAAGGTCGCCACCGCGCTGCGCCGCTTCACCACGATCGTGATCGGCTGCTCGGCGTGTCGCCACGCCATCACCGCGCAGTACCAGGGCGAGGGCGTCACCGTGCCGACCGAGGTCGTCACGCTCGCCGAGTTCCTCGCCACCCACGCCGCGAAGCTCCCCACGCCCGCCGTGCGCAAGCCGGTCTACTACCACGACCCCTGCTACCTCGCGCGCTCGGTCGGCGTGCTCGAGGAGCCCCGCCGCGTCCTCGGTCAGGTCGCCGAGGTCCGCGAGTTCGCGTGGTCCGGCGTCGACACCGAGTGCTGCGGCGGCGGCGGCCTCTTGCCCAAGACCATGCCCGCCGTCGCCGACGCCATGGCCCGTCGCCGCCTGAGCGAGATCGCCGCCGCCGGCGGTGGCACCGTCGCCACCGCGTGCGGCACCTGCGCCCTCATGCTGCGCCGCAACGCCCCCGACGGCGTCGAGGTCGCCGACCTCGCGACCACCGTCGCCCGGCTCACCGACACGCCGTTCACGCCGCCGGCCGCACCCGCCGACGAACCCTGAGCGGGGACGGTGTCAACGTTGACAACTTTCGGCGACGCGCTCAGCGGTGATCCGGCAGCGGCGCCTCGCCCGCGGCCAGGTCGCGCCACTGCGCGAACGTCGGCAGCGCCCACACCGCGTCGGCGTACGCGCGCACGTCGTCCTCGACCTTCACGCCGTAGCTGACGAAGCGCCCGACCACCGGCGCGAACATCGCGTCGGCGATCGTGAACCCGCCGAACAAGAACGGCCCACCGCTCACCGCGAGCAGCTCGCGCCACAGCGCCTGCACCCGCGCCGCGTCGGCCAGCGCCTCCGCCGTGTGCCCGGTGCCGTCGGTGTGCCGCGCCATCAGATCCTGCGGCATGTCGCGCCGGAGCGCGCCGAAGCTCGAGTGCATCTCGGCCGCCGCCGACCGCGCCCGGGCCCGCGCCGCGCGATCGCTCGGCCACAGCCCGGCCTCCGGCGACAGCTCGGCGACGTACTCGCAGATCGCCAGCGAGTCGTGCACCACCAGCGCGCCGTGGTGCAAGACCGGCACGCGCCCCGCCGGGTTCACCGCGCGGATCGACGACGCGGTGTCGGGCTGATCGAGCACGATCACCTTGGTCTCGAAGCCCAGGCCCGACGCGGCCAGCACCAGGTACGGCCGCAGCGACCACGACGAGTAGCGACGGTTGCCGATGTACAGCACGAGGTCAGTCATGCGCGACACGGTACTCAGGGCAGCGGCATCGGCGCCAGGTACGCGGTCTTGATCCGTCGGTAGTCCCCGCGCAGCGGCACGCTGGCGTGGACGAGCCACGCGGTCAGCTCCGGCGACGTCATGAGCGCGTGCAGCGCCTCGATGCGTCGCCAGCGCGCCGGCGCGTCGGGCCGCGGCCGCAACGCGTACGCGCTGTCGAGCACCAGGCCCCCGGTGTCGTCGATCCACGCCCGCGGCGCGCGCACCACGTCGGGCACGATCAGCTTCGGCGTCGCGTCGAGGAGGAACCGCAGGTTCTGCGGCCGACCGTAGGCGTGAAAGCGATCGCCGACGAAGCGCCCGCGCTCGCGCGCCTCGAGCCGCGGTCGCTGGCTCTCGAGATACGCCGCCGTGCGCGGCCAGCGCGCGCGCAGCGACTCCCACGGCAGCAGCGCCCCGTCGACGTACGGCACGATGCACCACGCGGTCGCCGCCGCGCCGACGTCGCGCCCGCGCCAGCACGGCCGGGCCGCCGCGGCCTCGATCGTCACCTCGCCGCTCTCGAGCCAGCGCCCGCGCACCCGCGCCGCGGGCAGCACGAACACGCCGTCGGCGTTGGTGCCGGTGCCCTTGGCGATGATCGCGACCTCGCCCAGCGTGCGCGCCGTCGACGAGCCTCCCGAGCGGCGCGCCGTCACCGTCATCGCCGGTCGCCACGGCGCCTCGCCGAGCGCGCCCACGTCGACCGCGTCGTCGCGCCACGCGCCGTCGACCTTGCGCACCAGCCGCATCGGCGCGGTCGTCGCCGCCGCCGCCATCTCGACGATCGACGGGTACGTCAGCACGCCGGCGAACAGCTGCGTCTCGCCGAGATCGATCACCGCGCGCATCGCGCCGCGCGTCGCCAGGTAGCCACGCAGCGGCGCCGCCCATCGCGCGGTCAGCCACCGCGACGGCACGATCAGCGCGACCCGCCCCTCGGGCGCGAGCCAGTCGAGGCTGCGCTCGAGGAAGGCCCCGTACAGATCCCACTCGCCGTGACTCGTCGCGTGCATCGCGCCGCGCAGCGCCGCCCACAGCGTCGGGTCGGCCTCACGCAGGCGGATCGATCGCACGAACGGCGGATTGCCGACGACCGCGCTCACCTTCGCGAGCCGCGGCGCGCCCAGGAGCGCCTCGGCGACGTGGATCTTCGCATCAGCAACGCGCCTACGACACGTTCGCGCCACCGCCGCGTCACGCTCGAAGCCGACCAGCGTCGCCGTCGGTGCCAGCCCCCGCGCCGCGCGCAGAAAGGCGCCATCGCCCGCCGCCGGGTCGAGCACCGTGCGCGTCTCTGGCCCGATCACCAGTCGACACACCGCGTCGGCGAGGCCTGGCGGCGTGAACACCTGACCGCGGCCCCGGCGCTCGGCCTCCGTGGCGCCACCGCCACCATTGGACCGACCGAGCTCGTCGAGCAACGCGGCGATCTGCAACAGGCGGGACGACATGGCAATGACCGGTCGCTAACCGATCCATGACCGCAGATCGGCCGCGACCCCGGTAGGGTCCCAGTGTGCCTGACTCTGCGGCGCGCTTCACGCCACTGGTCGAGCTTCCGGGACGCCGGTTGTTCGGCTTCGCGTGCGGCGTCGACGCCCCGGCGCCACATCGCCTCGAGGCCGCCCTCGCCGCCGCCGCCGCGTGGCCGCGCGCCGAACCGCCGACCGTCTTGATCGATCTCTCGCTCGACGAGCTGGCGCTGCCCGCGGTGCTGGCGGGCCTCGACGAGCTGTCCGATCGCGGCCTGCGCCCCGACAGCGTGCTGGTGCGCGTCCCCGCGTACACCGCCACCGCGCCGGCGCCGCTCCTCGAGCACCTGGTCGAGCTCGGCATCGGCGTCGCGGTGCGCGAGCTCGATCTGCGCGGCCTCGAGCTGGGCCTCCTCGCCGGGGCGCCGATCGACGTGATGGAGCTGCCCGATGACTGCGTCGCCGTCGCGCACCGCGATCTCCACGCCGCCGCGTGGCTGCGCGAGCTGGTCGCGCGCGCCCACAGCCACGACTGGCTGACGATCGCATCCCACGTCGAGGGCGGCGAGCAGCTCGACGCGCTCACCACGATCGGCTGCGATCTGGTGACCGGCCCCGCCATCGGCCCCGCCCTCGATCGCGCCGGTGCCTCGCGCGCGATCGAACGCTACCTGCCGCGCCTGCGGGCGTGACGCGCGAGGCGGGATCGCCCCGCACCGACGCGAGACGCGCGCGCGCCCCTGGGCGATACTGCGCGCGATGACTCCTCGCGTCGTGGTGATCGCCAACCCTCGATCCCAGGGCGGCTCCCTGGGCCGACGCTGGCCCGAGCTGGCCGACCACATCCGCCGCGCGCTGCCGTTCGAAGACGTCATGACCACCGGCCCCGGCGACGCCACCCGCATCGCGCGCGAGGCGGTGCGCGGCGGCGCCGAGATCGTCGTCGCGGTCGGCGGTGACGGCACGATCAACGAGGTCGCCAACGGCTGGTTCGAGGACGGCGTCGCCATCCCGTCGACCGCCGCGCTGGCGATCCTGCCGTTTGGCACCGGCGGCGACTTCGTGCGCACCGTCGGCATCCCGCGCGAGTGGAAGCAAGCCGTCGCGATCCTCGCCGCCGGTCACCGCCGCCGCATCGATCTCGGCCGCCTCGAGTTCTCGACCCGCACCGGCGGCACCGGCACGCGCATGTTCGTCAACATCGCGTCGTTCGGCATGTCGGGCGTCACCGATCGCCTCGTCAACCAGAGCAAGAAGCGCTTCGGCGCGCTGTCGTTCTTCGCCGCGTCGACCCGCGCGATGCTGCAGTACGACAACCAGCGCGTGCGGCTGTCGTTCGACGACAAGCCCGCCGACGGCGTCGACCTCACGATCAACACCGTCGCGATCGCCAACGGCCGCTACTTCGGCGGCGGCATGATGGTCGCCCCCGACGCGGCCCTCGACGACGGCGAGCTCGAGGTCGTCGCGCTCGGCGACATGTCGATGGTCGACTTCGTCTTGAAGAGCCGCCGCCTCTACGCCGGCACGCACCTGTCGCTGCCCAAGGTCAGCCACCGCCGCGCCCGCATCGTGCGCGCGACCCCGGCCGACCCGTCGCAGATCGTCGAGCTCGACGTCGACGGCGAGACGCCCGGCATCTTGCCGGCGACGTTCACGATCGTCCCGCAAGCGATCGATCTCAT
>ERZ795056.5488-NODE-5488-length-12702-cov-6.720013_pt1 | contig 12702 bp, 13 predicted proteins | sample MGYA00375140_ERZ795056 | MGnify/ENA primary metagenome ERZ795056 (study PRJEB30185, sample SAMN05720227) | activated sludge metagenome | isolation source: Anaerobic digester | place: USA | collected 2015-03-09 ...
CGGCCACCACCACCGTGCCGGGCTCGGTGCCGACCAAGGCAGGCTGAAGGCTAGACCGGCCGGACTGCGGCCTCGGGCGGCGGGTCTGGTGGTGGCGGGTTGGCAGCCGCCAGCGCATGGGCGCGCTGCACGAACGCGTCCACCAGGGTGTTGCTCACCTGGTGGAACACCGGGCCGGCCAGTTGCGTCATCACGCCATTGGCAAAGGCGTAGTCGAGGCTGAACACCACCTTGCAGGCGTCGGGTGCCAGCGGCGTGAGCCGCCACTCGCCCTGGAAGTGCCGGAACGGCCCGTCCTCCAGCAGGATGGTCATGGCCGTCGGCCGGCTCTTGGGGTTGCGGGTGCGCACGCGGAATTCCACCCCATGCCAGCGCACCTGCAGCTCGGCGCTGACCAGGGTGTCGTCGCGCGTCACGATCTGCGCACCGGCGCACCAGGGCAGAAAGCGCGGGTAGTGCTCCGCCGCCTCGATCACGTCGAACAACAGGGTGGCAGGCTGGTCGACCAGCACGGTGCGCTGCACTTGCATGGTGGTCTTTGCCGCGCGGTCACATCCGCGCGATGCGGCCTTCGTCCAGCAGGGGCTTGACGATGGCCAGATCGGCCGCCACACGGTCACGCAGGGCCTGCGGGCTCGATGGTGTGAGCTCGAATCCGGCCTGGTCGGTGCGGGCGCGCAGCTCCGGGGCAGCCAGCGCGGCCTGCAGGTCGGTCTGCAACTGGGCCAGCACCGGCGCAGGGGTGCCGGCCAGTGCCACCAGGCCGGCCCAGGGGTGCATCTCCACCGGCGGGCCGCCGGCTTCCACCACCGTGGGAATGCTGGGGTGACTGCCCAGGCGGTGGCGCGCGGCCACGGCCAGCGGGCGCAGGCGGCCGCTGGCCATCAGGCCGGCCACGCTGTTCATGCCGATCGGGGTGACGTCGACGTCACCGCTGGCCACCGCCACCAGCATCGCGCCGGCGTCCTTGAACGGCACATGCAGCATCTGCACGCCGGCCGCGCGGGCGAAGGTTTCCATCGCCACATGGCTGGCGTGCCCGTTGCCCAGCGTGGCGTAGCGCACGGCGTCAGGCGACTGGCGCGCGCGGGCGAGCAGGTCGGCCAGGGTGCGGTGCGGGTTGGCGCCGCCCGTCCACAGCAGGAAGGTGGCGCGGAACAGCAGCGACAGCGGCACCAGGTCGACCTGCGGGTCATAGGGCAGCTGGCTGTGCAGCAGCGGGTTGACCACCAGCGTGGCGGTGTCGGCCAGGTACAGGGTGTGGCCGTCGGCCGGCGTGCGCCGCACGTCGCCAAAGGCCACGATGCCCGATGCGCCGGGCTTGTTCTCCACCAGCACCGGCTGGCCCCAGCGCCGGGCCAGCTGTTCGGCCACGCCACGCGCCACCACGTCGGGGCCGATGCCCACGGCATACGGCACGACCAGCCGCACCGGCTGTTGCGGAAATGTGGCGGCGCGCACCTGCGGGCTGCCCACCAGCGGCAACGCCGACGCCAGCAGCGCGCGGCGCGACAGGGCCGGCGCCGGCATCAGCCAGCCACCCGCGCCAGCACGCCACCGGCCGACAGCAGCGCCGCAAACCACAGCTCGAGCCGGAAGGTGCGGAACAGCAGGGCGTTGAAGGCGATGCCCCGCGGGCAGTGCACAAAATCCCGCTGCAGCTGATGGGCGCTGGGCAGCAGCACCAGCGGCAGCAGCAGCGTGCCCGCCCCGGACAGCCAGGCCATCACGGGCACCAGGGCAAACGGCGCCAGCAGCAGCACGGCGAACAGCCGCTGCGAGGCCAGTTCGCCGAAGGTGACGGCGAAGGTGCGTCGGCCCACCAGCCGGTCATGGGCGATGTCGCGGTGGTTGTTCACGGCCAGCGCTGCCGCCGCGATGCTGCCCAGCGCGATGGCGGCCAGCAGGCTGACCAGGCCGACGTCGCCGGTCAGCACCCAGTCGGTGCCGAGCACGGCCACCAGGCCGAAGAAGATGAACACCGTCAGTTCGCCGAAGGGCGTGTAGGCGATCGGCCGCGGCCCGCCCATGTAGGCCAGGGCGGCCAGCAGCGACGCCGTGCCGATGGCCAGCACCGGCCAGCCGCGCCAGGCCACCAGTGCCACGCCGAGTGCCACCGCCACGATGGCTGCCACCACGATGCCGCCGCGCACATGCCGCACGCTCAGCCAGCCGTTCGACGTGGCGCGTGGCAGGCCGGTGCGCGTGCCGCTGCTGTCGCCGCCGCGCACGGTGTAGCCCACATCGTTCTGCATGTTGGTGATCACCTGCATCAGCAACGCACAACCCAGCACCAGCGCGGCAGCCACCCAGTCGATCTGGCCGCTGCGGGCAAAGCCCAGCGTGCCGCCAACGAGCACCGGGCTGATGGCCACCGGCAGGCTGCGGGGCCGCACGGCCACAGCCCATGCCTGCCACGAACCGTGGCGGATGCTTGCCTGGGCGTTCACCGACGCCCGTTCTGCTGTCATTGTCTGGCGGCTCCTGTCGGTGTGCCAGGCAGAGCCTGTCTGGCCAATGAATTCTGGTGCCGAAGCGCCTCTGCATTTTGCGCAAGATCAAGCGGCTCGGGTGTCACTGTGGTGGCTGGGGCGCCGGGCCGCCAGGCGGCCGGCAGGATTGACTTGGGACAACGGCCGCCAGCGCCCGCAGGCATAGCGTCCAAGTCAAGCGGCATCTGCGTGCCGCAAAGGAGTGGTCGGCATGCGATTCCCGATCCCGATCGTCGACGGCGGCATGGCTGCCCCGCACGCCCACGGTGCGGCCAGGCCAGGGCTGGGCCGGTCCGGGCCAGTGCAGGCGCTGGGCCCGCTGCTGAATGCGGCCTGGGCCGCGCCCGCGGGGCCTGCTGCCTGGGTGCAGCAGAAGTTGCTGGCCGATCTGGCTGCACGGCCCGACGACATGCTGGCGCTGTCGGTGGCCTTGCCGTTCTGCGCGGTGCACTGCCTGTGCTGCGACCGCGACGTGGCGGCCGGCCAGGCGCCACAGGCACTGGACAGCTACATCGCGCACCTCTGCCATGAGATCGACAACCTGGCCGGCCACATCGGCGGCGGCCGCGAGCTGATGCAGCTGCATCTGGGCGTTGGCAGTGCCAACCTGTTCAGCGAATCCTGCCTGGTGGCACTGATGCAGACGCTGCGCCAGCACTGGCGCGTGCCCGGCGATGCCGAGCTGTCCGTGCAGTGCGACCCGCGCCGCGCCGGCTGGGTGCAGCTGGAACTGCTGCGCGGGCTGGGCTTCGGCGAGGTGCAGTTCGGCGTGCTCGACCTGGACCCGCAGGTGCAGCGGGCCATCGGCCGCATCCATTCCAGCGAACTGATCGACGATGTCTGCGGCCTGGCCCGCGCCTGCGGCATCCCGTCCATCAACCTGGGCCTGATGGTGGGCCTGCCAGGGCAGACCCTGGCCAGCTGGCGGCTCACGCTGTGCCAGGTGATCGCCATGGCGCCGGGCCGCATCACGGTGCATCGTTACCGCCACCAGCCCTGGCGCACGGCCGGGCAATGCGCGCTGGATGCCCAGGCGCTGCCGGATGCCGCGCTGGTGCGCGAACTGATGGCCCTGACGGCGGAGGAACTGGGTGCCGTGGGCTACCGCTGGATCGGCGCCGAGTTGTTCGTGCTGGAAGACGACCCGCTGTCGCTCGCCCTGGACGAGGGCCGGTTGCGCAGCAGCCTGATCGGCCACACCGCGCAGCCGCCCATGCCGCTGCTGGGCGTCGGCCGCGGCGCCGTCAGCGACCTCGACGGTTGCCTGGTGTGGAACCTGGCCGACACCGAGCCCTGGCGGTCCGAGGTGCGCCAGGGCCGGCTGCCCGTGGCGCTGGCCTGGCAGGCCGATGACCAGGCGCTGCGCCGGCGCGCGGCTGCCGAGCACCTGCTCTGCCATCAGGAGCTGCCCGCCGCCTGCCTGGCCGATGACCTGGCGCCGGTGTACGAGGCGCTGGCGCACCAGGCGCCGGCGGGCAGCCTCAGCCGGCTGGACGACCGCCTGGTGGTCACCGCGGCCGGCCGGCTCGACCTGCCGCAGCTGTGTGCCGGCCTGGCCGGCATGCCGGCCGATGCACAACCGCCACTGCCCGCCTGGCTGGCCTGAGGCGGCGCTCCTCATTGAACCCTGCCTCTGCCATGACCCGCATTCGATCTTGTTGTACCGCTGTGCTGGCCGGCTGGCTGCTTGCATGGGCGGCGGCGGCTGCCGCCCAGGCGCCATCTTCGGCACCGGCCTCGCCGCCCGCACCGGCGGCATCGGCCGCGCTGACCCACCGGCCTCTGCGCGCCAACCAGCCACCCGCCGTGCTGCCCCCGACCACCCCGGCGCCCATCGCCGACCCCCCGGGTGCGCCGGCCTACACGGTGGTGCCCCGCCAGCACCAGCTGACGCTTTATCCGTGCAGCCAGTGCCACAAGGTGCTGCCGCTGAACACCACCCCGAGGCAGCTGGTGGCTGCGCCGCACCCGGCCGCGCTGAAGCATGGCCAGGGCCGCATGTGGTGCCTGGACTGCCACCTGGGCACCGACCGCGACGTGCTGCATGGCATCAGCGGCAACCGCATCGGCTTCAATGAGTCGAGCCAGTTGTGCGCCCAGTGCCACAGCGCCCGCCAGCGTGACTGGGTGTTCGGCGCACACGGCAAGCGGGTGGCGGGCTGGAGCGGCGAGCGCCAGCTGTACGCCTGCACCCACTGCCACGACCCCCACAACCCGGCGCTGGCCCCGCGGGCGCCGTCCAAGCCACCGCCGGTGCGTGCCGGCCTGACCCCGATGCAGCCCGTGCCGCATGACCTGCCGCCGCTGTGGAAACTGATGCAACCAGGAGCCGTTCATGGCCCAACCAGCACGCCCTGAGCCCGGGCCGCAGGCCGCAGCCTCGGCCGAGGAACTGTCGGTCCGTGCCCGCCGGCGTTTTCTGCAAGGCGTGGCCCAGGTTGGCCTGGCGGGCGGCGCGGCCGCCACCACCGCTGGCGTGGCCCATGCCGCCTGGGGCGGCGCCACGCTGCAGGACGCCCTGGGCAGCTTCTTCCAGGACCAGTACCAGCGCATGACGCCCGACGAGATCGCTGCCGCACTGGCGCGCATCGAGCGCAAGGCCCAGCGCCAGCATGGCGTGGCCATCACCTGCGAGAACACGCCGCCGATCCCCAACACGGTGTTCGGCTACGCGCTGAACATCAGCAAGTGCAAGGGCTACCGGGATTGCGTCGAGGCCTGCCTGAAGGAGAACAACCAGGGCCGTGACTCGCAGGTGCAGTACATCCGCGTGCTCGAGCTGAACAACGGCACGATGGACCTGGAGAGCGCCAACCACTACTACAACCCGCAGGCCGTGCCCACGCCCGGCAAGACCTACCTGCCGGTGCAGTGCATGCAGTGCGACAACCCGCCCTGCGTGAAGGCCTGCCCGGTGGAGGCCACCTGGAAGGAGCCCGACGGCATCGTCGTGATCGACTACGACTGGTGCATCGGCTGCCGCTACTGCATGACGGCCTGCCCCTACTGGGCGCGCCACTTCAACTGGACCAAGCCGCAGATCCCTGCTGCCGAGATCAACCCCAAGACCCACTACCTGGGCAACCGGCCGCGGCCGCAGGGCGTGGTGGAGAAGTGCCACTTCTGCACCCAGCGCACCCGCAAGGGCCGCCAGCCGGCCTGCCAGGAAGCCTGCCCCACCGGGGCGCGGGTGTTCGGCAACCTGCTCGACCCGAACAGCGAGATCCGCTGGATCCTGGCCAACAAGCAGGTGTTCCGCCTGAAGGAGGAACTCGGCACCGAGCCCAAGTTCTGGTACTACAGCGACGACCGAGCGAGCACTGTGCGATGAGCCCGATCCACTTCATCCTCGACGGCGTGCGCGCCATGCTGCGCGGCGGCCGCCTGTACTGGGCCTGGCTGGGCGGCCTGGCCCTGGTGTTTGCCGTCGGCCTGCTGGCCTATGCCGGGCAACTGCGCGACGGGCTGGTCGTCACCGGCATGAGCGACCAGGTGTCCTGGGGCTTCTACATCGCCAACTTCGCCTTCCTGGTGGGCATCGCCGCCGCGGCGGTGCTGCTGGTGATCCCGGCGTACATCTTCCACCGCGCCGACGTGAAGCAGGTGGTGCTGATCGGCGAGGGCCTGGCCGTGGCCGCCGTGCTGTGCGCCATGATGTTCGTGCTGGCGGATCTGGGCAGCCCCGAGCGGGCCTGGCACCTGATCCCGTTCATCGGCCGCTTCAACTGGCCGCGCTCGATGCTGGCCTGGGACGTGCTGGTGCTCAACGGCTACCTGGCGCTGAACCTGGCGCTGCCGTTCTACGTGCACTACCAGCACTGGCGCGGCAAGGAGCCCAACCTGCGCGCCTACTTCCCGTTCGTGGTGGTGGCCATGTTCTGGGCGGTGTCGATCCACACCGTCACGGCCTTCCTGTTCTCGGCCAACGCCGGGCGGCCGTTCTGGCACACCGCGTTGCTGGGGCCGCGCTTCATTGCGTCGGCATTCGTCTCGGGCCCGGCGCTGATCATCGTGGTGCTGCAGCTCATCCGCCGCCACACCGACTACCCGGTCAAGCAGAGCGTGATCGACCTGCTGGCGCTGGTGATGGCGGTGTCGCTGCAGATCAGCCTGTTCTTCGTCGGCGCCGAGCTGTTCACCGACTTCTACAACGAGACCCGTCATGCGGGCTCGATGCGCTACCTGTTCTTCGGCCTGCACGGCCTGCATGGCCTGCAGGCCTGGATCTGGACCGCGCTGGCGCTCAATCTGGTGGCGGTGGTGCTGCTGTCGGTGCACCGCACCCGTCAGGCACCGCTCACCCTGAACCTGGCCTGCGGCCTGGCCTTTGCCGGCATCTGGATCGAGAAGGGCATGGGCCTGGTGGTGCCCGGCTTCATCCCCACACCGCTGGGCGAGGTGTTCGAGTACACGCCCACCGCCCGTGAGCTGGCGGTCACCCTGGGCATCTGGGCCTTCGGTGCCCTGGTGTTCACCCTGCTGGCCAAGGCCAGCATCGCCATCGAGACCGGCCGCCTGCGCCAGCGCCAGCCCGCCGGCGGCGGTGCCGCGCTCACGGCGTCTTCAGCACCCAGCTGATCAGGGTTTTCAGGTCGGTGTCGCTCACCTTGTCTGCTGGGGTGGGCGGCATCGGCAGCTTGCCCCACACATTGGCACTGCCCTTGCGCACCCGCTCGGCCAGCAGGGTTGCGGCCTGACCCTGGCCCTTGTACTTGACGGCGATGTCATGCCAGCTGGGGCCGATCAGCGGCTGGGCGGCGGCGTGGCAGGTGGCACAGCCCGCTTTCGCAGCGAGTTGGGGTGATGCCATGGCGGATGTGGCCAGCCAGACGCTGGCCACCATCAGGGATGCCGGCAATGTCTTCATGGTGAGCTCCTTTGGCCGGGTGTTCGGCGCGATTGTCGAGCGAGGTTTCCCGCAGTGGTCTGCGTCATCGCAACAAGCAGTGCACGTATGCCCGAGATCGGTTGACCCTGTCAAGAGTGTCAAGTTAGACTAACACTACAGCTTGTCAAGGTAGCGATACATGCGGCTGTGAGGGAGATTGCGTGGCCCCAAGAGCCATGGACCCACGTGCGGGTTCAGCACGGGAATGATCGAAGGACTGACAAGGAGAATCGGTATGGAGATTGATCCGAACAAGGTCTGGCCCACGGGCCTCACCTTGGCCGAAAGCGAAGAACTGCACCGCCACGTGATTGAGGGCACGCGGATCTTTGGTTTCATCGCCGCCCTGGCGCACCTGCTGGCGTACATCTATACGCCATGGCTCCACTGAAGGGATAGAACATGAACCAAGGCAAGATTTGGCTCGTGGTCAAGCCCACCGTGGGTCTGCCGCTCTTTCTGGGCGGCGTTACGGTGATCGCTCTGGCGGTGCACGCAGCGGTGCTGACCAACACCGCCTGGTACCCGGCCTACTACAGCGGCAAGGCTGCTGTGGCAGCCGCGGCGCCGAAGTCGGCAGCAGCCACCCCCGCGCCAGTGGCGACGGCGGCTGCTCCGGCCGACGCTTCAACGCTGGTCGCAAAGGCAAACACCGCCAAGCCCTAGTGAGGCTTGGATGGTGCATGGCCCGACAGGGGCCGGGATCGCAAGATCCCGGCCCCTGTTATTTCGTGGGCTTGCGGCGCGTGCGGCAACGGGCGCGGCGGCCCGGTGCCCGGGTGCTGTCAGTCGGGCGTGGCGCCCACCACCGCGCCATGGTGGCGCGTGCGGCGGATCAGCGGTGCCATGGCGGCCAGCGTGGCCAGCAGCAGCAGCACTTCCAGGCTGTACACCGCGATGTAGCCCGACGCCGGGCCGGACCAGCGGGCGGGCAGGGCATCGGCGGTGGCCAGGGCCTGCACCAGGTCGCGGCCCAGGCCGCCCAGCGCCACCGCCACGCCGGCGGCCGTGGCCTGCACGGCACCCCAGGCGCCCAGCGCCAGGCCTGCCTGGTCCTTGGGGGCCAGGTTCATCGTGGCCGTGAGCGTGCCGTGGCCGAACAGGCCACCGCCCAGACCGATGAGCAGCACGCCCACGCCAAACAGCATCGGCGACTGCACCGACGCCGCAGCGATCACGGCCAGGAATGCCACCACGCCGCACAGCGCACCGTGGCTGGAGATGCGGAAGGCATCCGCACCCTTGCCCAGCACGCGTGAAGCGATCCAGAATCCCACCAGCCCGCCCATGGCCAGCGTGGCGGTCAGCACGGTGGTGGCGCTGACCGTGAGGTTCAGCACCTGCCCGCCGTAAGGCTCCAGCAGCACATCCTGCATGCTGAAGGCCATGGTGCCCAGGCCCACCGCCAGCAGGCGCCGCCGGGCGCCCGGGCCGTTGGCAAAGCTGCCCCAGCTCTCGCGGAAGCTGGGTGGCGCCTTTGTCACCTGCGCACCCCGCATCGGGCGCCGCAGTTCCTGCTTCCACAGGGCCAGCATGTTCAGCACCATCGTGGCCACGGCCGACCCCTGGATCACTTCGATCAGGCGACCGGGGGTGAAGTCCTGCAGCATGGCGCCGAACAGCAGGGCGCTGACGATGCTGCCGAACAGCAGCATGACGTACATGAGGCCCACCACGCGGGGGTGCGACTCCTCGGGCGCCAGGTCGGTGGCCAGGGCCAGGCCAGCCGTCTGCGTGATGTGCAGGCCGGCACCCACCAGCAGGAAGGCGATGCCGGCGCCGGCCTGGCCGATCCAGGCCGGCCATTGGGATGCATTGCCGCCACCGGACAGCACCAGCAGCGCAAACGGCATGATGGCCAGGCCGCCGAACTGGATCATCGTGCCCTTCCAGATGAACGGCACGCGGCGCCAGCCCAGGGCCGACTGGTGGTTGTCCGACTTGTAGCCCACCAGGGCACGGAAGGGCGCAAACAGCACGGGCAGCGAGATCATCACCGCCACCAGGGACGCCGGGACGCCCAGCTCGACGATCATCACGCGGTTGAGCGTGCCCACCAGCAGCACCAGCGCCATGCCCACCGACACCTGGAACAGCGACAGCCGCAGCAGGCGGCCCAGCGGCAGCTCGGGCGTGGCGGCATCGGCAAACGGCAGGAAGCGCGGGCCGGCATCAGCCCATGCGCGCATCATCTTCTTGCTGAGGGGGTTCATGGCAGGAGGGTGGGAATCAGGAGGCCGGGATCCGTGCCGCCCGGAGCAGGTGCCCGGCAACGGCCAGCCTGCGGGCTGGTGTCAGGCCGGCAGGCCCGGGGCGACCACTTGGGCACGGGCATCGATCAGGTCGGATGGCAGGCGGAAGCTCACGCTCTCGGGCTTGCCGGGCAGCTGGCGCACATGGCGGGCGCCCAGCACGCGCAGGCGGTCGCAGACGCCCTGCACCAGGCATTCCGGTGTGCTGGCGCCGGCCGTGACGCCGATGCAGCGCGCACCCAGCAACCACGCCGGGTCGATCTGGCTGGCGTCTTCCACCAGCCACGATGGCACGCCCTGCTGCTCACCCACCTCGCGCAGGCGGCAGGCATTGCTGCTGTTGCGGGCGCCCACCACCAGCAGGCGGTCCACGCGCTGCGCCATGATGCGCACGGCGGTCTGCCGGTTCTGCGTGGCATAGCAGATGTCGGCCAGCGCCGGCCCCTGGATGCCCGGGAAGCGCGCCACCAGCACGGCGATGATGCCGCGTGTGTCGTCCACGCTCAGCGTGGTCTGGGTGACATAGGCCAGCGGGGTGTGGGGCGGCAGATCCAGTGCACGTGCGGCTTCGGCCGACGCGACCACGAAGGCCGGCCCGTCGATGCGCCCGAGCGTGCCCACCACCTCGTCATGGCCAGGGTGGCCGATCACCAGCACCGTGCGGCCTGCCTGCGCATAGCGCTGCGCCTGCAGTTGCACCTTGGCCACCAGGGGGCAGGTGGCGTCGATCACCCGCAGCTGCCGGCCGCGTGCCTCGTCCACCACCGCCTGCGACACGCCGTGTGCGCTGAAGATGGTGACCGACTGCGGCGGGATCTGCGCGATCTGGTCGACGAACACCGCGCCCCGGCACTGCAGGCCCTGCACCACGTGGCCGTTGTGCACGATCTCATGGAACACGTAGACCGGCGCGCCGAAGAGCGCCAGCGCCTGATCCACCACGTCGATGGCACGCACCACCCCGGCGCAGAAGCCACGCGGCTGCGCCAGCAGCAACTCGGCAGGGGCCACGCGCATGTCCATGGTGGATGGGCCGGTGGCTGGCGCCGGGTGCCGTCAGCGCTTGGCGGGCGTGGTGGCTGTCTTGGCCACCACCTGGGCCACCTTGGCCACGGCCTCTGCCGGCACGCTGGTGCTGTCGGGCGTCGCGGCGGCCGTGGTGCCGGCGACCGTGCCCCAGGGGCCGGCCAGCGCCGGGTGGTCCTTCAGCAGCGGAGCGCCCTTCAGCGGCTTGTTGATGCCTTGGTGGCAGGTGGTGCAGCTGACCTTGGCCACATCGCCCAGCACACCCAGGCGGTTGGCCGGGAAGGTGGGCGTGAGCGGCACCATGTAGGCGTTGTTCAGGTCACGCGCCATGTTGATGCCGTGGAAGGCCTTGGTGCGGGTCAGCGGGCTTTCCGGCCACTGCGCATGCGAGCGTGTGTTGTGGCAATGGGTGCAGTTGACGCCCAGTGCCTTGCTCATGTGCACCATCAGGCCGAAGGTGCCCTCGGTCTGCTGGATGCTGGCCACATGGCCGGTGGGCAGGGCGGTGGTGCCCGCGGCCCGGATGGGCGCATTGCCAAGCAGGTACGGCGTCAGCGGATCCAGCCCCAGCGAGGTGAGCCCCGCCTGCACGGACGGATGGTTCTGGCCCTTCGACTCCGTCGTGGCGCCGCCGGACGAGCGCGGCAGCGGCTCGGTGAACCACACCTGCGCCGGCACGGGTTGCCCGCGGTGGCAGGTGTAGCAGGTGACACCGGTGGGCGCGACGTGGTTCTTCCAGTCGGCGTTGATGTGCCGGGTCATCGCAATCATCTTGCGCGCCACGACCTTGGTGTAGAGCTTGTCCGATGACAGGGCCTCGCCAGGCGCATGGCAGTAGGCGCAACCCTGCTTGGGGGCCACCCAGGCGGTGATGGCCAGCATGGTGCGGGTGAGCTCGGTGGCCGGCAGGTCGCCCAGCACCTGCACGTTCTGGTAGGTGTCTTTCGACAGCGGCGCGCCGGCGGCCACCGGCACCGCGACGATCGGCTCAGGCAGGGTCTGTGCGGCCTCGATCGGACCCACCACGCGGGGGTTGACGACGGCACCCATGGCCGTGCCACGGAAGCCGGTCTGCGTGGTTTCCATCGACGGGCGTTCGCAACCGGCGAGCAACAAGGGGCCCAGCAGTGCGGCCAGCAGGGCAGTGTGGATGCGCTTCATGCGGATCACCTCTTGGCGTTGGGGGTGTTGATGGCGCCTGGCGCCATCAAACCGGCGCCCCGTGCCCGGCAATGCCGGTCCGCGGGCGCCACGAAGTTCACTTGAGCAGCGCCGGATCGGGGCCGGTGGGGTAGACCGACGGGTAGGCCGGGGCCACGCCGTGCTGCACGGCCCACAGATACCAGTTGTCGACCACGGTGCCGGTCAGCAGGATGCCGATGCCGCCGGTCAGCGGGGTCAGCACCGCAAACCACCAGGCCCAGCGGTGGATGGACTCCATCGTGGCGTTGAAGCCCATGGTCCAGCGCCAGAACAGGGCGGCCCGCTCGCTGGCCGTGCCGCGGTCGTAGATCTGCTCGATCTCGCGTTCACCGCCGAAGCGTGTGACGGCCAGGATGGTGGCGCCGTGCATCGCGAAGATCAGCGCCGACCCGTACAGGAAGGCGATCGACAGCATGTGGAACGGGTTGTAGAACAGGTTGCCGTAACGCAGCGAGAACGCGGCCGTCCAGTCCAGGTGCGGGAAGATGCCGAAGGGCACGGCCTCGCTCCAGCTGCCCATCATGATCGGGCGGATGAAGCCCAGCACCAGGTACAGCCAGATCGCCGAGGCGAAGGCCCAGGGGATGTGCGTGCCGATGCCCAGCGCCTTGCTGCGGCGGTACATGCGCAGCCACCACAGCATGATCGACAGCGTCAGGAAGAAGCCGGCGATCAGCCACCAGCCGCCCTTGGCCAGCGGCGGGATGCGCAGGCCGTATTCAGCCGATGGCGGCTCCAGCGCCAGCCAGAACAGCTGCCGCACGAACTGGATCGGGTCCCAGTTCACCTGGGCCAGCATGTTCAGGCCGATGATCTCGAAGGCGATGAAGCCGCAGATCAG
>ERZ795056.5490-NODE-5490-length-12698-cov-4.855098_pt1 | contig 12698 bp, 12 predicted proteins | sample MGYA00375140_ERZ795056 | MGnify/ENA primary metagenome ERZ795056 (study PRJEB30185, sample SAMN05720227) | activated sludge metagenome | isolation source: Anaerobic digester | place: USA | collected 2015-03-09 ...
GCTGCAATTCGGGTCACCATATTGTCTCCATCCTGATTCGGGTTCAGACTCTAGTTTTGAGATACGGGCTGAACGTAAGATAGCGACACGTTAACCGCAAATTTCAATTCGGGGTAGATGTCTCACCCCAACCCAGCCCTCAATCAGGAGTAATTTATGTCCGACCTCAAAACCACCTTCGAAGCCGCCGTCGCCAACTCCAAAAGTCTGAGCGAACGCCCCGACAACGCCACGCTGCTCAAAATTTACGGTCTGTACAAGCAGGCCACCGCTGGCGATAACGCCGACAAAAAACCTGGCTTTGGCGACATGGTGGGCCGCGCCAAGTGGGATGCATGGAACACCTGCAAGGGCACGTCCAGCGACGACGCCATGCAGCAGTATGTCGACCTGATCAATTCGTTGCGCTGACCAACTCCGAGATTTCGATGAGGTTGAGGTCCGGATCGCGCACATAGACCGAGCGGATCTTGCCGGTGGCACCGGTGCGCAGCACCGGGCCCTCCAGTATGGGCCACGCCTCGCGCGCCAGATGCGCCATCACGGCCTGCAAGGGCACTTTGGCCAAAAAACACAGGTCCAGTGCGCCGGGCACAGGCAAGTGAGCCTTGGGTTCGAACTCGTGGCCTTGCACATGCAGGTTGATTTTTTGTTGTCCGTACTGCAATGCCAGCCGCTCCACAGGCGGTGTGCCGCCCACAAAACGCTGCAGCGTCATACCCAACACACGGGTATAGAAGTCAATACACGCGGCCTCGCGCGCCGTGGTCAGCACCAGATGGTCCAGGTGCGCGATCACGCAAACTTCTCCCGCAACTCGTCCACAAAACCGGGGGCCGGGTGCAGGTCAAAACTGCGTCCCGCCTTGGCGACCTGGCCGGGCACGGCATGGCCTACCACCTCGGACAGTTGCTGCGCCAACGCAAGCAGGCGCGACAAGTCCATGCCGGTGTCGTAGCCCATGGCCTCCAGCATGTGGATGGCGTCCTCGCTGCAGATGTTACCGCTGGCGCCAGGGGCGTAAGGACAACCGCCCAAACCACCCAATGAGCCGTCGAAGCGGGTGATGCCCCCCTGCACTGCGGCCACCACATTGGCCAGGCCCATGCCCCGGGTGTTGTGAAAGTGCAGCGTGAGTTGCAATGCGCTGTGCTGCAATTGCAGTAGCTCCACCAGCCGACTCACCTGTACAGGGTGGGCCATGCCCGTGGTGTCGCACACCGTGAGGCCACGCACCCCCAGGTCGGCAAAGCGGCGGGCCCAGCGCAGCACTTCTTCTTCGGTCACAGTGCCTTCCATGGGGCAGCCAAAGCAGCACGACAAAGACACATTGATGGGCGTGCGCCCGTCCACCACACGCACTACCTCGGCCAGCGCCGCAAAACTGTGCTCGCGCGGCATGCGCAGATTGGCCAGATTGTGGGTTTCGGACACCGACATGACCAGGTTGAGCTCATCGGCGCGCGACTCCAGCGCACGCTCTGCCCCGCGCAGGTTGGGCACCAGCACGGTGTACTCCACACCCGGTACGCGCTGGATCCGGCCCATCACCTCCTCGGCATCGCGCAGCATGGGAATGGCCTTGGGTGAGGTGAACGAGGTCACTTCAATCTTGGCGTAGCCGCAGGCACTCAAAGCATCGACCAAGGCCACCTTGGCGTCGGTGGGGATGAAATCGGGCTCGATCTGAAAGCCGTCGCGGGTGACGACCTCGTTGAAGTAAAGACGCGTCATACCGCACCCCCTGCCACGATGCCACGCTCGCGCAATGCGGCAATCTGGTGAGGCGACAGGCCAATGTCGCGCAGCACGGCATCGGTGTCTTGCCCCAGTGCGGGCGCGTTGCGACGGTGGCTGCCAGGGGTAAGCGAGAGCTTGGGGACGATGCCTGGCACCGTCAGGGCACTGCCATCGTCCATCTGCACTTGTTGCAACATGCCTCGCGCGGCATAGTGCGGGTCGGCAGCGATGTCGGCCACAGTGTAGATACGGCCGGCAGGCACTGCGGCCTGGTCCAGCGCCGCCAATACGTCGTCAACTGTGTGCTGGGCCGCCCAACGGCCAATCACCGCGTCAATCTCTGCGACACGCGCCACACGTCCTGCGTTGTCGGCCAGGGTGGAATCGGCGGCCAAATCAGGCCGAGCAATCACGCCCATCAGGCGTTTGAAAATGCTGTCGCCGTTGCCTGCAATCAGGGCATAACCGCCGTCGCTGCAAAGGTACGCATTGCTGGGGGCAATGCCGGGCAAGGCGCTGCCTGCGGGCTCACGCACGGCGCCAAACGCACTGTATTCGGGCAGCAGGCTTTCCATACAATTGAACACCGCCTCATACAGCGCCACGTCAATCACCTGGCCGCGGCCTTGAGGCGCCTCGGCGCTGCTCGACGCATGACGATGCTGCAGCGCCAGCAGAATACCAATGACGCCGTGCAGGGCGGCCAGTGTGTCGCCAATGCTCACACCCACCCTCACAGGCACTCGGCCGGGCTCTGCCGTGAGGTGACGCAAGCCGCTCATGGCCTCGGCCACCACGCCAAAACCCGGACGATCGCGGTAGGGGCCGGTCTGTCCATAGCCGCTGATGCGCAGCACGATCAAGCGCGGGTTCAACGCCAGCAAGTCGTCAGGGGCCAAGCCCCAGCCTTCCATGGCACCGGGGCGGAAATTCTCTATCAACACATCAGCCTCAGTGGCCAGTTGACGAATGATGGCCTGCGCCTCGGGTTCGCGAAGGTCCAGCGCCAGCGAACGTTTGTTGCGCGACTGCACCTGCCACCAGACCGAAGTGCCGTCTTTCAGCAGGCGCCATTTGCGCAGCGGGTCACCCGCGCCGGGGGGCTCAACCTTGACCACATCCGCGCCAAAGTCCGCCAGTGTCTTCGCCGCGAACGGGCCAGCGATCAACTGGCCCATTTCAAGCACTTTCAGGCCCGTCAATGGCCCGCTTTGCTGCCCCGTACCGGGTTGCTGCGGTGTCGTCGAAAAATTTGCGTTCGGTGAGTTCATGGCACAGAGTGTGCATGGCCTAGCTTGAGGCGTCCATTGCTGCTTGGACGACAACGCTTTCGTATTTTGCGAAGGCCACCTGTATACCTAGGGCCTAACCCTGTGCTCAAATTTGCGTGGCTGGGCTACGCTCACGACCGCACGCAGGCCCACTACGTTGAAGGATGACCCGCCATGCCCGAATTTCAAAGACGCCATTTCGTTCACACCCTCTCACTTGGCTTGGGTGGGTTGGCTCTGGGGATGCCAACAGCACCGTTGTGGGCGCAAAGCAGCAACACTGTCACCAGTTTGGGCCCCAAACTGCGCATCGTGATCCCGGCCAACACCCGCACTGCGCTCGACTTTACCGGCCGCGCCTTGGGCGACGGATTTGTAGGCGTGGGTGTGTGTGACGAAGTCGAGTACGAAAACATTGACGGCAGAGGTGGCAGCACGGCGCTGGAGACCTATGTCAAAAAATACGCGGCCGACCCCAACACCTTTCTGGTGGGGGGCATGGCCTTGCTCAGTTCCACAGCGGCGTACAAATCGGCCATTGACATCACCAAGGTGAAGCCTATCGCCCGACTGACCAGCGCCTCACTGGTCGTTGTAGTCGCCAAGGACTCGCCCTTGCGCAGCATGAATGACCTGGTGCTCAAACTGCGCTCCACGCCAAAACAAGTGGTGATCGGGGGCGGCCTGCTGGCCAGTGAAGACCATTTGCTATCGGGGTTGATGGTGCGTGCCGCGAAGCAGAAGGTCGAAGATGTCACTTACACGCCCTTCAACGCCGGCTTTCAGATGATTGAGGCCGTGAGCCAAGGTAAGGTCACTGCAGCGATCTCCGGTTATGGCATTTTCCGTGAAGACTTGGTCGCGGGTCGCCTGCGGGCCCTGGCCATCTCGAGCAAGAAAGCCACAGACGGTATCAAGTCCATGCGCGAACAAGGTGTGGATGTCGACCTGACCAACTGGCGCGGTGTGTTCACCGGCGCTGCCGTGCCAGCGCCCCGGCAACTGGCCATGGTGGAGGGCGTGCGTGCGGCCACCGGCTACCTGCTGTACGAGAAAACCCTCAAAGAGTTCAACTGGGACTCAGCCTGGATGAGCGGCCCCAACTTTGCCAGCTTTGTAGACATCGAGAACAAAACCACGCAACTCATGGCGCAGTTGCTTAAGCTGGGCTGACGCCACCGGCCTTCGCCCGCGCTGCCGTCTTTGGCCGGATTGGCGCTGAAGGTGCACTCAAGTAATTGCGCAAAGCCAGCACCTCGGGGTCGGCCTGCTGCTCGGCCACTGCCACCAAGAGCCGCCGCTTAGCCCATGTATCGGCGAGGGAGCGCCAGCTCAGTCCCATGGCCTGCAGCATGGGCAGGCTGGCAGCCTTGGGCAACAGGGCCACGCCCAAGCCCGAATTCACCATATGGCACACCGCATCAAAACTGCGTACCTGCATGCGCAATCGAAAGGGCTTGCGCGCCGCCAACGCTGCTTTTTGCTGTTGCTGCAGCATGGCGGCACCGGTGTCGAGACCTATCCACTCCTCGTCCAGCGCGTCGGCAAAGGCAAGGGGCGCCCTACCCGCCAGCCTGTGACCGCGTGGCAGCACCAGCACCAACTGATCCTCGCCGAGCAATTGCGCCGCCAAACCGCTGGCGTCTGCACCATCCACAAACACACCCAAATCAGCGCGCCCCTCACGCAAGGCGGCCACAACCTCCTCCGACACCTGCTCCTCCAGGTCCACCCGCACTTGCGGGCGCACTTGGCCATAACGCGACAGCAAGGGCGGCAAAAACTGGTTGATGGCTGCAGTGCTGGCAATTAGCCGAATGTGGCGGGCAATACCTTGTCGCAAATCAGCGAGTTCGGTGCCCATGTGCTCCAAGGTTTGCAGCAGGCTGAGGCCGTGTTTGACAAAGACGCGTCCTGCCGCTGTGGGCTTGAGGCCGCGCGCATGCCGCTCGAACAGCACATCACCCAAGGTCAATTCCAGTTCGCGGATGCGGCGGCTGGCAGCCGCCAAGGCCATATGGGATTCGCGCGCAGCTGCGGTCAGGCTGCCATTCGTAGCGCAAGCCACCGCCAACTGAATGGTGATCAGATCAAACCGGGCAAGGTTGAAATGCGGCGATGCAGCGGGCTTAAGGGCCACGTCAGGTCTTTTTCTTGCCCGCTGATTTAGCCGCCGGTTTGGCCGCGGCCACCTTGGTGGCACCACCACTTTTCGCCAGCAGAGTGTCGAGATTTTTGACGATTTCGCCTTCGATCCTGTCCTTGAAGGCGCCCAGCAAAAAGCCCAGGCGCGCATCCAACTCAAACGCCGCCTTGGTGACCTTGAGTTCGCCATTGACGCCCGAGCGCGTGAAGGTCACCAGGTCTTCGGCCTTACCTTCTTCGTAGGTGCACTCCATGTCGAACTCTTCTTCGACCATCTCTGCCCACTTGAAGGCCAGTTTTCGGGCCTCGGACAGGCCCAGAGCGTGGTCGCGGTGAATGTGAATGTCGGGCATGCAAAACTCCTTTGGGGCTGTAGTGTCAAGGCTGTAGTGCCTTGCGCCGTTCTTCTTTGGGCAAAGCGCCCAAGCGCCTGACCGCATCATAAAACCGGGGCCAATCTTGGGCTTCGCGGGAAAACACGGCTTCAAAGCCGGGCACAAACTCGTCATACGCGGCCTGCGCACCCAAGGCGGCATTGTTGGCCTGCGCCACCCAAGGGTCGTAGCCCGTAAAGCCGCCCCAGGTCGCCTTGAGTTTTTGATAGTCCTTGCGGAACTGCTGCATGGCTTTGTCTTTCAGTGCAAGCTGCGTCACATGGTCAGTGGGGTGCGCCGGATCTGCCGTATAGATCAGGGCCAATTGGCGACGGGTAGCCAAGGCCAAAGCACGAAATTGCTGGCGTCGCATATCAAACGCCGCATAGTCGCGGCGCGCTGCTTCACCGGCCTGAGTGGCCAGCCAGCGCGTGCCACCCAAGCGTTCCACCGCCGTGGCGAACGATTCGTTGAACTCTGTGTCGTCTTTGACGTAGACCACCTGGTGGGCCAACTCGTGGAAAATGAGACGGGCCAGCTCCCCCTCGGGGTATTGGATAAATGTGTTGAGCAGCGGGTCGCCCCCGGCCCAGTTCATCCAGCCCAAGGTGGAGTAGGCAGGCACGCCGTACACACTCACCTCCAGCCCCTGTGCGGCCAGTTGAGCGGCCTCGGCGCGGGCCTCGGCTTCGGCAAAATAGCCCCGGTAGCTGACGCAGCCGGTCACGGGGAAGCACCAAGTCTTGAGTTTCAGCGACAACGGCGGCGCAGCCACCACGTTCCAGACCACGGCACGGCGCTGCAAGTCGGCATAGCGCCGGTAGCTGGGGTTGTCGGGCAAATGCATCTCGCTCACCGCAAAGCTGCGGATGCGCTGACTCAAGGCCAAGCGCGCCTTGAGCTGTGCTGGCGTGGCCTCGTCGCCCAGCCAGTCGTCCACAGGGCGCGCGGCGCTCATCAGTTGCACATGGCCGCTGACCGATTGCCAGTAGTAGCCCAGGTTGGCGCAACCCGTGAGGCACACGGCAGCCAGCCCCGCCGCAGCGGCTGCCAGCAGCCCAGTCCCCCATGCCATGGCGACCCTGAGCCTCACTGCGGGGCCGTCTCGGCCTGCACTTCAACCAAGCAGTCGTAGAACACGGGTCCGCGTCCCAGGTCGGTCAGGCGCTGGCTGGTGAGTTGATTGACGTTGCTGCCGTCCAGTCCCAGCTTGCGCCACCACACGCCCAGACCGTTCACCACACCCTGGCGGGCCCGCTTCGACACCACGGCCTTGCAACGGTAGCTGCCCCGGTCATTGAACACACGCACCACGCCCCCACTGACGATGCCACGGGCGCTAGCGTCGTCCGCGTGAATTTCAAGCACGGGCTCGCCCTCAATGTCGCGCAGGCTTTTGACATTGACGAAGGTGGAGTTGAGGAAGTTGCGTGCGGGGGGCGAAATCATGGCCAAGGGGTATCGGCGGCCCAGGGCACTGTCGCTGCCAGCGGTTTCGTAGTTGGGCAGGTGGTCGGGCAAGCCGTCCAGACCCTGGGCCACCAGCCGTGCGCTGAAGAATTCGCATTTTCCGGATGGCGACGGGAAGTTACCTTGGGCAAACGGAGCGTCGGGCAACGCCACCGTGCTGAAGCCCTGTTCCTGCAATTCTCTGAAGCTGACCGCATCGCCAAAGGCCTGCCTGCACAGGGCTTCATCGCTGTCTTGCATGCACGCGTCGGTCAGGCCCATGCGCTTCGCCAGTTCCCGGAACACTTGCGTGTTGGGCATGGCCTCGCCCAATGGGGCAATGGCGGGTTCGTTCAGCAAAACGTCGGTGTGGCCATAGGCCCCATGCACGTCCCAGTGCTCCAGTTGGGTCGTGGCAGGCAGCACGTAGTCAGCATAGTCGGCGGTATCGGTCTGGAAATGCTCCAGCACCACAGTAAACAAGTCTTCGCGGGCAAAGCCCTGCACCACCTTGCCCGATTCGGGCGCCACGGCCACGGGGTTGCTGTTGTAGACCACGACGGCCTCAACCTGGGGGCCAAAGTCAGCTGAGGTGTCGCGCAGCAGGTCGTCCCCCACTGTCACCATGTTGAGGGTGCGCGGTGTTCGCCCCGCCAGCAGGTCGGGCCGTTGCAGCGCTGCCTTGTCTACAGGGAACTGGCCCGAGCTGCTGAGCAGCACGCCGCCGGCCCGGTGGCGCCAAGCGCCAATAAGGGCGGGCAGGCAAGCCACGGCGCGTACGGCATTGCCACCGCCGCGCACGCGCTGCATGCCGTAGTTGAGGCGGATGGCCGCGGGCTCGCCGCGCACCAGGCACTGGCCATAGTCGCGCGCCAAGGCTTCGATTTGCGCCACGGGCACGCCACACACTTCGGCCGCACGGGCAGGAGACCATTGCAGGGCGCGCTCGCGCAACGCGGGCCAACCCACCGTGTGCTGGGCGATGTAGTCGTGGTCCAGCCAGTCGTGGACCACCAGTTGGTGCATCAGGGCCAGCGCCAGGGCAGCGTCGGTGCCAGGGCGCAGCGCAATGTGCTCATGGCATTTGTCGGCCGTTTCGGTGCGGCGCGGGTCTATGCAGACCAGGCGGGCGCCGTTGCGCTTGGCCACCTGGGCCAGGCGCCAGAAATGCAGGTTGCTGGCGATCGAGTTGCTGCCCCAAATGACAATGAGCTTGGCTTCGGCAAAAAACTCTACCTTCATGCCCACCTTTCCCCCCAGGGTTTGGGTGAGGCCCTCGGCACCGGCAGTGGAGCAAATCGTGCGGTCAAGCAACGACGCGCCAATGCGGTGGAAAAAGCGCGCAGCAATGCTCTCACTCTGCACCAGACCCATGGTACCGGCATAGCTGTAGGGAAGGATGGCCTCAGGGGCACGCTGCGCGATGGCAGCCAGGCGACTGGCGATGTCATTCAGGGCGACATCCCAACTCACACGTTCGAACTGACCTGCACCTTTGGGGCCCACTCGTTTAAGAGGGTACAGCACGCGCTCGGGGTGGTAGCTGCGCTCGGCATAACGTGATACTTTGGTACACAGAACCCCATCGGTATGACGGTGAGCCGGGTTACCCTGCACCTTGATGGCCACGCCATCCTCCACCGTAGTGATCAACGCACATGTGTCAGGACAATCGTGAGGGCACGCACCTCTAACCTGACGGGAGGCTTTCGTGAAACTGACGTTAGGGGAGATGCGGATGGCGTCGCTCATGGCGTAACCCTATAGTTAAACGCAGAAACCGTTCTGAAATCAATGGTAAGACCAGGAGACAACACGTGAAAATAACAAAGTCGATCCTCGGGTCCCTGATCGTAGCGCCGCTTTTGCTTATGGGAGGCTGGGCTCAGGCCCAGAGTGTAGAAGGAGTTTCCAAAACCAGCATCACGCTGGGCCAGTCGGTGCCACTCACCGGGCAAGGGGCCACCCTGGCGGTGCCGTTCCATCAGGGCGCCAAACTGTACTTTGATCGGGTCAATGCGGCAGGGGGTGTCAATGGTCGCAAGATCGACTTGGTCACCCTGGACGGTGCCGGCGTCGTGGCCACCACCACGGCCAACACCGCAAAATTCATCGAGCAAGGCGTTTTGGCGCTTTTCGGGTACTACGGCTCGCCTCAAGTGACGGCAGCATACGCAGCAATCAAAGACACCGACCTGCTGATATTTGCGCCCATGGCGGCGGCGGACGAATTTCAAGGGGCGCTCTACCCCAACATTTTTTCCATCCGCCCCGGCTATTCCGAAGAGGCCTCGGTCATCGTGAAGCATGCTGAAACCTTGGGCGCCAAGAAGCTCGTCATCCTGCACGGCAGCGACAGCGAATCATTGGCTGCGCTGGATGCTGCCGTGCGCACCATGACCAGCAATGGCGCCAACCTGCTGGCCAGAACACCGCTGGAAGCGGTAGACAAGGCCGTGGCGCCTGGGCCGCAGTCGGTGTTGGTGATCGGCGACCCGGACGGTGCAGCCAACGCCATTCGCGGCCTGCGTGCCAAAGGTTTCCGTGGCCCAATTTACGCATTTTCGAACGCTGGCGAAAGCCTGCTGGCCGACCGCCTGGGCGCTGCAGGTGCTGGGGTGGTGGTGGCACGTGTGGTGCCCAAGAGTGACCACGCCAAGATTGCAGTGGTGCGTGAACTCCAGGCTGACGCGGCCCAAGCCAAGGCGGGCAAGCCCAATGTTTACATGTTGGAAGGTTACATTGCCGCCCGCACGTTCACCGAGGCTTTGCGCCGCGTGCCAGGCAAGGAACTGAACCGAGCCAAGCTGCGCAAAAGCATAGAAGCCCTGGACAACCTGAGCATCGGGGGCTTTCGCATGCACTTTGTGGAAGAGCGCACAGGCTCCAAGCTGGTAGAGCTTAGCCTTATCGATTCGCAAGGCAAAGTCAGAGAATAGATCAGGCCAAGGTCTTTGTTGCGGCAAGGCCTTGCAGAAATGCCTCGCAACGCGCCAACTGCTCCAGGCTCACGAATTCATCAGGCTGGTGCGCCTGGGCGATGCTACCGGGCCCACACACCACCGTGGGGATGCCTGACCTCTTGAAGATACCCGCCTCGGTGCCAAATGCGACCAGGGTGGTGCCACCCTCTCCCGACAAGCGCTGCGCAAGGCGGGTGACGGCGTCTTGGTCAGAACCCAGAAAGCTCGGCACCTCGCAGATCGTCTCAAATCGGAAGCCCGCGTCGGGCGCCACTTTTTGCATGGCAGGTTCTAATGCACGTGCATGGGCCAACACTTGGGCCTGCATGGCCGCCACATCGGCGGTGGGCAGATCGCGAAACTCGTAGTTGAACTCGGCATCTCGTGGCACCACGTTGTCGGCAATGCCACCATGGAACTGCCCCACGCTAGCGGTACTGAAGGGCACATCAAAACCTTCGTAGCGTGGCTCGTTGCGTTCAAAGCCTTCCGCCATGTCACGCACCTTGCCTACCAGTCGGGCGGCCATCTCAATGGCGTTGACCGACTGCGGTGTGAGGGAGGAGTGCGCTTCTTTGCCCCGCACACAGCAGCGATAACGGTACACACCCTTGTGGGCAATCGCCGGCACCATGAGGGTGGGCTCGCCCACGATACAGGCCAGGGGCTGTACGCCTGAATCGCGCATGTCGGCAATCAGTTCTTTCACACCAAGGCAGCCTACTTCTTCGTCATAACTGAACGCGAAGTGCACGGCAAAGGGCGCGTCACTGGCCAGAAATTGCGGCGCATGCGCCAAGGCCAGGGCAATGAAACTTTTCATGTCGGCCGACCCGCGGCCATACAGACGACCCTCTTGCACCAGCGCGCTCAGTGGGTCCATCGTCCAAGCCTGACCGTCCCACGGCACGGTATCGGTGTGGCCCGACAGGATGATGCCACCGGGCTTGCCCTCACCCAATGTGGCGAACAGGTTGGCCTTGGTCTTGTCGGCGTTCCAGGTGAGGCGGCTGCGCACGCCCAGCGCCTGCAATTCATCACGGATGAAATGAATGAGTGCCAGGTTGGAGTTGGCGCTGACGGTGTTCATGCGAACCAGGGTTTGCGCGAGGTGAAGGCTGCGATCAGAAATCATGAAGTGCACTTTATCCGCAATTGCCCATGTGCGCATGTCACTGCAAGATTGCCGCAGCCCGGCTACGATAGCGCCACAGGAGACACCATGAAAGTCATTGATTCCATCGTCACACAGGCCGCGAGTGTGGCCGCCATTCGCCGCGACATTCACGCCCACCCCGAACTGTGTTTTGAAGAAGTGCGCACCGCCGACCTGGTGGCGCAAAAGCTCACCGAATGGGGCATTCCCATTCACCGCGGGCTGGGTACCACCGGCGTGGTCGGCATCGTGAAAAGTGGCACCTCCAACCGCGCTATCGGCTTGCGAGCCGACATGGACGCCCTGCCCATGCAAGAGTTCAACACCTTCGCCCATGCCAGCCAAAATGCCGGCAAGATGCACGCCTGTGGGCACGACGGCCACACGGCCATGCTGTTGGCCGCCGCCCAGCATTTTGCCAAGCACCGCAATTTTGATGGCACGGTGTACCTGATTTTCCAACCCGCCGAAGAAGGTGGCGGTGGCGCCCGCGAGATGATCAAAGACGGTCTGTTCGACAAGTTCCCCATGGACGCGGTGTTTGGCATGCACAACTGGCCAGGCGCCCAGGTGGGACGCTTTGCCGTCAGTGCCGGCCCGGTAATGGCCTCGGCCAATGAGTTCAAGATCACCATTCGCGGCAAAGGCGGCCACGCCGCCATGCCACATAACAGCGTGGACCCCGTGCCCGTGGCCTGCCAGTTGGTGCAAGCCTTCCAGACCATTATCAGCCGCAACATCAAGCCAATCGACGCAGGGGTGATCTCAGTCACCATGATCCATGCGGGCGAAGCCACCAATGTCATCCCCGACAGCTGCGAGCTGCAGGGTACGGTGCGCACCTTCACTTTGGAGGTGCTGGACCTCATCGAGGCCCGCATGAAGCAGATGGCCGAGCAAATCAGCGCAGCCCACGACACGCAATGCGAGTTTGAATTTCTGCGCAACTACCCGCCCACCATCAACAGCCCGGCCGAAGCTGAATTTGCTCGTACCGTCATGGCCTCCATCGTGGGCCAAGAACAAGTCGACCCCCAGGAACCCACCATGGGCGCGGAAGACTTCGCCTTCATGCTGCAAGCCAAACCTGGAGCCTACTGCTTCATTGCCAATGGTGACGGCGCTCACCGCGAAATGGGTCATGGCGGTGGCCCCTGCATGTTGCACAACCCCAGCTACGACTTCAACGACGACTTGATTCCGTTGGGCGCTACCTATTGGGTTCGCCTTGCCGAAGCGTTTTTGACCAAGGCCCCTGCGTGATGAACGCTGTTGACGCTTTCTCAGCCTCGTACGCCGAGGCGCGAGTGAAATTTCTTGGCGCAGCTGCCAGCGCAGGCTTGGTGGTCGAATCCCACGCCCACCCCTTGCGCGGGCGCGACGGTGAAGCGCTGGCCATGGACGTCGTACTGGACGGCCAGGCCGACGCCGCTGCCTTGCTGATCGTATCCAGCGCTTGCCATGGTGTGGAGGGTTATTGCGGGACCGGCGTCCAAGTGTTCGCCCTGCACGATTCCATCTGGCGCGCCCAAGCCCATGCGGCAGGCGTTGCCGTGCTCTATATCCACGGCCTCAACCCTTATAGCTTCTCACACCTACG
>ERZ795056.5491-NODE-5491-length-12697-cov-22.745768_pt1 | contig 12697 bp, 11 predicted proteins | sample MGYA00375140_ERZ795056 | MGnify/ENA primary metagenome ERZ795056 (study PRJEB30185, sample SAMN05720227) | activated sludge metagenome | isolation source: Anaerobic digester | place: USA | collected 2015-03-09 ...
AATTTAGTGATTGCAGAAGTGTTGCTGATGCACATTAACGAAGCAGTGCTGAACGAAGACAAAACAATGATCGACCAAACCAAACTGCAGCATATTGCCAGGCTGGGTGGTGACTGGTATTGTAAAGTTAACAGCAGCAATCTTTTCAAAGTTGAAAAACCCAATATCAACATTGGTATTGGTGTGGATGCCCTTCCTGAAAGTATCCGCAAAAGCAATATACTAACCGGTAATGATCTTGGGCAACTGGGCAATGTACATGAAATGCCCTTTGTTGATCCGTCTTATCATGATGACCGTTTGAAAAATATCATCCAGTACTATTCCCTGAATCCTGAGGATATGGACAATGAACTGCACCGGTATGCAAAAGAATTGCTGGAAGAAGGGAAGACAAAAGAAGCGTGGCAGGTATTGCTGGCGTTAGCTTTTTAAGTAGTTGGATGTCCGGGCATTTCAAGCCATCTTTGATATCATATTTTTTCGACTGCTATTACATGGATCCTTAAAACATTTTAAATGATGAGAGCATTATTGACCCTGCAGGTATTTCCCTTTATCATTGCATTATTATTTTTATTACCGGGATGTGCAAACTATTATAAAGAGGTCACTCCTCCCTTGGGAAGTAACAATGAAAGAGCTGCTACACTTGAAATGTTAAAAAGCGAAGACCGCGTTTTTATCCTGCGGGAGGGTAATAAAGCTTTTTTAATGCAGGAGCCTGTTATAAAAAAAGAGTTACATAAAATAGATTGCAGGCTTGACACCCTCTCCAGCCTGCATAAACTTCATCTCGGCCTTGGACGAAAAGGTAAAATGCAGTACAAAAAAAAGATAGCTGCTGATAAAGCGGTTTTAAAAGAAGTACATATTTATACTGACCCGGGCAATGATGTCAACCTGGGCAACTTTAGTCTTTCGTTTGAAAAAATTGATAAGGTAGAAGTGCTTATAAAAGATAAAAATAAAACAGGCACAAGTTATTTTTTTGGTGGAGCAGGTATACTGGCTGGATTAGGGCTTGCAGCTATCATCATTTTTATTGCTGCTTATAACCCCAAAGAGTAAAAGAATTCTTTTTATTCCTGGAGATTTCAATACTTTATTTTGGCAAAATATTATATTGATTGAATCCGCATGAAAGTAAATTTGTAATTGGCTATTATATATCGCAGGCAGGAATGGCCCGAATCAATTGATGTTCTTCTTTCTCTCATATATTTTTTCCCGCAGTACATTAAAGAACATGCTGCGTTCTTTTTCCCCCACCACAGATATATGGGTGGACTTTTTCATAATATTCTGAATGTTCTTAAATGTATAATCACAAAAACCTTCGTCTTGTGTTCCGATAAAATTTAACCCATTGTGATTTAAAAAAGTTATCTGTCTTCCGGCACCTCGTACATAAATTGTATTATCACCAATAAGACATTCATTGATATAAACATCAAATGAGGCTGCATCAACAGCCGGTTGCTGGTTATACAAAAATTTTTTCCCGGCCTCCGCCTGCAATTCAATATGATTGAGCAGTTCTTCCAGCTGTAAATAAACTTTAAGCAAAACTTGCTTGTTTGCAAAAACACTCGACTGCCTGTAAAATTCAATTTGCCTGATGGTGATATGAACACTCTCTTCATTCCATATTTCTGTAGAAGGTACCTGGTCATACAATTGAATGATGTTTCTGGCAATCTCAGCCGTTTCTTTATCCGGTTCTTCGCCGGTAAATTGTTGCTTCGACAATTCGGGGTATCCGATAAGCGTCCGTTTCCAGAAAAAGAACTTAAAGGCGCTCAGTTCAGGAAACTGCATGTAATGAAATAATGGGATATCCTTATTGTAAAAATAGATCCGGGGATCCTGCAGCATCTTAAATAAACCAAGGTTGCTGGCAACATCCTGCAGGTATTTTTTGAAATCAAAAATGACATTGTCAACTTTATTGCCTGAAAAAATCACTGTGTTGGTTTGTATCTGCAGCAACTGGTCAAGAGACACTTTATACTTGTTGCAAAGTATTTGTAATTCATCCATGCCAATCTGCTTCTCTCCCCTTATTCTTCGGTAAGCACTGTCATTGCTGATATTTAATAGCTCAGCCACTTCATCCACCAGTGATAAATGCGCCGGTAGTTTAGATTTTATGTGGTTAAAAAAAATAACCTGCGACTGATTGCTGTCCATATGCGTGGTTTTCGGTAAATATCTTTTTGCATTTATTACTACTGTGCCGCCTGATTTTTGCAAAAAATGTGAATTCTGCGAAAGCTGTTCTTAAATATAGCAAAAAAACACAATGTTGTATAGTTTTTAGATGGCGTACCGGAATATTACTAAATAGTCCAGAACCTAACCTGTTATTCAATTTCTACCGGGGGCAACGGTATAATAGTTTTGACCTGACAAGAACTTCAAAAATTTTTCTTTCAATTAAAAAACACAGCTTATGAACAAGCAAGCCGCCGCTACCTTAATTACCGCAGTAACTGCTTTAACACTGATGAGCAGCTGCAGTCATTACTATAAAGCGGTCAGTGTTCCTGCAAACAGCAGCATGCAAAAAGCAGCAGCAATTGACAGCCTGCAAAAAGCAAACCGCACGCTTATTTTAAGAAATGGCAACGGATCTTTTCTAATCAACACAGCAATCATAAACGAAAAGAAAAACAGTATTGAGTTTGTGCTTGACAGCCTTCCGGAAAAACACAGGCTGCATCTTACCAAAGGCAGAAAGGGAAAAATGAAGTACTATAATAAACCAAATGAAATAAGCGAAGCAGGTGACAAACCGGTTTTAACAGAAGCCCATATTTACACAGACACTATTGCCAATATCATTACAGGCAAACAGGATATCTCTATAAATTCCATCAGGCGAATTGAAGTAATTGACAAGGACAGCAAAAGAACAACCAATAGTTATGTACTCGGATCCGTTATTACTGTTGCTGCTATCGCAGTGATTGGTGCGGTAATATTCGCTGCAACATTTGATTTCTCACTTTCTCCAGGCCCATAAAACCGGATCTGTTTGATGCCGGATATGCGACCGGTTTCAATTTTTCCCTGGAACTGCGCCGGTATGGAAAAGAACTATTGGAAGAAGGGATTGTAAAGGAGGCCTGGCAGGTGCTGCTGGCATAGTTATATTTTGTAACTTCATTATCATGCCATCAGATTTTAAAATATTACCCCACTATACGTACGAGGATTGGCAGCGTTGGGAAGGGCGTTGGGAATTGATTGAAGGCATCCCTTATGCAATGAGTCCTGCTCCTGCGCCACGGCATCAATGGGTGAGCAGTAACATTAAGTATGAATTAAAAGATGCAATTAAAAAAGCTGGCTGTAAACACTGCAAAGTGTATGACTTTATTGATATAAAAGTATCAGAAGACACGATATTACAGCCCGACGCAGTAGTGGTGTGCAAGGACATCAATAAACTTTTCCTTGATTTTCCTGCAGCCCTTGTGGTGGAAATTTTATCTCCTTCCACTGCAATGAAAGACCGCAACAATAAGTTTTATATTTATCAAAGCCAGCAGATTCCTTATTATATTATTGTTGATACAGAAAAAAATACAGTAGAAATTTATCAATTGGATGCAGAAGGAAAATACCAATTGCAGCCTTTTTTACAAACGGAACCCTTTACATTTCTTTTTGAGGACAATTGTTCTGCAGATGTCATCCTTGACAATATCTGGCAATAAATTAAAACAACCCTCCAAACACCTTCTTCAAAATCTCCGTTGTTCTTGCCAATGGATTGGCCCGGATGTTCTTCTCTTCTTTAGATACCAGGTCAAACAAAGCATTGGTGGCTTTTTCGGTTACAAACCCTGGCAGGTCAGGATTTACTTTATTAAATGTTGTGGGAAAGCTGTTGTATGTTTTTACAATATCGCCATAATACTTTGTTGCTTCCACTTTATCCAGCGAGGATTTAATAACTGGTAAAAATGCAGCGGTTAATTTTTGGTTTGTTTTCATCCTGAAATAATGAGTCACGCTGGTATCACCGCCTCTTACAATATTGATGGCATCGGTCAGTGTCATTTGCTTAATGGCATCTGTAAATATGGGTGTGGCATACCCCACTGCATCTTCAGCACCGCGGTTTATTTGAAGGATGGCTTTATCCACGAGCTTATTCATGCCCAGGTCACGCAAGGTGTTTTCTATTTTCTTTGCATCGGGTGGCAGCAGCACTTTGTATACCGCATCTCCAAAAAAACCATCTTGCCTGTTTAATTGTAATACCGCTTTTACCAACCCCTGGCCCAAGGCCTCTTTAATACCCTGCCCCGCCTCGGCTTCTGTAACTCCGCTTCCTGCGCCGGTGGCAGTTTGGAGCCTTTTTAATTCATCACAACCAACAAATAACAGGGAGAATAACAAAACCGGGATAACTTTCTTCATATAATGTTTTTAAAGTAATGGCAAGTTTGCTGCCAAACTACAGCCAAGATAAACTTATACCGCAAATGGTTGCATACGGTATATTTGCAAAAAATTTTTAAACCAACCATGAGCACACAACATTTGAGTGAACAGGAAATTATCAGGAGACAGAAACTGGCTGACCTGACAAAGCTGGGGATTGATGCTTATCCTGCAGCATTGTATCCTGTAACGCATCACAGCGCTGATGCAAAAACAGCTTATGAAGCCGATAAAGAAACTAAACTGGATGTATGTGTGGCAGGAAGAGTGATGAGCATTAATGATAAAGGCAAAGTATTATTTTTGAAACTACAGGATACAAAAGGCATTATTCAATTGTATGTAAAAAGAGATGATGTATGCCCTGGTGAAGACAAACAATTATTTGATGCCGTGATAAAACCCCTCGACCTGGGAGATATTATTGGCTGCAAGGGATACATGTTTACAACAAAAACAGGAGAAGTATCTGTACATGCACAGGAGATAACCCTGTTATGCAAATCACTGAAACCACTACCTGTTGTAAAAAGAGATGAAGAGGGAAATGTATTCGATGAAGTAACCGATCCGGAATTCCGTTACAGGCAACGCTATGCAGACCTTGTTGTGAACCCGGCCGTAAGAGAAACTTTTATCAAACGCACAAAACTGGTAAATGCCATCCGGGAATTTTTGAATGAGCGGGGTGCTTTGGAAGTGGATACGCCCGTGTTGCAATCTATACCCGGTGGGGCAGCAGCAAGGCCATTTACTACACATCACAATGCACTCGATGTGCCGATGTACATGCGTATTGCAAATGAACTGTATTTAAAACGCCTGATCGTAGGCGGTTTTGAATGGGTGTATGAATTCAGCCGCAACTTCCGCAATGAAGGTATGGACCGTACACACAATCCTGAATTTACTGTTCTGGAATTTTACGTTGCGTACAAAGACTACGAATGGATGATGGATACTACTGAACAAATGCTGGAGAAAGCAGCCATCGCAACAAACGGTTCTTCCAAAGTAATGGTGGGTGATAAAGAAATAGATTTTAAAGCACCCTACAAGAGGATCACCATGTATGATGCCATAAAAGAACATACAGGTTTTGACATCAGCGCAATGGATGAAGCCGGTATCAGGGAAGTATGTGGTCAATTAAAAATACATGCCGATGAAAAATGGGGCAAGGGCAAATTGATCGATGAAATTTTTGGGGAGAAATGTGAGGGTCATTATATACAACCAACCTTTATAACTGACTACCCGGTTGAAATGAGCCCATTAACTAAAAAACACCGCAGCAAACCAGGACTGGTGGAGCGTTTTGAATTAATGTGCAACGGCAAAGAAATTGCGAATGCTTATAGCGAGTTAAATGATCCCATTGAACAAAGGGAGCGTTTTGAAGAACAGGCAAAACTGATGGAACGGGGTGATGATGAAGCTATGTTTATAGACTATGATTTTTTAAGGGCGCTGGAATATGGTATGCCGCCAACCAGTGGTATTGGTTTTGGTATTGACAGGATCGCCATGCTGCTGACTAACCAGCACTCTATACAGGATGTGCTGTTTTTCCCCATGATGCGGCCCGAGAATGCAGGATAGTGATCTAAATTAATAGATGACAATTATTGAAATTATTAAAGAAGGCAGCGATTAAACGCTGCCTTCTTTAATTTATCTTTTTGCATGTTGGTTTTTTACTTTACCCTTTACCGTAAGATAGTCGAGGAAATAAATAACTTTAATTGAAAAGCTGTTGAATTGGGTAAGGTTATTATAATTGTTTCCTCTAACCGTTTTACCAAAATTGTCAAAATAATTGCTTTCAAAATTGCGATAGAAATTCTCATCGATCTTCTTCCACACGATATTGATAAAACTGCCCTGGGCAAATTGCCATGTGTACACCATATCGAAGCTTACAAAATTGTAGTTCTGGTTTACATTGCCTGTATATGGAGCAGACGGCGTTTGCAGTTGACCGTTATTGTCCAGTTCAAAAAATTCTTTAGGGTTCACTTTGCTCCAGTAATGCCTTGTACGCAAACTCAGACCCATACGATTGGTAAAATTGTATTTGGCTGTCAGTACATTCTCAGCATAGATCACATCCCTGCGTGAAAAATAAACCGTGTTGCCTGATGTAGCGGCATATCCAGCCTGGTTCTTTGTACCTTCCACATTCATTTGGTGGTCCAGTGAGAATTTGCTGCTGAAACGAACTTTGCCAAACAAATTGTAGCCAATTAATGTACGGTTAAAGTAGTTGCCTTTTCCATAGGTAAGCGTACCACCCCAGGAGATTTTTTTTGCAAAATTGCTTTCCCACCAGATGTTGGCATTGATCCTTGACTTCTCAGCAAAAAAACGTCCATACATCCTGGGCTCATAAAAATTATTTTGATTGGCCCCGTATGTAACACCAGCACCTACCCACCAGAGGTTCTTCAACTGACCATTCGTATTCATGTTCAGCGATGCATCCTGGTACATCATTTCCGGTCTTTTCAAAGGATCAATGGCTGTAACCAGCCGGCTGTAAAATAAGTTGGTGTTCAACCGCCATTGGTTGTACCATTTGCCGGGTTTAATCCAGTTATAGCCAATCCAGGCGCCATGATCCATCGTGTTATTGTTGGTATAATAGCCCATGTCCTGTTTATCATACTTCGCATCCACAAGGTCCTGCCATACGTTAAAATTGAGCCGGCCGCTTACTTTGCCAAAATATACCGAATGTGAGTAGCCAGCAGAGCCGCCGTTATTATCAAATATTTTACTGATACTAACGGTACCGCCTATATTCCACATGTTCTTTTTATCAAACAGGTCAGCCATTACTGCTGTTACATTGGCATCCCTGGCTGCCCCGCTTCTTAGTACATTTGTATTGACCAGCGACACACTGCTGTTATTTTTCAACGACTGGTTCAGCACGATGATGTTGTAATTGGTAAGCGGCTTTGTTTCCACTTTTATTTCATTTCCTGAAGCAGGATCATTTACTGTCTGGTGTTCAGGCTTTGCTACTGCATTCAGAAAACCAATGCCAAGACCATTTTGTGTACGGCCACTGATTTTAGTGGCATTAAATAAAGTTGTTGGAATACGCCTGCTATAAAACAAATTGCCCTTATTAAAAAGCTCGGCCCCTTCGGTAAAGAAAGGCCGGTTATCATTAAAGCGCTGCTCAAAAGGTGTAAGATTTAATACGAGGTTATCGGTTTGTACCTGGCCAAAGTCAGGAATCAATGTCATATCTAAAGTAAAAGCAGGACTTAACCCATATTTAATATCCATACCACCGTTAAATGTGGTGGTATTTTTGGGCTTGCCGTCTTTTGCCAACCCGTCATAATTCTGATAGGTTGAAAAATAGGGAGAGAATTGCAGGCGCAAAGGAGGCTTAATATTTTCTAACCCAAGCAACATGCCTTCCTGTGTCATAAAACCATTAACTGTTGGATCAATCGACTGCCAGAATAATTGCTCCCCGCTTTTTTGTCTTCTTCTTACAATATTTAATCCCCAGTCCTGGATTTTATCTTTTCCAAAACGAATGGCAGAATAGGGTATAAACATTTCGAAGGTCCAACCATCAGCGTGAATTTTGCAGGCGCTTTCCCACACGGCATTCCAGCCAAAATCCTCGCTTTCGCCATTGGGGTTCGGCGCCTGCCGGGCATCCATTTGCTCACCCAGTGGTGTAACAAAATATTCAAATCCATTCAATTTATCATTATAGGTATCGAATATCACGCCTATAAAATCATTGGCACCAAAACCATCCCGGCCTACCAGTTCATGCGTGATACTGTCCTTTGTTTTTTCGTGTAAATAACCGCCAACGTATAAACCCTCGTCATTATATAAAAAATAAACTTCAGTCGCATCGTCAGGATTTTCGGGGCGGAAAGGGGTTGGTCTTAACCCAATAAAATGATTGGCTACTGGTGCATTTTTCCAGTCGGATTCTTTTAATTCACCGTCAATTGTAATGGGAGATGCCGTTCGGATTATGGTAAGTTTTTTCTTATCTGCCTGTTGCCCATATGCAAAATGCATACAAAAAGAACATAGAATAATTACACAGGCTTTAGAAAAAAACATGGCTATACAGTTTGGCTTTTGTGGCTGGATACTTTTCAGATTCCAGCTACGAAACTAAACGTACAGTGTTTGAAAAAGTTACCGTTCATCAAAACCAGGCGCAATTAGGTTTTCATTAACAGCTTACACAAAAAGATCATTGAAAAGCGGACCACCCGGAGTTACAGCATATGCAGACAGGTCAGTAATCCCTTCACTGGCCAGTACTTCCTCATCAATAAAAGTATTACCCGTACATTGCGTAGAAGGTTTTGATAAAATGTAATAAGCCGCATCAGCAATGATATCAACGGTACGGCTCATCTTCATCAACGCCTCTCCACCCAATAAATTATTTACAGCGGCGGTGGCAATGGTGGTTTTAGGCCACAAAGCATTGGCGGCAATATGGTATTTTTTTAACTCCGCTGCAAGACCGAGCGCAATCATACTCATGTTGTATTTGCTCATAGTATAGGCCAGGTGTTTGCTAAACCATTTCATATCCATATTGATGGGTGGAGAAAGGTTGAGGATATGAGCATTGGTTCCTTTTTTTAAATGCGGTATACAAGCCCTGCTCATCATAAATGTACCACGAACGTTGATATCATACATCAGGTCAAAACGTTTGGGCTCCGTTTGTTCTGTTGGTGACAGGTTAATGGCAGAAGCATTATTAACCAATATATCAATGCCACCAAATTTCTCCAGGGCTTTATCCACTACATTTTGAATCTGATCTTCAAAGCGTATATCACATTGCACTGCCAGCGCCTGACCGCCGGCAGCTTCCATTTCTGCTGCAGCTGAAAAAATGGTACCGCCAAGTTTGGGATTTTCTTCTACGCTTTTTGAGGCTATCACAATATTGGCGCCTTCTGCTGCCAGTTTTAAACCTATTGCTTTGCCGATGCCACGGCTTGCGCCGGTGATGATAACTGTTTTATTCTGGAATGACATATACAATCTTTTTTCAAATCTAATGAAAAGAGCCGGACAAACTTGCCGGCTCTTTTCAAAGAAGTCTTTTAAAATGTTACGCCAGTGTTACCTCGTAGGTTTTATCAACATTAAGCAGTTTGGAGATAAGGCAGTTGGCTTTCACGTCTTCCATGCACTCGTCAAATTTTACCTTATCAATACCCGGTACTGTTGCGGCCACCACTAAGTGTGAGTTGGTAATACTACCACCTTCTAAAGTTATGGTGCAGTTTACATCAATAACATCGGCAGTAAAACCGGCGGCGTTCAATACAAAACTCAGCTTCATGGCAAAACAGCCAGCATGTGCAGCCGCCACCAGTTCTTCCGGGTTGGTGCCGACACCGTCTGCAAAACGGGTGTTAAAAGAGTACTGCGTTTTATCCAATACGCCGCTTTGCGTTGACAGGTGTCCGTTACCTTCTTTACCGGTGCCGTTCCATACGGCGGTTGCGTTACGTTTCATTTTGTGATTGATTTGTCCTGTCCTTCCGTTGGCTTCGCCGGGAAGGGGCAGGTTGTTTTTGAATTTATTTATTTAAAAGTATTACTTAATTTTTTTTCATCAAAGCCTATCAGTAACTCTTTTCCTGATTCTATCACCGGCCGCTTGATGAGACTTGTATGCTTCAGCATGATATCAATGGCCGTACTTTCATTTATTATGCCGTCCTGTTCTTCCTTTTTCAAACTACGCCAGGTGGTACTTCTTTTGTTCAGCAGTTTTTCCCAGCCAAGCACTTTTGTCCATTCGCCCAGCTTCTCTTTTGTTATGCCGTCGGTTTTATAGTTATGCAGGCTTGTTTCTATTCCTTTTTTCTCAAACCATTTTATCACTGCCTGTGTGCCATCGCAATTAGGAAGGCCAAATAATTGTACTTTACTCATTTTAAAATTCTGCTGATGCCGGCTTTGTTTTCATGATGGTTTCTATTTTCTCCATTACATCAGGTGTAAGCATTGCCGTTACTTCCAATGCTTTAAGGTTATCCAGCAATTGCTCCTTTTTTGTTGCACCTAAAATGGCTGTGCTCACATGGGGATTTTTGATACACCAGGCAATGCTCAACGCTGCGGTGGTGGTTCCCAGCTTTGCAGCATATTCACTCAGCTTTTTTACTTTCTTTACCCTGTCATCCACCATCCACCTGTCTTTAAGCCAGTCAAATCCCTGCAATGCAAAACGGCTGTCTTTTGGAATACCGTCATTGTACTTACCACTTAACAAACCTGCGGCCAGGGGGCTCCAGATGGTAGTGCCTAATCCCACATTTTTATAAATTTCATTGAACTCAACTTCAACCTTGTGGCGTTCAAATAAATTGTATTGTGGCTGTTCCATCGTGGGGCCGATCAATTTAAATTTCTCCGCCACCCGGTGCGCTTCCATGATCTCTACACCACTCCATTCACTGGTGCCCCAATATAAGATCTTTCCCTGCTGCAATAAATGATTCATCGCCCACACTGTTTCTTCAATGGGAGTGCCCTTATCGGGGCGGTGACAAAAGAAAAGATCCAGGTAATCAACCTGCAATCTTTGCAGGGCTTCATTGCAGGCTTCTATCAAATGCTTCCGGCTGTTACCGGTTTGGTTGGGCTTATTCTCTTTTCCCCGCCAGCCAAAAAAAGCTTTGGACGAAACGGTGTAAGAGGTTCTGTCCCATTTTTTCTTTTTAATAACACGGCCCATCATTTTCTCGCTTTCGCCCAGCGCATATACTTCGGCGTTATCAAAAAAATTCACTCCATTGTCATAAGCGATACCCATTAAAGAATCGGCCACCTTATCATTTATTTGTTTGCTGAAACTTACCCAGCTGCCAAAAGACAGCACACTTACCTGCAGGCCAGACCTGCCGAGACGGCGATACTCCATATATTGATTGATTTTAAAAGGTGAAAATACAACAAGCGGAGTAAGGCAGGAATGTTATTGCATTAATTTTCCTCATTCCGGAAAACAAAGCAGACTCCCGCCTATTAGCGGTTATCAGTTTGTTACCTCAAGGGTTTGGGGCGGTTATCACGCAGTCGAAAAAACACCTCTTGAATAAAGGAAAAATACCTTTAGAAATGGTGTTTTCCCCATTTTTTCCTCTGGTAATCTTAATAATGTTGTGCTATCAAATTATTCACCACTTAAAACCTTGTTTATGAAACTCAAAACAACCAACCAACCTGTTTCATGGCTACAAGTCATTTTTCTACTGATTGTTATTGTGTATTGCTCTTGTAAAAAGACAGATACAAAGAACCCGGATACCAACCACCTATATGAGGAGCAATTTTTTAAAAAGCCTGTGAACAGCACGGAAGAATTGAACACCGTCATTGATATGCTAAAAGCAGAGAACGAAAAATCCGGCTTTGTAAGTACGTTACCTGGCGGAGCCGGCTTGCCGGTTTGGAATAAGCTGATAGTTGAAAAACCAAGGCCTAAACCAGGTGAAGCCGCAAGAGGTATTATTGCTGATAAGAATGGCAACCTGCTGATACCCTTATCGAATGACAACAAAACAATCAGTGCTTTATTGTTTGCCATGAAAATCAACGATCAATATGAGTTTCGTTGCTACGACAATAACTATGCTTATGGCATCACCTTCAGTGATTCGTATACAATAAAAGAAAGGGAAAAGGTGATAGGATTGTTTATGGGTATGAGTAATTATGTATTTGGCATAAGAGCATTTAAAAACATCCCAAAGGAATTGTATGAAGGCTTTTTGAGTGCGCCTGAAGAAAATGGTGATACAAAAAAAGTATTTTTAATGCTGGCAAGTGGTACTTTGCCGGATATCTTTTTGTCGGATGATATTGATCATCCCGGCCCCACAACAGGACCTACAAAGTGTTACTGGGAATTTACAGGAAAGTGTAATTGTGCAGGCTCAGACAATACTGCTCAAAATTGCAAGCACCCCAATGATGAATGCCCTTCAGGTATATGTACCAAAAAGACATGCTTTACACTAATATTCGATAATGAAAGCGGGCCCGGTATTGATCCACCGCCCGGTAACCCGAATAACGGAACATCAGTGCCACCTATAGCAACAAGTACATCCAACTGGAGCAATAACAATGGCTACCCATTACCTGAGCCCTCTACCAGCCTTCCCAATTCGCCTTGTGGTAATACTAATTGCACTTGGTATACGGA
>ERZ795056.5494-NODE-5494-length-12694-cov-4.805918_pt1 | contig 12694 bp, 12 predicted proteins | sample MGYA00375140_ERZ795056 | MGnify/ENA primary metagenome ERZ795056 (study PRJEB30185, sample SAMN05720227) | activated sludge metagenome | isolation source: Anaerobic digester | place: USA | collected 2015-03-09 ...
GTCGGCATCCTTCATGGTCATCATGCGGGTCGGCGCGTAGATACTGCTCTGAACGCCCTTGACTTTGGCTGCCTCGCCGGCCTGTTTGCCAGTCATATCGGCGCCAGCGGCAATCATGTCGACGCTGTAGCGCGTGGTCAGCGCCTCGTTCATGGTTTGCTTGGCGCTGGCGGCACCGGTGGCGATGGTGGAGACCAGCGTCACGCCGATAAGCAGGCCCAGGCCCAGCCCCGTAAGCACAAACTTGCCCCAACTGTGGGCGATGTCGCGCCCAGCAAGACTGATCATGGTGCTGCTTTCGCTTTCACCAGCGCGTCTACGACTTGCACGCGGGCACCTTCGGTCAAGGCCTTTTGGCTGTACACCACCACGGTGTCGCCAGCTTGAAGTCCTTGCAGAACTTGCACATGGCCAGACAGGTCACTGGCGCCTAGGCGCACGGTTGCGAATACAGGTTTGCCGCCTTCAATTTTCCACACACCTGTTTGCCCCTGCATGCGTTGAATGCTTGCATTGAGCAGAATTGGGGTGGTCTCGGTTGCGGGCAGTTGTAGCGTCACCTCCGCCAGTTCGCCCACCGATGCCGCGAGGCGAGTGCCTATGGGCGGTGTATCGAACGCCACTTGTGCCATGCGCTCTTCGGTCACGTTGTCTGCCAACAGTTCCACGCGGGCAACCTGGCCACTGTGGGGTGTATGCGGTTGTGAGCGCAACACGATGATGGCCTTCAAGCCCAAGGCGAGTCCGGCGGATCGCCCTTGGTCGACTCGCAGTTTGACCCATAGACTGCTTGGGTCGATGAGGCGTAGCACCGGTTGCCCCGCCACCACGGTGCTGCCGGCTTCAGCATCACGGCTGGTCACCACACCATCGGCTGGGGCCAACAACCGTACACTGCGACGCTGTTGTGTCAATGCTGCGCGCTCGGCCTTTTGACGGGTGACGTCCTGACCGGCACCCGCGAGGTTGGCTTGAGCGGCTTTCAGTGCGGCCTCGGCCGACAACTTCTCCTGCATGCGAGATTCAAGTGCGCCGGCGCTGATGAAATTTTTTGCCGCAAGTTCCTGATTGCGTTGGGCGTTGAGGGTTGCCACCTCGCGGCGGGCGGCGGCGTCTGCTACTTGGGCTTGCGCGGCTGCCTGGGCGCTGCCAGCGCGGGCCAGCGCGGCGTCCAGAGCATTCAGGCGCTGGTCCAAGTCCACTGGGTCCATTTCGGCCAGCAGTTGGCCCGCCTTCACCACATCACCCACATCCACCTTCACACTGAGCACCCGGCCCGCCATGGTGGGTCCGATCATCCAACTGCGCCGCGCTTCCACCGTGCCAATGCCAAAAATGGCAGGCCTCAGCTGATCCTCTTTGACGGTGGCTACCGTGACCCGGGTGGGGGCCAGTGGGCCAGCGTTCAGTGCAACATAGGCGAGTGCTGCGATCAGGGTCAAAGCGAGTATGCCAAGGCCGAAACGACGCAGCAGAGGTGTTTGCTTCATGGTGTGTCTTTCGAGGTCAGACCGCGTAAGTAAATGGCAAATACACCGGGTGCCTGGATGGCCATGGAATTGACATTCCCATTGACCATCGATTGCATGACCAATCCCTGTACCGAGCCAATGAAAATCACGCTTGCGGCCTGCAAATCAATGCCCGGTGCCAGACGGGGCTGGGCCTGTTGCAGCAGGTCGACGATCAGCTTGCGGTACTGCTGCATCAGTCCACGCACACGGGCCTTGAGGGGGGTGTCTTGTGCGTGTTGAAGTTCCTGAAAAATGATCCGTGGAATCCCAGGGTAGGCAATGACAAACTCTACATGGTTCATGAATACGGCTTGCAATGCCGCCAGAGGTTGTGGCGTGTTGGGATTAGGGCCCGTGCCCTCGCGGGCTGCAGTGTGCAGTCGGGTCATCAGCGTATCGGTGGCCCAGTCCAGTACGGCCAGCCAAATGGCCTCTTTACTGGAAAAGTGTCGGAAGACGGCGCCCTGGGTAATGCCAACCGCCTGCGCTAAATCACCAGTAGTGATGTCTGATGGGCTGCGCTGACTCGCCAACTGCAGGGCCGCGTCCAGCAAGCTAGCCTGACGGATCTCGGTGGCTTGTTTGGGTTGTCTTGTGGATGTCGGCATATATTCATGTAATTGATCTATTACATGAATTGTAGTTTCTTTTCCCTGCCTTTGCAGGACCATGTGTCAGAAAGGGGGGCGAGGTTGGCGCTGCCTTAAGTTCCCGGTATCAGCGAACGCAATTTGGCGATGTCTTGGGCCTCTTCCTTGCTGGTAGCAAAACCCTCCAGAACCAGCAAGGCGTTGCCGCGCACATCGTTGCTCTCATTCGGGTTGCGGGCCATGCCAAGCAGGGCGGCTTTCACGAGCTCAGATTTGGCACCGGACTGTGCGATGGCAACCACTGCGGCCTCGCGCACACGCGGCGAAGGGTCTGCCAAAGCGTTCGCCCACTGGGCCTGACTGGCGCCCGTCTGATCCCACTGGGCCAACTGCAAAATGCTTTCGACCCGGACCTCTGGGGAGGCATTGCGAGTCAAATTTTGCAGCGTGGTGACAACGGTTGATGCATGGGGTGAAGTCAGATCCGTTTTAGGTATATCGCTGCCGAGTGGTACGGGCGGCTTAAGCGCAGCGAGCGCCATGAGAACAGACTCGGGTGGATGATTGCCCGATAAGGTCTGCAAAATAATGGGCCGCATTTCAGGCAAATCGCGAGACAGATTTTGCAACATCGCAAAGCCGTCTCGTTGCTGCTCCAAATTGCTGCTCGACGCAAGGCGTTTCGAAAATGCCAAGACTTCGGGCGTTTCGATTTCGAAGAGCAGCGAAATAATTAAACCCCTGGAGCGGCTGTTGTAGGCCTTGTCGTAACTTTGCAAGAGCCAGCGCGCGACCGCCGGGTCTTCCATAGCCAAATTGCGCAATTTTTCGCGCGCCGCTTCAACTTCCGCTGGCGAATGAGTGGCTGTCGTCGCCTGCGTTAGCATCAGTTCTAACGCATCATTTGTGATGCTTGCAACCACCGGGTTTCCGCCCGCACCGCTGTTTTCCGCACGATCAGATGCGGGGACGCCAAGGACAATGGCGCTACCCTGCAGCGGCTCGACGGGCTGCGCCAAAGTCACACCCTGATGCGGTGCTTCGGATGTGCTCAACCAAACCCCGGCGGCAGTCGCGATGCAAACGCCAACGCCATACATCGCCAACTGACTCGTTTTCATGATGGTTGCTTCAAATCCACTTTGCTGGATCAGTAGACTACTTTAGGGCCAGTCGTGTAAGCAGACGCGCAATCGATGCCGGTACAGGTGGTCAGGAGCATGCGCTGGATGATTTTCCCAGCATTGTTTTTGGCGCGGAAGTGGCCCACACCGTTGGAGGTATCTCCGCCACCTGCGTTATAGGGCATACCGTCTTGCCAGTTGTAGTCGGCCTGAGCAGCGTTACTTCCTGTGCCAATATTGATCTGTGCCTTGACGTTGGATGTCGTACTGGAGTACTTTGCGCCTTGATCGCAGCCAGACCAAAAGGCAGCGGTTGCGCAATGAATTTGATCTTTATACCCTGCGGCCAAGGTATAGAACGATGCGGTGGAACGGTTTTGCGGCATTTGACGCAAGGCTTTGGTGGTGCCGGTACCGGTCCAGTTGTTGGTGACATAGGTGCCGTAGTAATAGCCTTGCGGGAAAAATCCGAAGGTGTTGCTATTGAAGTAATTTTGCGAACCGCAGGTCGTGGCGTAGGCGTTGGCGTAACCCGTGTAATAGCAGCTGTTCAAACCGCGGATTCCTCCCGCGATATTGATGAACTTGCGTACGCTGCTCCAGTTGCCGTAGTAGTTCAAGCTTGCCATTGCCATCGATGAGCCCAGGGAGTGACCAATCACATCGACTTGCGTTTTCCCGGTATAGGCCTTCACTTTGTCGATAAAGGTCTTGAGGATGGCGTACTTGGTGGACGAGTGGTAGTTGTATTGCGATGCGCCGCGTTCGCTGGATGTCAGGTAAGTCACACCAAACAGTTCGCAATCGTTGTAGCCCTGTGCTTTCAGTTCGTCATACACAGAGTTTGCTGGCGTACCGTAACCACTCACGCTGCCCGGTGGCACATCGAAGCTGATGGCCGAGTCGGTGTTGCCGTGCACAAAAATGACGGGCGTTTTGGTGGCTGTACAGGTGCCGCCACCAAATCCGCCATAACCGACGCCGGGATTGAATGTCCCGCCGTATTGTGTTTGTGTGCCCTGGCATATCTCGCCATTGTTGGTGCCGCAAGTTAATGCGGACGCCATACCAGGGGCGATTAAAGCGCCAACAACGAGCAAAATTTTTCCGAGCATGAAAGTCTCCAAATTTGTTTGTTTCAACGCCAGGATCTGCGTCCTACTGTGGCGAACTTCTGACCCCAGAACCAACTCCCATCAGGGTCAAGCGCAATGTAGGAGTAAGCGCAGCAACTGACCACTGTCTGTTCGGAGAGTTTCTGGAGATTGAGGGCGAAAGTAGGTCGAAAACGAGGGTATTCACCGATGAAAAATGAGTCACAGGTTCACCCTTGTAACTAGGGTTTACCCGCGAGCTAGCTCATTTGTTGGGCTTTTGCGCCAAGCCCAACTCGTGCCCCTTGGCAACCGCATGAACGCGGTTGCGCACCTCTAATTTGATGAAAATTTGATCGGCGTGGTATTTCACATTGATTTCTGTGAGACCCAAGATGTTGGCAATTTCCCAGTTGGTTTTGCCTTCGTGCATCCAATACAAAATTTCGCGCTGGCGCTCGCTCAAGGGTTTTTTGGTGGCACCCAAATTCCAGGGGTAGTCTTGTACGGTCTTGAGCGCACGTGACAGCGCCAGATGCAGGTGGGGCGTTAACAAGGTCAGCAAGTGTGCTTGCTCCGGGCCCACCACCATGGGCAGTCGGCTGAAAATAAAGTAGCTGGAAAAACTGCCCATCAGGTCTGCGACACCATGCCCTATGGTGTTGTTCAATTTGTGTTTGTTGAACAAACTCACCCACTCTTGCGGATAGAGATGGTCATCACGACCGCTTTGGTAAAACACCGGCTCGTGCGTCTCGCGCCACTTTTGCATTAAGGGGCTGTCGGTTTTGCCCTCTGAGTTCAGCAGGTCCTGGTAGTACTTGTAATAGGTCAGCGTGCGGTCGTACTCGAGAAGTTTGTGCACATAGCTGCCTTGAGGGCTGATGCCGCCCACGCCGCAGATCATCATCTCGAACGGCAGAACTGCGCGCAGGGGGCCCTCCATTACGCGCGACAAATCGTTCGCAGTCTGCACGAGAACGCATTCCTTGATGACGGTCAGTATCCCTCTGTCAAGTGCAGACGTTTCCCCATCGGTCATAGCGAGTCTCCTTAGTCGTCATCCGAGTCAATCGCATCCTCACCGGGTTCGACTTCTGCGGCCTCTGCCTTGAGTGGCGCCTCCAGTGCTCGCGCCTGGGTGAAGAAGTCGTTGGATGCCTGGGCATGTGTCAGTTGCAGTGCAGGGTGATAGAGGTGAGGCGAGTGCAGTGTGTCCTGCATGGTGCCTTGCCGGCGTTGGTTGGTCCACATGAGCAGGGTGATGCTCAGCACAGTCAAGGCCAGCACACTCCAACGCAAATGATGGGATCGCGTGCGTGGCACGATCAGTTGCAAGTGAGCCCACACCAGGAAACCCAGGGCGGCCAGAGAGGTCAGATTGTCGATGCGCCCCAAGGTGCGCCATGAGAGGCTGAAAGACAACAAGTGCATGCCGGTCATCAAAAAAGTAAGAACAATTCCGACGATGAGCACAATACTTAAATGCTGCCAATAGAGGGCCTGTTTGGCGATGATTTTCCCGAACAGCGCCCATATGGCGGCCCATAGCGCGAAAGCAGCGGTCACGCCCAGTGCCGACACCACGTAGTTGGGTGTGGTGTTGTCCGGGTTGTATTCAATCCATACATCGAGCGCAGAGAGCAGCGCATAGGTGCAAAACAAAATCAAAACGCCCAGCCATGTGCTGAACCCTTGCGCACCAGACTGTGACGAAAGCGTTGCCGGGTGAACGGCGGCAGTGGCGCTGGAGGAACGCGCAGTGGTTTGAAATGGTGCGGCCTCGTGGCTCACGCGCAGCGTGAACTGCGAACCGTGCAACTGCTCCACGCGTTGGGTTTGACCGTCCTCGCCTACGTACTCGATGGTCAGGGTGTTGGCGGTCGAAGCATGTGCGGTCATGGCTTGCCTCCTGATGCAGAAGCCGACCAGGTAAAGCCGTCCACGAAGTGTTGCGACAGCCTGAGCGCGTTGTCAAAGCTCACGCCAGTCGCATTGAAGCGAGCCTGGGTACCGTGGGTTGCGGCTTCCTGTGTTGCCACGAGCATGGAAACGCTGTAGAGGTCCTTGAAGCGCTTGTAGGCGCTTAAGCACATCACCGCCTCCATACGCGGACCTTCAAGGTTCTGAATACTTTGTTGCTTGCACAGGGGTTTGGTGGAGGGACGGATGCGGCTAAAAAAATGCTCGTTCTCAAAACTTTTACTGTAGCGATTCATGAACCGTGTAGCACCTAGTTTAGACCCGTTATAGGACTCGTACACCGTAGAAATCGTCCCCAGATTGCCTTCGCCTGTGTACACGCTGGAATCCATGCGGCAATCGGTTCGGGCGAACTGAAAGGCCTTGCTTTCCATCTCCTCGCGACGTCCCCAGCAACGCATAAAGTCATCGGACGGAATCGGGATGCTCACCCCTTCGTGGGTTTGGAGCTTCCAGTTGGCGCGCATGAAGCGATCTGTCAGGTGCTGTTGGTATTCCTTGAGTTGGGTGGTGATCGTGCCGTAAAGCGGGGCAGTGAGGGGTGCTGCGAGGCGGTTGGCCGCGAGCAGTTTTTGTGCGTGTTCGGCGGGGACCAAAAAACTCACTTGCTCGCCGTCCCTTCGCTTGGCGACGTTGATGCCCGCGACGACGCCTTGTGCGTCTAACGCTGGCCCGCCGCTCATGCCGCCGTTGATTGCGCCGCTAAAAAACAGGCGGGGCGTGAAGCTTCTTTCCACCAGTCCGTTGTACGTGCCCTCTACTACTGCGAAGCCCACGTCAAGTGGATTGCCCAGTGAAAATAAGCGCTCGCCTCGGTTCAATGCATTGTTTGCAGGTCTGAAGTCGAGATGGTCAGTGGGTTTTCCGCTGAGCGGGCCGTTCTTGATGCGCAGCAAGGCCACATCGTTGACCGCATCGATACCGAGCAGGCTCAGCTCGCCCTTTTCGCCGGCCGGCGTTTCATACAGCGCTTGGTAGCGGTCTGGTTTGAGCGCGACAAGGCTAATGACATGAAAGTTGGAAATCAACAATCCGTCGTCGGACACAAAAAATCCTGAGCCCACGCTGGCTTGGCTGGTTTGCCCAATCGGAACAATGCGGATGCGAAGCAGCCGGGTGCGGGCGTTTGACCACATGCCTTGTGCACTCGATGTCGCGGTGGGTGCTGGGCTGGGAGCGAGTTGTGCTTGCGCTTGAACACCCTCGGCAAGCGTCGCCAACAAGATGAGAAAGCCCAAACCTGCATGGGCAAGTTTAGGGCGAAAATAGCTGCGAATGAATTGCATGCGCCGAGGCTAACAGGAAGCACCTTGGGGCGCTGCATTGCCTGTGTGCAGAAACGACGGTGATTGCCACTTTGTGCTTCAGCAACTGCACGAGGCGCCGTCAATGGGCTGAAAATCTTCCACTCCGCCTGTGCGGTTGCGCGCCACTGTGCAGCACTGCAACAGTCGCTCGCGCAGCATGGCGCGTCCACGGCTGACGCGGCTCTTCGCCGCCGACACAGAGACGCCTTGCGCCAGTTCGGCCAGCGCCCGTCCTTGGAAGTCGGCCGCCACAATGGCGTTTCGGTACAAGGGCGGTAAGGATGTGACCAATGGCGCCATGCAGGTCGCTAGCGCCTGGAAATGCGCTAGATCTTCCTCGGGCGCCAGTGCCGTGTCTTCATCCAGGGGCTCAGCGTCAGGCTTTTTTGCGCGATAGTGGTCGATGACGGTCGTGCGCACGACCTGATGGAGCCACGCGGTCAGGTTGCCTGGCGCGCGACCGTCGCGCATCGCTTTTACCGCCTTCACAAAGACGTCTTGTAGCAAGTCTTCTGCCACCTGGGGGTCACGCACCTTGTGGCGGATGCTGGCCAGCAAGCCGCGTCGCAACGCGGCGTACGTGGCCGACAAATCTTGCTCCGGTGTCGTCGAAAGTGTCATGGATTCGAGTTCTTGTTCAGCGGATCGGGCTAGCGCCCGACACTGCGAAAGGGCGCTACGAGCTGTGCCCAGCAGCTTTGCGTGTCCGCCGCATTCGCGCTGCTGGCCTCCAGCCCTGCGCGGGCAGGCCGCTCAGCGTGATTCAGATAGAAGGTCCCAAATACCCAATCCCAATCCCAGACGCAAAGCACTGCTCCGTAGTTTACGTACGAGCGGCCGGGGCGCGAGTCATGGTGCCAGCGGTGCAGTTCATTGGTGCTGAACAGGTAGTTCAATGGCCCTGGATGGAGCGCTGCATTGGCATGCTGAACTGCCGACACGGCGATGGCCAGGGCCAAGGGAAGCGCCAGCACGTCAAGCCGGCGTTTCGTTGGCGCTGGGTGTGCAGCAATTGCTGGTTGAGGTGCTTGCACCACGCTTACTCTGGCTTCGTTCGGCTGCCTTGCACTGTGTCGCCGTGCCTCGTACTTTCACCCGCAGTTGGCCTGGGGTCACCTGGAGCGTATCGATATGAAAGCGTTGCGCGGCTGAGGCCGCCGAGTACTTGTACTCCAGAAGAACTTCGCTGGCGGCGTCCAATTCAATCTGCTCGTGGGAACCCGTCAGAATCGCCAACGCCTTGCCTGCAGCCATGTAGCGCATGCCATTCTCTGCCTGCGGCTCTAACAACTGCAGCACGGTTTCTGACCAACGGTCCACTGTGCCGCCGCAGTCAATCGCATCCACCTGCACGCGCAGTACCTCGGTGAGGTGGTAGTCCTTGTGAATCGGGCCGTGATCGAACTCAAAAACCAGATCGAGTGCCGCGTGTTGCGTTAATTGGGAGAGAAGTTGAGCGAGTTGCATGCTTGTTCCTGATGTTGAGCCGCGTTGACACAAAGCCTTGAAGAGTGGGCGGGTGCCTAAAAAATCAAAGCGCATGGGTATAGACGCAGGTGAGCCAAAAGGTCGCAAGGCACTTCAACCAACGGCGTGGCCGCTCATGTAGGATGTCCTATGGGCAATTTTTTGGACACGATGAATCTGGCCACAGCTGCGGCAGGCGAGCGCATATTGGCCGGCATGCCTGCGGTCATTGAAGCGCTGGGCCTGCTGCTGGCAGGTTGGGTGCTGGCACACCTTCTGCGCCTTCTGACCACCCGGGCCGCGAGCCTGCTCGACACCATGGTCAGCAAGGCGGTTGGTCATGCGAGATGGCGGCTGGGGCGCTTTGCGAATCTGCTGGGTACGCTTGTGTATTGGGCAGTGTTGCTGATGTTTGTGACGGCTGCCACTCAGGCGCTCGGTTTGCAGACCTTCAACCTCTGGCTGGCGCGGCTGCTGGAACATTTGCCTACCCTGGCTGCAGGTTTGTTGATTATGGTGGCTGGGTTTTTGCTGTCGGGCCTGGTGGCCGAGTTGGTGCGGGCTACCGCCACAGCACTGGCGGCGCCGCAACGTGTGGCCTTGGCCAGAGTGGCGCAAGGCGCGACCTTGGTGGTTGCGCTGCTGGTGGGTGCAGACCAAATTGGGCTCAAAGTCACTTGGCTGGCCATTGTGGTGGTTGCGCTTCTGGTGTGTGGGTTGGGTGGCTTGGCGTTTGCCATCAGTCTGGGCGCGCGGTCCTATGTCGCCAACTTGATCGGCGCGCATTACCTTGACCAGGCGCTTCGCCCCGGCCAGCGGGTGCGTGTGGCCGGTCATGAGGGGCACATTGTCGACGTGACCGCCACCACGCTCATTCTTGAAACTTCCGAAGGGCGCGTTATGTTGCCCGGCAGCGTCTATCACGAACAGGCTATTGTGGTGATGGCGCGCGAAGAGGGCCCCTGAGCGATGGCAGACGACCGCGACAGCGCACTCAGTTTGGCCTTCATGCGCGGTCACCCCGCGAGTGCAGCGCGTGTACTTGATGCGTTGCCAGTGGCCGAAGCCCAGCGCATCTTTGAGAATGCGCCAGCGCGCATTGCGGCCAGTGTGATGGCCGCCATGTTGCCACGCCAGGCGTCGGGCTGCGTCGCCGGGTTACTCGACGAACGGGCGCTTGAGTTGCTGACCGCCATGAATTTGCAGGCGGCGGTGTCCTTGTTGCGCTACTTGCCTGAACCACGCCGTCGAGTGTTGGTAGCCGGTTTGCCCACGGCAGCAGCGTTAGCGTCTTCCATTTTGCTGGGCTACAACGAAGACACACTGGGTGCGTGGGCCGACCCTGGCGTGGTCATGCTGCCACCCCAAACCCGGGCGGAAGACGCACTGGAGCAGGTGCGCCAAAGCGAAGCTTTACACGGTTTGCTGTGCGTCACGGACAGCCAGCGCCGCTTGGTCGGAGTGGTGTCGCTCACGGCGTTGCTGCGCGCCCCCGGCGCTGCGAGCCTGGGGACACTGATGCGCAAGCCACCGGCCATGTTGCTGGCCCACGCGCTCCTGGCCGGCGCAGCCGAACATGCAGGGTGGGCCCATGAATCGGTCTTGCCTGTGGTGGAAGCGGGCGAACGGTTGGTGGGCCTGATGAGCCGCGATGCACTGAACCGCGCGTTGAGCCGCAATGCCAGCACTGATGTGCCGGAGGACGACGTATCGGCAGGCCTGCCCGCTGTGATGGTGCGTGGCTATTGGCAGATGCTGTCTGGCGTGGCGGGCGCAGCCGTGGGCTTGTTGCCTCGTGTGGCGCCGGTATGGCCAGACAAACCCGTGAGCGGAGGGGCGCGTGATGTCTGAGCCGCGCCCCGCCGCAGAGGTGGCCCTCACACACCGTTTTTTGCTGGATCACCCCTACGAGGCAGCGCGGTTGTTTGAGGGCATGCCCGCGCACGATGCTGCGGCGCTGATTGCACTGCAACCCTCGCACGCGGCACTGCGCGCTTGGGAGGCGTTGTCGCCAGACGTGGCACGTGACGTTCTGGCGCAATTGCCGGACGCTCTCGCCGTGCATCTGCTGGCCGAGGCCGAGCCCGTCGTGGCGGTGGCCGTTCTGGCGCAAATGCAGCGCGAGGCCAAAGCCGACTGGTTGCAGCGGATCAACCCCGAAGTGGCCAAAGAGCTGCACGACTTGCTGGCCTATGCCGAAGACTGCGCAGGACGCATGATGGACCCGCGTGTCAGCCCGCTGCGCCAGGGTATGACGGTGGTCGAGGCCATCGAACGCCTGCGGCTGATCCGGCGCGATGGCCTGCGTGAGTTGTTTGTGGTGGATGACGATGGGCGTCTGAGTGGCCGTGTGGAAGTGCAAGACCTTGCCCTTTCGGCTCCCGATCTGCCTTTAGTGGACATCACCCGAAGTGTGGTGGCGTTTGTCAACGATCTGGACCCGCGTGAAGATGTGGTGGAGACCTTGCAAAAGCATCCCATCACTGCCTTGCCCGTCGTGAACGTCAGTGGACGTTTCATGGGCGTCATACGGCAGGCCGAGTTGATGACGGCGGTGGAAGAAGAAACCAGTCTGGACATGCTGACCATGGTGGGCGCCAGCCCCGACGAACGTGCGCTGTCGTCACCGCTGTTCGCGGTGCGCAAGCGCTTGCCCTGGTTGCAGATCAATCTGGTGACAGCCTTTTTGGCGGCGGCTGTGGTGGGCTTGTTTGAAAGCACCATTGCCCAGTTCACAGCGCTGGCTGTCCTGCTACCGGTGGTGGCGGGGCAGTCGGGCAATGCCGGGGCTCAGGCCTTGGCCGTCACCATGCGCGGGCTGATGTTGCGCGAAATCAGTTTGCGTCACTGGCCCGCCGTCGTGAGCAAGGAAGCTTTGACTGGCTTGATAAATGGCCTGGCCGTGGCCGCCACCACGGGCCTGGCGGTTTACGTCTGGAGCCGTTCGTGGGGACTCGTAGGGGTTATTGTGCTGGCCATGGTGATTTCGATGCTGGTGGCAGGACTGGCCGGTGCCTTGGTGCCCATCTTGCTGCGCCGCTTTGGGCAAGACCCAGCCACGGCGTCGTCCATCATCCTCACCACGGTGACCGACGTGGTGGGTTTCTTTTCTTTCCTGGGCATCGCCGCTTTGTTCGCACCTTTCCTGACGTCCATCGCAGCAAAGTAAAGCAAAGACAGTTATGCAAGAGGACTGCCTGCGGCTGAGACCGGTTGAGCCTTAACCTGCCAGCAACTCGCCCACAATCAGCTGCCAATGCGCAGGGTCCACGGGCGTGATGGACAAGCGGTTGCCCCGCTTGAGCAACACCATGTCGGCCAGTGCGGGCGTGGCGCGCAGCTCGGGCAGGCCTAACAAGCGTGTTTTGCGTACAGCCTGCACATCGCGCAACAGCCAACGCGGCATATCGGTTTTGGCGGCAGCGTCAAAATAGGGTGAAGCGGGATCAAATTGTGTGGGGTCGGGGTAAGCCGCCGACGCGACGCGGGCAATGCCCGCAATGCCGGGCTCGGGGCAGCTGGAGTGGTAGAACAACACGCCGTCACCTACCTGCATGGCATCGCGCATGAAGTTGCGCGCCTGGTAGTTGCGCACGCCCACCCAGGGCACGGTGG
>ERZ795056.5496-NODE-5496-length-12691-cov-4.571383_pt1 | contig 12691 bp, 9 predicted proteins | sample MGYA00375140_ERZ795056 | MGnify/ENA primary metagenome ERZ795056 (study PRJEB30185, sample SAMN05720227) | activated sludge metagenome | isolation source: Anaerobic digester | place: USA | collected 2015-03-09 ...
ATTTTAGATCTCCTTTACTTTATCGCCGGTATCACCAGCTTATTAGTAAGAATATGACCTGTTCATCAACACCAATTCAATTCCTGCAGATACGATTTCAGACAGCAGTATCGTCACCTTAACAAAGATGGTGCCATATTTTGAGACTTGATCGGAAGTGTCAAGAGATATTATGCCGTCTTCTGGTCAACACCGAAAATTCAGATCCTTTTCCGGATGCAAGTAAAATTAGAATAGTTAGTATCAAGCGTATTATAGTGTGACAGAGCACTCCCTGAAGCGCAACTTTGGCTGGAATATAAAGACCCAATATGATGATTCCCATCGCTATAGTCGCATGTCTGAAAGCAATTCTTGCGGATAAATGGCGGTACAATACCTTCTTTTGCTTGACTACAGAGTCCTTGTCTGCGATATAGCGCCCATGAAGAAAATCATCCACATCGATATGGACGCCTATTTCGCTGCGATCGAGATCCGCGAGAATCCCTCGCTAAAGGGTAAATGCGTGATCGTGGGCGGTTCGCCGCACAGCCGGGGAGTGGTATCCACCTGCTCCTATGAGGCACGTAAGTATGGCGTGCACAGCGGGATGAGTTCATATCAGGCTTGGAAGCTATGTCCGCAGGGTATTTTCGTGCATAGCAGCTTCCAGCTCTATAAAGATATCAGTCGCCAGGTGAGAGATATCTTCTATCAGGTTACCGCGCAAGTAGAGCCCATGAGCTTGGATGAGGCCTATCTGGATGTGACAGAAAACAAGCTGGGGGAGAGCGATCCCGCCCTCATCGCCAGATGGATAAAGGATGAAGTAGTTCGGCAAACTCAGCTAACCTGCTCTGCCGGGGTTTCTTACAACAAGTTTTTGGCGAAGATCGGATCGGACATGAACAAACCGGACGGACTTACTGTGATCAATCCCGAGGATGTGCAGAATATTCTTTTTCATCTGCCCATTGGTAAGTTTCACGGCATAGGTAAAGTGACGGCCGCCCGTATGAAAAAGATGGGTATTCACAATGGGGAAGACCTCTATCAGCGAGACATAAAGGAACTCATCAAACACTTTGGCAAGGCTGGATTGTTTTATTACAATGTGGTGCGGGGTATCGACGAACGGGAATTGCAAACGAGTTGGGAACCGAAATCAATCTCTTGTGAAAGTACTTTCTACGAGGATATCGGTGATATGCAGGAACTGCTGGAACAGCTTCGACGCCTTTGCGATAAACTAGCTACCCGCATGAGTTTCAAAAACATTCAGGGGCAGAATCTGGTGTTGAAGCTAAAGTATGATAATTTTGAGATTATCACCCGCAGTATATGTTTGCCGGAGATCACCAATGAACGGGAGCTCCTGTATCAGTATGCGGAACAGCTTCTGGTGGGAAATTGGGACGCGGAACGCAAGGTGCGCTTAATCGGGATCGGAGTTGGGAAGCTGGACAATCGTAGCGACTGCGAGCAATTGAGCTTCTTGCCATGAGGGCAGGCTGTTGACAAAGCCTCAATCAGCCCGGTATGGACATATCCCTTGTTAGTGGTCTTACTCTGTCCCCCTTCTGGCCTGAACTCCACACGAACCCTTCCTGAACTCCTCCTGAATCCAGTTCGGGTGGGGTTCAGGTGGCCTACAGGTGGAATCTGTGATGTCAGTGGGCACCACCTGTTCCGGAAGAGAGAGCGTAGCAGCAATAGTATTGAATATAGGGCCAATTGCTATCGGGAAAACAAATAGTGGCATATATGGGGATCATGATACCTGTGTTCCATCTTGACTGTCCCACAGAGCTAGTAAGGGTGCTGTCTCGAAGAATACGCTCCAGGATGGCGCAATCACATTACAGGGTATGAAGAGAAAAAACTTAGTAGATGTAACCTTATCTCGTCCGCGCTATGGCAGTGGTTGATCGTATTGCGCAGTTCCGCGCCTCCCGGTAAGCCTTTGCTGTAGTGACAGAGCTGAGAGCGCATTTCCCGCACCACCACGTCTTCGCGTTTATCTTCCAGGGCATACTTCAGATGCCGCAGCGCGGTATCCAATAGGTCGCCTTTGGTGATAGGATCATAGCTGTCGTGGCTGATGAATTGTTTGATCTGCTTGAATAACCAGGGTTTACCCAATGCCCCGCGTCCGATCATGATGCCGTCGCAGGCAGTACATTGCTTCATTTGCAGAGCAGTCTCCGGGGAAGACACATCACCATTACCGATCAAGGGGATGCTGATCCTTTGCTTCAGTTCCCGGATGTGATCCCAATTGCTGAGCCCGGAAAACATCTGTTTCTGAGTTCGGGGATGCAGACAGAGCAGATCAGCTCCGGCCTCCTGCATTTTCAGGCCGAAATCGAGATAGTTTATGCTGTTACTATCCCACCCGCTACGAAACTTGACCGAGACTGGGATCCTGCCAGCCAATGCCCTGTTCACTTCTTTGACCATCTCCACAGCCCGGGGGACATCCTTCATCAATGCGGATCCGGCACCGCGCCTCACCACTTTCTTTACCGGGCAGCCCATATTTATATCTATCCAATCTGGATTCATGGGAATCAGGAACTCGGCGGCTTTTGCCATCACCAGAGGGGCCGAACCGAAAAGCTGGATCACAAAGGGTCGCTCATACTCACTGAAACGTAAATAATCGATGGTTTTACGTGAATCGCGGATCAGGCCGTCGGCACTGACCATCTCACTTACCAGATAGTCCACGCCCCAGTCCTTACAAAGACGGCGAAAAGCGGCGTCGGTGTAACCTGCCAGAGGAGCCAGATAGAGCGGGATATCAACCAAGCCGGTATTTACTCTTGATCAGTGAGATGTCCACCGTATCGATCTGTTCCGGTTTCATGTAGTCCCGGGCAAACTCCAGATAGAGATTGCTATCCATAAAGAGATCCAGCAGATCCAAATCCAAATGCCCAGCCTTTGCCATATTGGCCATGATCATCAGAGCTTCTGAGAGCGGCTTCGGGGTTTTGTAAGGCCGGTCGGCAGCAGTGAGCGCTTCAAAGATATCCACCACGGCTATCATGCGGGATTGCAAGGGCAATCTGGGCGCGTCCAAACCCTTGGGATAGCCCTTCCCATTCAGGGTTTCATGATGCGTGGAGGCGTAGAAAGCCACATTTTTGTATTTTTTGGGGAAGCTGAGTTCCGAGAGCATCTCCCAGGTGATGGAGGCGTGCGCACGCATGACGTCGAGTTCCTCGCTATTCAGAGTTCCCCTTCTGATGCTAAGGTTTTTCCTGTCCAGTTCGTCCAGCAGATAGTAGCGCTGCCCATCATACTCAAAATCGATGGCGGCTAGGGCTTCCATGCGGGCAATATCCTCATCAGGGACGAACTCCCCACCCACATTCAGCTTTTCTACAAAGCTCTGAGCTTCATCCAGATGGAGGAGGATGCCATCAGCATCAAGCTCGGAATGGATGTGCTCCTGGATAAACGCAGTTAGCTCCGGGGATGATAGCTTGTGCGTTAAATGCTTGAAAAGCAGCTTAAGCCGGGCAAAACGTTCCTGCACCAGAGTGATGCCATCCATGATGCGTTCCAGCTTGCGGCTTTTATCCATCACAAACTCCGGCGTGATGATCTTGCCCACATCGTGCATCCATCCCGCCATGGAGATTTCTTTGAGTTCGTTGGGGCTAAAGTTTACATCGGCAAAGTGCCCCTCGGAGGCAGCGTTTATCTTTGCTGCCAGCATTTCAGTAAGCATAGCCACCCGCATGATATGATCGGAGCTGTATTTGCTTTTACGCTCGATGGCAACGGCGATGGAGCGGATAAATTGCATCAAAAGGCCTTCCAGATCATCGATCAGCTTGCGATTGGATAGTGCGATCGCGGCTTGTGAAGCCAGCGAGTGCAGCATGATCTTGTGCTCTTCGCTGAAGCTGATGATATTCCCTTCATCGTCCATCGCATTGATGAATTGCATCACGCCCAGTACTTCTTCCTCGTGATTCATCAGAGGAATGGTGATCATGGACTTGCATCGATATCCGTAGGAGTTGTCTGTCCTCAGAGTCCCCGAAATATCATAGTCCTTGGTTTCATAGACATCCTCGAATGTGAGAGTGTCTTTGCTATGATAGACTGCGGTAACGATGTGCGAGAGCTTGGGGCTGCCATCCTCGTTATAAAGTGAGATCACCGGCCATCCCACGGGGCCATGGGATCCGCCTTCACGCATCTTCATGGTGGCGTTGAAAACTATCTCAAACTCCAGGGCACGAGCTTCGTCTGTAACCATGTAGATGGTGGCGGCATCGGCCTTTGTGAAGGCGATTCCTTCATCCAGAATGAGATCGAAGATTTTATCCAGATCGGTCTCGCTGGAGAGTGATTTTCCGATCATGGTGAGCTGATCGATGTGTTTTAGCTGCTCTTCGGCAAGATGGCTGAGATTCTGCACCACCAGATTGAGGGTGTGGTTGATCTTTTGATTGTCGCTGAATTTGTACTCCATCGAGGCTCCTTAGATCCTTTTATACAGCATGAAGTGAGGGTCAAAACCATTGCGTTTTTGCTCTAATTCAAACCAGGTGCTCACGTGTTCATCCAGATTTGGTTCAAATTGGATGGGGGATTCCTGCACAGAAGTGAAGTGCGGGCTTTTGAGGAACTCCTCGGCAATCCAGGCCGCGTATTCACTGTGGTCGGTGGAGACTTGCACTGTGGCTTCCGGGATCAGGATCTCAGCCAGGGCATCCAAAAAATCCTGTTGGATCAAGCGCCGGCGATGATGCTTGCGCTTGGGCCAGGGATCCGGATGCTGGATAAAGACGCCACTAATACTTTGACTGCGAAAGAGATCCCGGATACCAGCATCGACAAACTTTCGTACCATTCGCACATTCGGATTCTGCTGGATGGACAGCTTTTTCAGGCAGTTGCGGATACGCTTTTCGCTCATCTCCAGGCCAATGAAGTTCCAATTTGGATGATATGTGGGATACTTTGAGATAAATTCGCCTTTGCCAGAGCCGATTTCCACATACAAAGGTTTGCCGTCATTGAAGATATCGTTTAGAAAACTATCTGCAATTGGCTCAATTACGAAAAAACCCCGGTCTTCAATCATCGGGTTGATCTGCCTCAGCTTTCATGCGTTTTACCTCTATCTGCACAATGATCAGATCGGCCACCGACATCGCAAAAGAGATAAAGACAAAGATGATCAGGCCATTAAGCAGCCTGGTATTGGCGCTTTGCATCAGCACATCGCGCAGAAACATCGAATCATCAGGGCCTGCCAGCTTGGACAATGCTGTAATATAGCCGCTGAACACTAACCCGCCCGTTATTCCCATCAGTAGAGTACGCAGACGAATCATGTTCCTGGCATAATAGATGTACCTGATCATGGCATACATGGCCAGGGAGAAAGCAAGATTTGGCAAAACCAGCGAGAAAATGCTGACACTGGCCGGGATCATGAAGAATACTACAATGGCTAGAAGGATGGGTAGTCCAAGAACCACATACCAGAGGGATTTGCCCTCTATGTAGCGATAAAACAGGGCGATCAACCCGCTGCATAAACCTGCGCCGACCGCGATGTGCCAGGTGCCCAGATCCCCTGTAATCATAGGTATTCCTGCCAGGATTGCCCCTATCAGAGCGGCTATCACCGGCAGCAGCACGATCAGGCTATACTCGATTCTGTATCTGTTCATGGTTCCTCGTTTGTCTCGTTTAGACACTATGGGGGCTGCTAACGAACATCCCCAAGCGGAGCTTTTCACTTTTTCATTGACGTTATAGTCCCTGTCCCAAACTTAACGCACGGCATCAATTGTCAATAATTATCATGCACATAGTGGAGAAAACAATGCTGAGCATAGTAAAAAACCTGCGGCAGAAACTGTCTAAAACCAAATCCGGCTTTATCGATAAAATAGCAGAAACCGTCCAGGCCCGAGGAGTGATCGACGACGAAATGTTCGATGAGATCGAAGAGATCCTGATCAAAAACGACACTGGAACGGATATGGCGGAGCTCATCATCGAGAGATTGAAGCATGAACTAAAGGAAGATCGCATCAAGAATCCGGAGGTCGTAAAGATCTACCTGGCGGACGTGATGCAGGACATCCTCTTCCATGACGTTCCCGATGAGGATGATTTCTTTCAGCTTCCAGACGTGAAGCCTTTTGTGATAGCCTTTGTGGGCGTGAACGGGACGGGGAAAACCACCACTATAGGCAAGGTGGCCAATCGCTTTGCCAAAGATGAGAAGAAAGTGCTGATAGTGGCTGGAGATACTTTTAGAGCTGCGGCGATCGATCAGGTGGCGATCTGGGCAGACCGTGCGGGCGTGGACATCTTACGCAGTGAGCCTGAGCGTGATCCGGCATCGGTGATCTACGACGGCGTGGCCAAGGCAGTAGCCAGGCAGTATGACGTGGTGCTGATCGATACTGCAGGGCGTCAGCACACCAAGGAACGCCTGATGAAAGAGCTGCAAAAGATTGACCGCAGCATCAAGAAAGCTTGCCCCGAAGCCCCGCATGAGTGCATCCTGGTGGTGGATAGTACCACCGGGCAAAACGCCATTTCTCAGGCTCATCACTTCAATGAAGCCATCACTCTTAGCGGTCTCGCGCTCACCAAATTCGACGGTACCGCCAAGGGTGGCATAATCTTTAACATCAAACACAATCTGCAGATTCCCGTACGCCTTCTGGGCATCGGTGAAGGTATAGATGATATCGAAAACTTCCATACGGTGCGCTTCGTGAAGGCCTTCTTCGATAAGGACGATAACGGCGAGTAATGGACTCTTCCAGGGCCGCCGAATTCGCAGGACAGCTTGCGGAACTACTCCAGACTCGGCAAAGTGATAAGCTGCTCCTCTTTCAGGAGCGGCAGATACTGGAGCAGATTTATAAAGAACTGACCAAAACCTCTACAGCCAGTTTTCACGGCCTGTTTGCCCGTATGCAGTATTATCACGATCAGGAAGGCACTCCGGAAGCCATCGTACATCAGCTAAATACCTTGCGCATTCTCTGTAATAAAGTGGCGCATGACGAATTGGACAGGATTCCTGACGGTGCTGTCAAATCCGGAGTACTGAGCATCTACACGTTGCTACGGCACATAGATCCCGGCTTGGTAAATGGGGATCTGGATGTGATGCTGGAAGCTGCGACCACCTTTGCGAGGCGGCAGGAAAGCAGAAAAGGCAGCTTCCATTGCCTGCTCCTGGACTGGAAATATCAGGAGAGCGCGGGCAACAAAACAGCGCTGGAACTGTATGCCCGCACTGATGAAGGCAGAGAAATCACCATCGTGCTGCGGGATGATCAAAAGAATAGCAAAAGACCACGCTACACCCTGCTCTATCCCGGACTGTGGAAATATGCGGAACTGGGCTGTCACCAGCTTAGCGAAGTGGCAGGTAAAGAAAACTACTATATCGACAATCAACATACCCTCATCGTTTTGGAACCGGATTTCCTGATCGATGCCTCAGCAGTGGCAGAGTGCATGGATACCGATAGTACGCATCCCGAGCTCTTTGTACTCTCCAAGCTCTTTACCGAGCCCAGTACTGCCAAAATGCTGATGGGTCAGATGGTAAACAGCATGTTCGATTCCCTGATCCACAATCCGGATATGGATTACCGGGATCTATTCACCCAAGCTCTGAACTCCAGCCCCATTCCGATGGTGGCTTTGGGTTCCGGCACTGCGTTGGAGATATATCGAACCATTGAAGGCGTGCATTTGCCTCAATTGCGCCTCTTCGCGCAGCAGATGAGAAATGTCGATCTCTTGCTCGAGCCTTCCTATCTCTGTCCCAAATACGGTCTGCAAGGACGCCTCGACCTTCTGTATCGGGACAAAAAGAAGTTTAGCATCGTGGAATTGAAAAGCGGCAAAGCCCATCCCACCGACGTCTGGCCCCAGCAGATCTTTCAGGTGGTGGCTTATAACATGATCATTCGCAATGCCTACGGGGCCGAAGCTCTGGGCAGCAGTTCCATCCTCTATTCCTCGGCTAAGGACAAGTTCCTACGCAACGTGAGCAATATCCCAATCTTGGAACAGCAGTTGATCCATTGCCGCAACAGGATTGTGAGCATTATGCGCCTGCTCTCACAGAAGCCGGAGCGCTTCTTTGACTGGCTGATCCGCCAGAGTCCGGATGCCTACAGCCCTTTTGTAGGCGAGAAGCTGAAACGCCTGCAACTACTCAGGAAAAGCATAGCGGATCATGAATATGAATGGTTTTTGGAGCAGGTGATTCGCCTCACCCGGGAAATCTGGCAGGTGAAGCTGGGCTCCACTTCTCCGGATCAAGAGCAGTATTTCGGACATAACGCTCTGTGGCAATTGAATCCGGAGCAGAAAACTGGGAAGATAATCACAGCCTTGAAAGTAACTCAATGCGACGGCCAGATCATCATGCTGGAATTACCTCCCCAGAGTGATGTGACGGATTTTCGTAGCGGGGACATCGTGATCTTTTACGATCTGAGCCGTCCGCTGGATAAACAGGAGATCATCCGAGGCGTGATCAAGAGCATGGACGAACAGCAGATCAACCTGAGAATCAGAGCGGGAGTAAAGAACGATAGACGTTTTGGCGATGCCGCAAAATGGGCCTTGGAACACGATATTCTGGAGACCTTCCTCTATGCGCCATTCTGCTCACTGAGCAGCTTTCTGGAAGCAGAATCCGCGAAACGCGATCTGCTCCTGGGTATCGCCGAACCTGCATTTCTAGAAGCTCCCTCCACAGGTGAAGAGATGGCTGACGTGCTGGACCGGATGCATAAGACTGCGGATCTGCATATTGTGCAGGGGCCTCCTGGTACAGGGAAGACCTCAGGGCTCCTAAGCGCTTACATCGAAGACTTTTATCGCAACACCAATAAACACATGATGGTGCTCAGTTTTACCAATCGGGCAGTGGATGAGATCTGCCACTGTCTGCAAAGAAGAGGCATCCCTTTCATTAGAACCGGTAATTCGCAGGCTCTTGAGGCAGATACGCTGGAGGCTGGGATTCGAGGGAAACGATTTGCCGAGATGGAAGATCTGATCAGGAACAACCGCATCTTCGTATCCACCGTACAGAGTGCCAATGCTTATTACCGCGATCTCAGCAAAATCATCGAGATTGATGAGATGATCGTGGACGAGGCTTCTCAGATCCTGGAACCGAGCCTGCTCGGCTTGCTCTCCGGGACCAAGAAGTGCATCATGATCGGCGATCAGAACCAATTGCCCGCCATCACTACGCAGAGCCCCAGCCCATATCAGTTTACCAATGAGTCCTTGCGGGATCTACAGTATGGCTCCATCAATCAATCCCTGATGGAACGGCTCTTCCGGCGTTATGAGTCCCAAGGCTGGCACTCTCACAAAGATATGCTGAAAGCCCATTACCGCATGCACGACGAGATATCCGCACTGGTATCTCATTACTACAATGGACAGCTCTACAGCGTACGGGAATCTCAAAAGACAGATATGAAGGAAGTGCAGTGCTCATCGATGATGCGGAAACGACTGATCTGGATCGAATGCCCCATCAGCACCGAGGACTATTATGACCCCCTTCAGGTGGAGATCGTGGCCAGCATCGTGGCTCTATATGGCAACACCAAGCCCGATCTGGGCATTGTGGCCCCGTACCGGGCCATGATTTACGCCTTGAGGAAAAAGACCCCAGGGATCAGTATCGATACAGTGGAGCGCTATCAGGGCTCAGAACGAGAGACCATGATTCTCTGCTTACCATTCCGGAAGCTTGCTTCGCTGAAACACATGCAATCACTCTCTGATGACGGAAAGGTGGACCGCAAATTGAACGTGGCCCTCAGTCGTGCCAAGGAACGCCTTATCGTTATAGGAAATAGTAACTTGTGCCGTCAAACACGGCACTATCAACAGCTCTATGAAAACATCCGTTCACGCGGACAAATCATAAACTACCAAGAATTAGGAGTAAACCATGGCAAATCAAGCACCTCAGAATCAGCTTAACATCAAGATCGACGAGAAAGTGGGCGAAGGCACTTACGCCAATTTCTTCATGATCACCAATTCTCCCTCCGAGTTTATCGTGGATTGCGGCAGGATCCTCCCTGGTCTGCCCGATGCCAGAATCTACACCCGTGTGGTGATGACCCCTTCTCATGCCAAACAGCTGTTGCAGCTATTGGAGAAAAACGTTGCCAATTACGAGACCCAGTTCGGTGAAATCAAAGTACACGGACAGGGTGAGAACAAGCCTGTGGGATTCAAAACCACATGATCTCCAGAAAAAAGCTCTTGACGGATAGAGCCAGATCAGACTTTTGGATCAAACGTGAACATTTTATCATAGAAATAACGAAATAAGGGAGCAAAAGCCAATGAAGAAGTTTTCCTGGCGTGGACTTGCAATAATCATATTCATATGCGTAACAGCATTTTATCTGGCTCCTTTGGCAATCCCAAATCTGCCTGAATGGTGGGCTAAAAACAAGCTCAAACTCGGGCTGGATCTTAAAGGTGGCATGCAGATCCTGTTGGAAGTGGATACTTCCGCTCTTTCTGTCAGCGATGCGCGTGGCGCGGTGGATCAAAACATCAAGATCATCCGTGAACGTATTGATCAATTTGGCGTTGCCGAGCCTTCCATTCAGAAGCTTGGTGAAAACCGCATTATGGTCCAATTACCCGGTGTAAGCGATTATCAGGCAGCAGAAAACCTGATCAAACAAACCGCTATGCTGGAGTTTAAAGTAGTGGCTATGCCAGAAGAGGCAAAGCGCGTGCTGGACACCATTGATGCGAATATAAACGCAAACCTCAGCTTATTCCCCTCACTTGCCGAGCTGGACCAAAAGGACAAGGAAGTAATGCGGGATTCCCTTGGTGCAGAGATCACTCCTGCCGGCCAGGGCGTATTCAGCAGCCTGATCCGTCCCGGTGAAATGGACTACGAAGTTCAATGGGACAATATCGACCTGATTCAGGATTTGTTAGCTGATTCTCTATTTCAACAGGCAGTTCCTGCCGGTTGGCAGATTGCTCTGGATAGGGCTACAGCCGAGAGCGCTCGCGAAGACCGCGCGCTTCATGTGCTTTCCTCCGCGGTGGAATTGTCCGGTGGTGATCTATCCAAAGCCAAGGTGGAATACGGTTCATCCACTTCCACCGATCCCCGCATTGCCAATAAGCCCTATATCTCTATCGAGATGAAGCGCGAAGGCGCCCGTAAGTTTGAACAGGTTACTGCCGATAACGTGGGCAAACGCCTTGCGATCGTACTGGACGGCGTGGTTTATTCCGCTCCGAATATCCAGGAACGCATCGCCGGCGGCAGAGCCCAGATCACAGGTCGTTTCACTTCTCAGGAAGCCAATGAACTGGCCATCGTGCTCAACACCGGAAACCTGATTGCTCCTATTTCCCCCGTATCCACCTCCATCATCGGTGCCACTCTTGGTGCGGATAGCATCAGAAGCGGCTCAATGGCGGGACTTATTGGATTGCTTATTGTGGTGATCTTCATGGTCATTTATTACAAACTTGCCGGCTTGATCGCCGATTTTGCCCTAGTTTTTAATGTGGGCTTCATCCTGGCTATGCTAACTGCTTTTGGCGCCACGCTTACTCTCCCCGGTATCGCCGGAATCATACTGACCATCGGTATGGCTGTGGATGCCAACGTGCTGGTTTTTGAACGTATCCGTGAAGAGCTTGACGCGGGTAAGACTCCCCGTTCCGCTCATGATGCCGGTTATAACCGCGCTACTGTGACCGTTTGGGATGCCAATGTCACCACTCTGGTGGCAGCGGTTGTGCTCTATCAATTTGGCACTGGCCCCATCCGTGGTTTTGCCGTTACTCTTGCCATCGGCATCATTGGTTCGATGTTCTGCGCCCTGGTGTTTGTACGTTCGATCTTTGACACTTTCATCATCACCGGCACCAAAAAGACCCTGAGTATCTAAGGAGAGAACAATGAGATTAATGAAAAATACACACATCGATTTCGTAGGAATCCGTAAGGTTGCTTACGTGATTTCAGCGCTTCTCATCCTCATTTCACTCGGATCCTTGATCATCCGTGGTCTGAATTGGAGCATAGATTTTACCAGTGGCGTAGCCGCCAAGGTTGATCTAAAAGCCGAAGATGCTTCTGTAAACCCCATAAAGATTGATGAGCTGAGGGTAGCTCTGAAGAATAACGGCTTCCCCGAAGCTGAGATTCAACACGTTGGAGTAGTCGACGATGCCAAGTTCATGATCAAGATCAAAAGCGCGGAATCCAAAGCTGAAGTATCCGGAGATACCAAAACAGCTGTCATCGAGATCATCAAGGGTAACTTCCCAAAGCATGTGGAAGGACGCGATATCAATCGTGAGGTGATCGAAGAGATCTACGAAGTAGGACCCAAGGTTGGCGGTGAACTGCGTACAAATGCCCTTCTGGCGGTGTTCATCTCTCTCATCCTGATGATTGTCTATATCTGGTTCCGCTTTGAGCTCACCTTTGGTTTAATGGCGATTGTAGCCCTGGCGCATGATGTGCTGATCATCATAGGCGTATTTGCCTTTACCGGTAAAGAAATCACCGTCCAAATCATTGCTGCGCTGCTTACCATAGTCGGTTACAGCATAAACGATACCATCGTGATCTTCGACCGCATCCGTGAGGATCTGAAAATTCGTCGGA
>ERZ795056.5500-NODE-5500-length-12684-cov-8.093673_pt1 | contig 12684 bp, 13 predicted proteins | sample MGYA00375140_ERZ795056 | MGnify/ENA primary metagenome ERZ795056 (study PRJEB30185, sample SAMN05720227) | activated sludge metagenome | isolation source: Anaerobic digester | place: USA | collected 2015-03-09 ...
GTCCATACGATGACCAGAAGCTGGGCTTCAACAAGGTCGCACCGTTCTACTACTACCCCGGCTGGTGGGAAGGTGGTCCGGAGCTCGACCTGTTTGTCAACGACAAGGCCTTCGCTGGCCTGTCTGCGGAGAACAAGGCGATCATTGAGTCTGCCGCAGCTTTTGCGCACACGGAAATGCAGGCCAAGTACGACGCAAAGAACCCTGCTGCACTCAAACAGCTGGTGGGTCAAAAAGTCAAGGTTTTGCCATTCCCGAAAGATGTGATGGACCTGGCATTCAAGGAAGCCATGGCCCTTTACGGCGAACTCGGCGCCAAGAACCCTAACTGGAAAAAAGTTTACGACGACTACTCTGCCTTCCGCAAGGATCAGAATCTCTGGTTCCGCTTTACTGAAGCGCGTTTCGACAGCTTCATGCAGGCGCAAAAGCTGTAATCGTTTAACGAAATCGGGACTATGGGTCCCGCTCAAGAAAGCCGAGACCGGTCACTTTCCAGCGACCGGTTTTTTTTTGGCTGATCTGACATTTCATTTGGTCCTTCTCTGGGGATATATCCTTGGCGCGATGACCCCTAAAGTCTAATCTGGACGCAATTCGCAATTTGTGTCGGCGTGATTGGCATTGCCGGAGGTCACCTTATCCGGTGTGGAGATGCGATTGCTGCCCAAACCGGCCTTTCACGCAGCGGGATTGGCTTGATTCTGGTGGCTACGTTAACCTCGTTGCCGGAATTGGTGACTGGTTTGAGCGCAGTCACTGTGGCTGCAGCACCCGATATTGCAGTCGGTGATGCACTGGGGAGTTGTGTGTTCAATTTGGTGATTCTGGTGGTGATCGATGTCAGTTACCGCAAGGGTGCCATCTACTCCCTTGCCGGTCGCGGGCATGTCATGTCGGCAGGCTTAGGCATCATCCTCATCACGGGGGCTGGAATAGCCCTGCTTTTGAGTGAGATGGGGCTTATGCCTACCATCGGCCATGTCAGCTTCGCCAGTTTGGCCAAAGTGACGATTTATCTTATTGCGATGCGTGCGCTTTACCTTACAGAGCAACGCACCACTAACCCAGTGGACCTGAAGCCAACCGAATTGCCTCAAAAGGCCGCGTTGATGCGCTTTGGCATGGCCTCGGCTGCAATAGCTGGCGCGGGCATATCGTTGCCAATGATCGGGGTGGAGTTAGCCCGTCTGATGGGCTGGTCAAACTCTTTCGTTGGAACATTGTTTATAGCGTTCGCTACTTCGGTACCCGAGTTGGCCACCACTTGGGGCGCCATTCGCATTGGCGCGATTGACATGGCTTTTGGCAACTTGTTGGGCAGGAATTTATTCGATGTGTTGATCCTCGCGATTGATGATTTTGCCTACCGACCCGGATCAATTTACACCCATGCAAGCGCCGTACACGCCGTGTCGGCCATGACTGCCAGCTTGATTAGCGGCTTGGTTATTGTTGCGTTGGTGTATCGCCCCTTGTCCAAGGTATGGCATACGGCAAGTTGGGCCAGTAGCGCGTTAGTGGTACTCTATCTGTTCAACGCCATCTTTCAGTACCTGCATGGTCAATAGTTCTGACGTGGTCTTCTGACATTCTTTAATCAGCAGGGCGCTTCTAGCAGCCGGCAACGATTGGTCATGTGGTATTCCCTGGCCAGCTTCCTTTTAGCAACTATCTGGAGGAGTAGTGTGAATATCAAATTGACTCAATGGTTGACCAATTTGTTACGTCGCGTTTCCGATTGGTTCAACTCGTCGGGGTCAGGTATCTCACCTGACCTGGCCGTAGCGCTGGATACACATCTCGCCCTTTCGGCTTATGCAACTGTCGTGATCCCTGCCTTGAACGAAGCCAGGCGCATTGCCGGCGTAGTGGCCTATGCGCTGGCAGATCCAGCTACGGCGGAGGTCATTGTTATCGATGACAGCTCCATTGACGATACTGCAATACTCGCCCGGCAGGCGGGAGCAAAAGTCATGACCAGCAGCATGTTGGGCAAGGGTGCGTCCATGCATGACGGAATTGCTCAGGCGCGTAGTGATTTGCTGGTGTATCTGGATGGAGATCTGACAGGGTTACGGCAGGGGATCATCACGGACTTGTGTCAGCCGCTACTGCGCCAGGAGGCTGATTTCGTCAAAGCCCGGTTTGGGCGAGGAGGAGGTCGCGTCACAGAACTGACGGCGAAACCCATGCTCAAGATTTTTTTCCCCGAACTCGCTCATTTCTCGCAGCCACTGGGTGGCATTGTCGCTGCGCGCAAAACCTTGTTGCAATCGCTGCGCTTTGAAGATGGTTATGGTGTTGACGTGGGGTTGATGTTGGACGCCCATTTGGCCGGAGCGAAGCTGGCCGAGGTAGATATTGGTTCACTGGAGCACGATAGTCAGCCGCTGCTTGACCTCACTTTTATGGCCAACGAGGTCAGTCGCGTGATTTTCGGACGTGCCCGCGCTGCCGGGCGATTGCATGTGGAGCAGATCAGCGCCATGTATGAGACCCAGCGTCAAGCGGCTGCGGAAATAAGCCACGTCCTGACGCGTAGGAAAGGGCGGCAGCGACTGCTTCTCCTTGATATGGATGGAACGATAACGGCATCCCGCTTTGCGGTGGAATTGGCCCGCACCACGGGCCATGAAGTCACCTTGATGGCTCTGCTGGACGGTCATGACGATGCTGCACAGCGCAGTGATCGTATTGCCGGGTTGTTCAAATTTGTACACAAGCAAAAATTCGAACAGGTTGCCCGGTCTCTTGAAATTCGCCCGGGCGTCATCGGGTTTGTGAACCAGATGCGTCGTCGCGGCTTCATGGTGGGTGTGGTCAGCGACAGTTATTTCGTTGCCGCTGATATTGTTCGGCGCAGGATATTTGCAGACTTTGCCTTGGCTCATACCATTCAGTTCGACGGTGATGTGTGCACTGGACAAGTCCGCATAAACCCGGCGTTTTTGTCTGAGTCCAAAGGTGCAAAGCATTCAATTTGCAAAAGCAATGTCTTGCGCGCTTTCCTGGCGGATGGTGCTGACAATCCACCCGCGATCAATCAGACCTGGGTTGTTGGAGACAACGTCAACGATCTTGAATTGATGCGACTCGCGGACCGCGCCTTTGTCATCGATCCCAAGTCCCCCGTCTTTCTTGCAGAGCCTGGTGTGTCGGCAATTGCTTCGTTCAGCGATCTGCTCGAACTGCTGCCCAACCATGAACTGATCGAGACGGCATGATTCGCTGCCAACCAGCAAGGCTCAACAGCGCTCATACAGTCAGGCGTCACCCGGTAAAGTCTATAGCTCTATAGATAATAGAGAAGTAGATACCCGAGCAGGAGGACCAACACCCAAAGTGCCATGGATCTGGTGGATTGGGTACTGGACAGCCTTCCGCTAGGAGAACCATGCTGGTTCAGCCTGGCGATCACGCCGCTAACTTGGTCGTTGCCCTCGCCCGTTACCCATGCGACTGCACGTCGCAGTGCAACGGCAATCCGGGATTGAGCCCCGGGTAGCAGCTTGCGCCAAACCCAATCGGTATCCAACGTAATCGTCAATGTTCGCTTCAGGTAGGGTAGCATCACAAAAAACGCTAGCGCGGAGAACAGGAGCAACTGCAACTGGGACAAAACATGCGCCCACGTGTAGGGCTCATATTTCACCGGATACGGCAAGAGGGCGTAGAGTGGCTGCGTCCACACCCCCAGCCCGATGCAGAGGAAAGCAAAAAAAATCATCGCCCAGCGCATCGTGGTGGGTGGCTCGGCAGGGCGCAGGCCGGAGTCCTTCTGGAAAAACACGAACCAGGGGAACTTGATGCCAGCGTGAAGGAAAACGCCAGCCGACGCCGCCGTCAGCAGCAGCCAGACTGCTAACAGGTGTCCGTCGGCGGCTGCCTGCGACACCATTGATTTGGAAACGAACCCCGACGTAAAAGGAAATGACGAAATCGCAAGCGCGCCAATGGAGCCACAAATGGTTGTCAGGGGCATGGTGTGAAATAGGCCACCGAGTTCTGAGCACTTTCTCCGCCCGGTCATCATCAAGACCGATCCTGCTGACATCAGCAGCAACGCTTTGTAAATGATGTGGGTGAAGGCGTGCGCAGCAGCGCCGTTGAGTGCCATTTCGGTTCCGATGCCAATACCGGCAATCATGAATCCAACCTGATTGATGATCGAATATGACAGTATGCGACGCATGTCGTTCTCAAGCAGCGCAAAAACAATGCCATAGAACACCATGAACATGCCTACCCAAATCAGCAACTCGGTGCCTGGGAAGCCTCGAATCAGCACGTACACCGCCGTCTTGGTGGTGAAGGCCGACAAGAACACCGTGCCACTCCACGATGCCTCGGGGTAAGCGTCTGGCAACCAGGCCGAAAGCGGCGGCGCACCCGCATTCACGAGGAAACCGATCAGAATAAGCCAGTGCGCCGGGGAGTCCAGAACCATGCGCGTGAAGGCAACGTCACCCGTTTGTACGATGTGTCCGGTAACACCTGCGAAAAGCACAATGCCACCCAGCAGGTGAATCATCAAATACCGTCTCGCTGCCAGGTAGGACGTATTTTTACCGTTGCTCCAGAGTACCAGCGTTGACCCTACCGCCATCATTTCCCAGAATGCAAAAAGTGTGACCAGGTCGCCAGCCAGTACAACCCCAATGGCGGAGCCCGCATAAACAAAAGCGGCTGGAATCTCGACACGGCTCTTCTGGCTCAACGCGTACAGGCCACCCCCACAGGCCATCAAAGCGAAGATGGTCGCGAAAAGACGAGACAGTTTGTCACCTTGCAATGGCGTGATCGTGTATTCCAGGAAACGTGTCTGCCAGGCCGGGCCATCCGGAACCTGCCAAACCAGGGCGAGAACGACCAAAGGTAGCACCACTACCGCACCTGCGCGCAGCGCACCACGAAGCAGCGGCAAAATCAGGGCGCCAATAATCAAGACCAGGCCCGGGTGGAAAACCAGCTCAGTCATGGTCTTTGCCGTAATAGGAATCTGGACGCTTGAGCCACAGAGCCAGCGCTTTTGCAACAACGATCATTGCGGCGCAACCCATGAATCCGAACCATGCATTGAAGCCATATATTGAATCGATCTCGAAATGAGGGTGCCGATGCACCAACAGTTCCGCAGCTACTGTAAGAGCCAGTACCACCAGAAACCCGCGCCACAGCCGTTTGACATTGTGGGGCTGGTCCAGCCAATGGGGCTTGTCTTTCATCGGCGTCATCCTCGAAAGTTGATCAGCTGACGTGCCAGTGACAAGGGCACATCTGGGAATACGAGAAGCAGTACCGTGCCAGCGGCAGTCACACTGAGTGCGATCACCATGAGCAAAGGTGCCTCGCCATGTGAGTGATCGTGCGGTTCATGGCGTGGAGCAACGAAAAAGGCACGATAGATAACAGGCAGAAAATAACCCGCGTTAAGCAAGGTACTGACGGCGATCACTGTCAAGGCCAGCCAATGCTGCGTGGCCATGGCTCCAGACACCATATACCACTTGGAAGCAAAGCCCACGGCGGGCGGCAGCCCGATCATCGATAAGGCTGCGATGCCAAATGCACCCATCGTCCAGGGCATTCGCCGGCCGATGCCATCGAGTTCACTGACCTCGGTCTTGTGTGCGGCGGTGTAGATCGCACCCGCAGCGAAGAACAGCGTTATTTTTCCTACGGCGTGCGCAGCGATATGCAACACCGCGCCAATGATCGAAAGCGGGGTAAGCAGGGCAGTTGCCATGACGACGTAGGACAGTTGGCTGATGGTCGAATATGCCAATCGGCGCTTGAGGTTATCGGCTCCCAACGCCACCACGGAAGCCGAGACAATGGTAAATCCCGCTACTGCCACCAGCCAGCTCGCAGCGCCTGCCTGGGAGAGGTTGTCAACGCCAAAAATATAGATGATGACTTTAACAACGCTGAATACGCCGGCTTTCACAACGGCGACCGCATGCAGAAGGGCTGAGACTGGCGTCGGCGCCACCATTGCGGCTGGTAGCCAACGATGAAAAGGCATCAACGCGGCCTTTCCGATACCAAATACACACAAACCCAGCAAACATGCTAGTTCTGTGGCACCCAGCTTGCCGGCCAGTATGCCGCCCGCCGTGAAGTCTGTCGTGCCAGCGCTGTACCAAATGAAGACAAGCGCTGGCAGCAGAAAAAGAATGGATGTCCCCATCAGCAAACCGAGGTACACCCGGCCACCGTTTCGGGCTTTTTCAGTTCCGTGGTGAGTGACCAACGGGTAGGTCACAAGTGTCAGCAATTCGTAGAAGACGAACAGCGTGAACAGGTTGCCGGAAAAAGCGATCCCCATCGTTGCAGCCAGAGCCAATGCAAAACAGACAAAGAAACGCGTTTGGTGTTCTTCGTTGTTGGCGCGCATGTACCCAATTGAGTAGAGCGAGTTAACAATCCACAGGCTCGCGGCGATCATTGCAAAGAGCATGCCCAGCGGCTCAACCTTGAAAGCCATCTGCAGTCCGGGTAATACCTCAAAGAGCATGATCGCCGGTTGCCCGCCGCCAAGTACGACAGGGAGGATAGACAGCACACACCCCAGCAGGGTCGCCGCAGTGACGAGCGTCGCGCCTTCTCGCGCATTGGGAGCCTGCCCGCATACGGCGATCAGCACCGCACCGATTGCCGGCACTGCGAGTGACGCCAGAACCGCTAGCTCGGGTGTCAGCATCATCGCAGCCCCCCCATCAATAAAGCTGCAGCTTTCGTTGCAGAGCCTATCGTGAACGATGTCTCTAGTCCGAAATAGACAGTGGCAACTACCAGCGCCGCCGTAGGCACCGCCATGAGCCAGGGTACAGGACGGGCGGCCGCAGTGCCCTTTCTCGGTTCGCGGAAGTAGGCCGCTTCAACGAATCGCCAGACATACGCTATGGCCAGTAACGACGACGCCAGGATCAGGAACACCAGCCACCATTGGCCCTTTTCCATCGCGGCCAGCAATAGATACCATTTGCTGATGAACCCGGCAGTACCGGGAACACCAATCAGCGACAGTCCGCATACCACGATGCCGAAACTGGTGAGTGGCATTCGCTTGCCAAGACCCTGCACCCGTGTCATGGTGGTGCCACCGATAGCCAGTGCCACGCAACCCAGGAGCATGAAGACGGCGCCTTTGGTGACGCCGTGATTGAACAGATGCAGGACGGTGGCTGTAAGGCCAGTGGCCGAGCCGAACGACAGGCCCAAAATAATGTAGCCAATCTGGGCCACGCTCGAATAGGCAAAAAGACGCTTGAGGTCGGTCTGGAATATGGCATAGGTGGACGCGATGAACATGCCGGCCAATGCCAGCAGGAGCATGGCCTCCTTCATTGGTAAACGGTCAAATACCTGCGACTCGCCGAATACGGAAAAATAGAATCGGATCAGAACGTAAACCGCAACCTTGGTGGCCGTGGCCGCCAGAAATGCAGAGACGGCCGATGGCGCAAAGGTATAGGCATTTGGCAACCACTGGTGCAGCGGGAACAGAGCCAGTTTGAGCGATATGCCCACGGTCAAAAAAGCCAATGCTGCCAGTACAGGTCGAGTCCCTTGTACGGCACCAATACGTTGGCCCATGTCTGCCAAGTTCAATGTGCCGGTCATCAAATAGAGCAGACCAATTCCGATGACGATGAATGTCGCTCCGATCGAACCCATGATCAGGTACTGATACGAAGCGAGCAGCGCCTGACGATCGCGCCCCAGTGCGATCAATACGTAGGTGGACAGCGAGGAAATTTCCAGGAAGACGAACACGTTGAATGCATCGCCCGTAACGGTGATACCAAGCAAGCCCGTGAGACACAGCGCGAACATGGTGTAAAAAAGGTAGTGCTGCTGGGTTGAAATTTCTGATTCAATACTGGCCCGGCTGAAGGGAAGAACGATCGCCGCAACGCCCGAAACCAATACCAGCAGGAAAGTGCTCAACGGGTCCACCCGGTACTCAATGCCCCAGGGGGCTGGCCAACTGCCGATGGCGTAAGAAAATGCCCCAGTGCTCGCAACCTTCATCCACAGTAGGATCGCAATTCCGAAAGCGATCCAGCTTGCCGCCAATACGGTGGCGAAGGCCAAGCTCCGTTTTCGAAGCAGCACCGTGAGCGGCGCTGCCACCAATGGAACGACTACCTGTAATACGGGCAAGTGCTCTGACAGGTTCATTGTTGTTCTTGTTTCCTGTGAGCCTGATCGACATCCAGGCTCAATATCTCATCTTCTTCAATGCTGTCATAGGCCTCGCGAATGCGCACAACGAGCGCCAAGCCCAAGGCCAGTGTCGCGACCCCAACGACAATGGCAGTCAGAATCAGAACGTGGGGCAGCGGATTGGAATAGACGGTAAATGCATCACTGAGAATGGGGGCTGTTCCCCCAAGGAGCTTGCCCGGTGCAATGTAGAGCAGATAGACGGAGGTCTGAAAGATGCCCAGACCAATCAACTTCTTGATCAAGTTGCCGCGCGCGATCACAATGAACAATCCGGCAATCATCAGAAAAACCGTGATGAAGTAGGTGAAATGCCCTCCTGTCGTCATGGCTTCCTCCGGCACTGCTTCACGCTGCTCATTCGTCTACGTTTCCGCGGTCGGTAAACATATAGAAGATCTTCAGCATCACACCTGAAACGGTGGTGGCGACACCCACCTCAACCCAGAAAATTCCGCGGTGCTGGCCAGTCACCGGGTTGGTGTCCAGGACAAAGTAGTCAAGATAGTTGCCACCCAGAATTAATCCTGCCACGCCCACACCGGCATAAATCAATACACCAATAGCCATCATGGATTCAACCAGTGGCTCGGGCACCACCTTGCGTGCATCGGGCAGCCCGTAGATCAGTGCGTAAAAAATCACGCCAGCAGCAAGTATGACACCGGCCTGAAAACCGCCTCCTGGACCGAAGTCGCCATGAAACTGCACATACAGAGCAAAAAGCAGGATGAACGGGATCAGAAGCTTGGCCATGACGCGCAATATCAGGTCGTGCTTCATGCCTTGTCCTCCCTCGATCCCCTGCGACGCCGCCGCAGCAGGGCAATAACGCCAGCCCCCGCAGTGAACACCACCGTTGTTTCCCCCAACGTATCGTAGCCGCGGTAGCTGGCCAGTACCGCGGTGACCACGTTGGGTACGTCAACTTCCTTCTTCATTTCAGTCAGATAACGCGGCACAACATGCTGGTGAATGGGTGAGCCTGAATTTGAGAACTCGGGCAATCCCAACGTGCCATAGACCAGCACGGCACCTACCGAAATGGAAACAATCAGAGGTAGCCAAGGCTTGTAGACGGGGCGGGACTCCTCACTCTTGCAAAGGTACAGTGCACCCAGAAAAAGAACGGTCGAAATTCCCGCCCCCACCGAAGCTTCGGTCATCGCAACGTCCACGGCGTCCATCGCCACCAGCACGGTTGCCATTAGAAAACTGTAGATCCCCCCCAGGATGACGACTCCGAAAAGGTTGCGGCTGCGCACGATCACTAGAACCGTGAACGCCATAAACGAAAGCAGCACATTGATGATCAAGGCTTCGATGACTTGCCCTCCTCATCGGCCAATGCCGGTTTCAAGCCGCGCAGCATGGCGGCTCGTGCAAGTGCATGGGTTGCGGTGGGGCTAGCGAAGAGAATCAGCACGGCGACCATGAGCAATTTCACACTCACCAGGGTAAAACCTGCCTGCAGCAACAGTCCGAGAAGGATCAGGCCAGCCCCCAGCGTTTCAATGACACTGGCGGCGTGCATTCGGGTGTAGAAGTCAGGCATGCGAATCAGGCCAACGGCTCCCACAACGCAAAAGAAGCCGCCCGAAACCAGACAAATCCAACTCATCCCGTCAATCCATGGTGTCATTGCGGCCCCCCGGTGTTTTCATCGCCTGATTCACCCAAATTTCCCTGTCGGAAATATTTCAGTACGGCGATTGTTCCAATCACATTGAGCAATCCGTACACAATGGCTAAATCAAGGAACTCGGGGCGCCCATTGAGAAAACCCAGCACTGCCAGCAACAGCATCGCAACCGTGCCCACACTGTTGCCTGCCTGAGCCCGGTCAAAAACGGACGGGCCCATCGCCGTTCTAACAAGAATCAGTGCGAGTGTCACCAGCAATGCCAGCGCAGCGGCGGTAAACATTAGTCTTTGCCCTCACAGGCAGTGACTCTGCGGTCCATCTCGCTGTCAACAACACCCAGAGCCCCGCCACGGGTCAGGCCATGCACTAGAAACTCATTGGCACCCGCTTCTATAGTAATCGTACCAGGCGTCAAGGTGATGGAGTTAGCATGGAGCACCAGCCCCACGTCGGTTCTCTGGCTTGGCTTGAACCGCACAAGGGTGGGGCTGATTGGCAACCTGGGGTTAAGGATTATCTTGCTGACATCCCATGCCGATTTGACGATTTCCTTCAACAACCAAGGCCAGTAGATGAGGGCCTTTGGACCGAGGTGAATGGGATGTCCCTCGGCGTCAACCACATCCATTCTTCGGGCAAACCACACAACAGCAAGGGCACAACCGACCCCGGCTGACAGTAGAAAAGCCGTGAAAAATCCCGACAGAAGCAGCCAGAAGACGTACAAAGAGGCAAACAGACTGACGGAATGAAACACGGTTTTATATGTATTGGCAAGAAAACTGGTGGGGAAATTATAGGGATGCAGGTTTGCCCGTTTTCCCCACTGCATCCCACTGGTATCACGGTTTTTTCTTCGCGTCCTTCTCCGCCTCTTCCAACATGGCTTTCATGGGATCATCGGCTTCGGCTTCGGCTTCCTTGGCATCAGCCGGCTTGGGGTCGGCCAGCGGATCGGCTCCGGCTGGTGTACCGCTGGCAGGCATCGCGGCTGGGTCAGCTGCGGGATTGGCAGGCTCTTCGGCGGCCGGCATCTCTAGCTGCTGCATGATCTGGTCAGATGTCAGCGACTCGGCTTTTTGTATGCCACCAGTAACCAGCACCGGGAATGCCATGACTATGACAAGCATGATAAGTTGCAGGATGATGAAAGCAACCGAACCCTTGTAGATTTCAGCGGTCTTGACCGAAGGTATCAACTTGCCGGTGACTCTGTCCTTGTAGTCAAACTTGGCGGCGACACTGCGCAGATAAAACAGCGCAAAGCCGAAAGGCGGCGTGAGGAAGGACGTTTGCAGGTTCATCGCGATGATCACGCCAAACCAGATCATGGCCTGATCCGGCGTCATGCCCGGTACCAGACCTGGAAGGATCTTTTCCGCCACCGGTGCCAGCAGCGGAATGATGATGAAGGCAATCTCGAAGAAGTCGATGAAGCACCCCAGGATGAACACCAGAATGTTCACCACAATCAAAAAGCCCCAGGCACCGCCAGGCATGTCCTTGAACAGATGCTCCACCCAAATATGGCCGTCAGCGGCGTTGAACGTAAAGCTGAATACCGTGGAACCAATCAGGATGAACAACACAAACGATGCCAGTTTGGCCGTATTTTCCAGCGCCTGTTTGGTCAAGGCCAGGCTCAACCGGCGCTTGCCCATGGCCAGAATCAATGCGCCCAGCGCACCCATGGCGCCGCCTTCGGTAGGCGTTGCGACACCCAGAAAAATCGTGCCCAGCACCAGAAAGATTAGGATCAGCGGGGGCATCAGCACGAATGTCACCTGCTCAGCCAGTTTGGACAGCAGGTGCATTTTGGTGACGTGATTGATGATGGCCAGGGCCAGACCGGTCAGCGACGCCAGTGTCATCGACAGGATGACGATTTCATCCCCGGCTGACGGTACGGCGCGCTCCAGCCATTGGGTCATCAGGCCATCGTGAACCTGTGACCAGGAATAGCCGACGGCGGCGCAGATCAGCACCAGCACCAGGAGCGACCGGTGGCCGGAGTTGCCGTTGTCTTCCTTGTACAAAAGGGCTTCAGGCGGCAAGGCGGGCACCATGGCCGGCTTGAAGATGGCCACGGCCACGATGAACAGCACATACAAGCCCACCAGCAGCAAGCCGGGAACCAGGGCGCCAGAGTACATGTCGCCCACGGATCGGCCCAACTGGTCAGCCAGCACGATCAGCACCAGTGATGGCGGGATGGCCTGTGCCAGCGTGCCCGAGGCGGTGATGGTGCCGGTGGCAATGGTTCGGCTGTAGCCGTAGCGCAGCATCACCGGCAGCGAGATCAGGCCCATGGAAATCACCGCAGCAGCCACCACGCCGGTGGTGGCTGCCAGCAGCGCACCCACCAATATCACGGCAATGGCCACACCACCACGCACGGGACCAAAGACCTGGCCCACGGTTTCCAGCAGATCCTCCGCCATGCCGGATCGTTCCAGAATGATGCCCATAAAGGTGAAGAAGGGAATGGCCAGCAGCGTGTCGTTCTGCATGATGCCAAAGATGCGCAGTGGCAGCGCTTGAAACATGGCGGAAGGGAAGATGCCGGCTTCGATACCGATAAAACCGAAAGCCAGGCCGGTGGCAGCTAGGCCAAAAGCCACTGGAAAACCGGTCATCAGAAGGGCAAACAGCCCCAAAAACATCAAGGGCACAAACTGTTGGGCCAGAAAAGTCGTTTGCATTTATTTTTCTCCTGCCAGCAGGCGTGCGGTTTGCGCTTCGAGTTCTTCGAGCTTCTTCTGGTCATCCGATTTGGATTCTTCGCTGCTCAGCACATCCGGGCC
>ERZ795056.5505-NODE-5505-length-12679-cov-7.607811_pt1 | contig 12679 bp, 8 predicted proteins | sample MGYA00375140_ERZ795056 | MGnify/ENA primary metagenome ERZ795056 (study PRJEB30185, sample SAMN05720227) | activated sludge metagenome | isolation source: Anaerobic digester | place: USA | collected 2015-03-09 ...
TCGGGACAGGGTCCGCTGCCGTAATTATTAAAAAAGCCCCCCGATTTATCGGGGGGCTTTTTTGTTTTATCTGCTTATTTGGCTATTAATGCTAAGTGATTTATATTTAAAATGTTTTAGAGCCGAATTTCTTTTAATATGTCCTTTTTATCATTTCTGAATTCTATATTTTTATGAAATAAATCTCCTTTAATGGCCGGATCTATTAACTGGTTATTCGTTTTAGTGGCTTTCTTCTGTGTTATTGGCTTAATTGTTTCCCTAATCCTTTTTTTTGCCAGCAGAGATAAAACTTTTCATCCCCGTATTTTAGCTGCTCTTCTTTTCTGTCTATCTTATTCGCTTTTTGGTTACCTGTTATATATTTCCCACGAGTTTTTGCGTTTTCCTCATCTTTACCGAACACCGGTTTTTTTTAGTCTGTGTATCGCCCCACTCGGTTATATCTATGTAAGGTCTACCTTAGAACAGGTTTTTTTATTTAAAAAATCGGATATTTTCTTTTTTATTCCCGCTGTTCTTTATACTGCCCAGTTTATTCCGTTTTATATGCTACCTGCAAAAGATAAAATCTATTATATTAAGCAGGCATTTCAAAGCAGATCGTTTGGTGCGAAAGAGCCCGAGGCATTACTTCCGGAAGGGGTTGGGTTCTTATTGCGGACGGTTTATAGTCTGACTGTTATTTTTTCAACTTACCTGACTTTAATTCGATGGAAGTTAGGTAATAATGCTACCATTCTCAAAATCCATAACAACAATGAAATATTTCGATGGCTCGTTTACCTCTCTATAGTGCTTTCCTCTACTTTTTTCACCCTGATAATTGGTTATATTTTCCAGGTATCCAATTTTCTGGAACAATTCAGGATTTCTACCCTGACCCTGGCTTTTACTATTTTTTTTATTTGCTTTTACCTGCTGTTCAAACCCCGCATTTTATATGGAATGAAAAGCTGGCTTCCTTCGCCTGAAATTGTAAATATTACTGAGTCCAGAGTATCTGCAGAGTCCGCAGAGTCCATTGAATCCACTGAGGCCAATCTACCTCCCGCAAATCAGGCAGCCAGGAACCGCCAGGTTTTGAGCCTTGTGCAAATCAGTAATTATAAGCATTTAATGGAAAGTCATTTTATAAATAACCGTCCTTTTTTGCAGCAGCGCTATTCTATAAAAGACCTTGCTGCTGAAATCGGGATTCCATCTTACCTTCTTTCCACACTTATAAACCAGGAGTATGAAATGAATTTTAGTGAATTTATAAATGATATAAGGGTTTCTTACCTTGTTGATCTTACAAGGCAAAATCCGGAATACCTTAGTAAGTATACTTTGGAGGTTTTAGGCCAAATGGGCGGGTTTAATTCCAGAACCACCTTTATTTTGGCGGTAAAAAGAAAAACAGGCAAAACACCATCTGAAATTTTCGGGTAAACCTATCCCTGCGTTTTATTAATTGTTTTATATCGTTTAAATGACGCAAAACAGCTTTTGGTAAAGCAGGTATGGTTAATTGGTATTGATAATTTCGTGTTTGATCATTGATTAAACACTAATTATTTCCAATAATGCCCAATTTTCCATTAACTGCCGGCTTTCGGGCTAACGTTTGCCGGTTTATTATTTTTGGTTTCCTTTTCTTTTCTACCGGTTTCAGGCAGGTTACTGTGTTTGCACAGGAATCGCCATGGGAAAAGCCTTATGTTGGCAATAATCGTGATTTACTCTATTATCCTGACCAAAATGCTGTTTATTTCAGGTACGGATGGGAGAATAACAAGCGACAGGGTATCATAATAAAAGGTAAAGTACCCGACGCAAGATATTTTAGCTTCAACCTGTATAATGATTATACCAAAAGCAGTATTCTTTCACTTGCTGATTATGAAATACTGCCTGATAAAGAGGATGCTTCCAGTTTTACCATTCATATCATGCCGGAAGGTAACACCGAAAAGTTCTCCAATTTAATCATCCTTCCCGATTCTGTAAATATCGCATCTGTTTTTCTCCGGTACTACCTGCCGCACGAGAATATTTATGCAAACAGACCATTACCCAATATTTATTTACTTGAAAATGGCAAATGGGTGCCTGCGAAACCCAGCATCCCACAGCCAACATTGACAAAAGCCGATCAGGCTAAATTGAAAAGTTTAATAACAGCCAACCCAAAAATTATTTCAGGTAAAGAAAGAAAAATAATTGCTTCTTCCTCTGCTACCATTCAGCAAAAGGAGCCAATTATCAGTAAGGTATTGACGATGCCTGTATTCAGCCATTGCACCGACCCTTCAAATATTAATGCTTACAATTTCGACCCCGGGGGCAATTATCCCAATAAGGATAACCACTATATAGTAATGCCCGTGGTACGTAAAAGGGACGATTTACTGGTAGTACGGTTTAAAGCCCCTGTTTTTGCAAAACAATTGGGAGATACCACCAAAGAGGTACGCTATTTTTCAATAAGTGAAGGGAATGAATATACCAATACCTCCTTAACGCTGAATGATGAACAGCTTAGTGTAAACAGTGATGGGTTTGTATATGTGGTGGTGGCCAAAGAAACCAGGAAGATCAGGACAAAACTGATGGAGATGGGCTTCAATTTTATGCCCTGGCTTCATAAGGATAAGTTGGTGCTTATTCTTCGTCACATGCTGCCTTCATCAGGGTTTAAATACAGTACTGCTAAAGTGCCTCAGTTTGATAAAGGCAGGCCTGCTAAAGGTCAGGAAGCCCAGGTGGTAATCGGGGATTATGCCCTTACCGGGAAATTAATCAGTAAGTCTGAATGGAAAGCAATTAACAGCATCGGGCAATTGGGTTTTTAATGAACCAACGGAATGACGCGGGATAGATGCAGGGACCCCCGATAAAAGTGGTCCCAGATTTTTTACAGATCAAGTTCGTTCAATCACGTTTTAAATAAATATTAATTGTATGCATTCTTTTAAATTCAGATGGTTATTGGGATTGAGTTTCCTGGTTTCAGTTTCAGCAATGGCACAAGGCGATGGGCCGCGTTCGTTTGTTCTTTTGCCCAAAGATGTATGGGCTGTAAATGCACGGTGGCTCGGCATGAACCAAAACCTAAATCCAACGGGCACGATCCTGGTTCCAAAAGCAGAGGTTAAAATAAATGTATTTCCTGTGACCCTTTACCGTACTTTCTCTTTGGGCGGCCGTTTTGCACAGGTTTCAGTAATGGTAAACCCAGGATCGGTTTCGGCATCAGCCAAAGAAGTACCACCGGTAATTCCTTTACCCGTTACCTCTCTAAATGCAAATGGTTTTTCCGATGGGTTTGTTTCTTTTAAACTTGGGCTTGCCGGTGCACCTGCACTTGATGTATTCAGCTATTTGAAAAAGCCGATGGAATTTTCGCTGTTTGGAGAAGTGCGATACTGGTATTCAGGTACCTACGATGCCACCAAAGCACTGAATTTGGGAACCAACCGCCCAACTTACCAAATTGGACTTCCCATGGCCATTCCCTTAAATCATGACAGCAAGAAAGCAACCTGGCTGGAGATTTCGCCAGCACTTATGATGTTTGGTGATAACAACGACCCTGCAAGAGGAACTTTTGCCGACAAAATTGAACAGGCCCCCATTTTCAGCCTTGAAAATCACCTGTCGCATAATTTTAATCCAAAGTTTTGGGCATTTGCCAACTTATTGTACCGGGTAGGGGGTAAAACCACCACCGACGGCAAAGAAGATGATAATCAACAGAATATGCTTGGTGGCGGGGCAGGTGTTGGCTACCAGTTTTTGCCATTTTTGGGAGCTTATGCAGATTATGGTTCCATTTTTGCGGGCGGACCCAATAATGCCGAGTCAAATATGTTCAGGTTAGCGGTGAATTTTACGTATGTAAATACCAAAAAGATAAAGGCAAAAGCCCAATAGAAATGGTTTTTATTCATTCATTTTTTCTATTTAAAGATATAGCTTTATGAAAAATAGTTTTTTTTCTGTCATTGTTATCTTCATTTTTTCAATTGGATTTTCCTATGCTGGCAAAGCCCAAACGGTTTCAAATCCAAGAAAAGGGAATACGGGTACATGGCGCTTATTGGGTACGGTACAGGTAAAATTCAGTGCCGACCATGATGCTTTAATTATTAATGGTCCCTATGATTATTTCCGAAAACTAAAATTTAAAGTAACGGATGCTCCATTAAACATGGTTAGCTTGTTGGTTCGATTTGATGATGGAGGTGCACCCGAAAAAATAGACATTCGGTTCAATATCCCACAAGGTGGTGAGAGTCGTATTATTGAACTAAAAGGGGGAAAGAGAAAATTAAAATCAGTAGAGTTTTGGTATGACACAAAGGGCGTTGTAAATGGAAGGGCCAATCTTACGCTTTTCGGGCTTAAGTAGGGTAAAAGGGTTTAACCTGATTTTACAAATCCTGCGCTCAGCTGCATGCAGAACAAAATACTTTAGAGGCCAGGCGTTTTTCAGTTTGTATTATTTTAATTAATCAGAACATGGTGCAGCTTATAAGGTTGGTTAATAATAGGTTGCCTTTCTATGTTTGTATAAAAAAGTTGTCATGAAAAAATGTATAGCGTTTTGTTCCGCGTTGTTTTTATTGGTTTCTGTAAATGCCCAGTCACAGGGAATACGCTTAAATGCCTATTCATCCTATGTGTTTGATGATCAGGTAGATTCCTATTACGATCAAAATGATTATTATAATGGTACCATAAAAGGCGGCTATCAGTGGGGTGCCGGTTTGGAATATATGGTTCGACCCAATTATGGGGTAGAACTGATGTACCTCAGGCAAGACACAAAAGCGCCTTTAAACTACTATAATAATGGGGTAAAATTTTCCAATTTCGATCTTGGCATCAACTATATAATGCTTGCCGGTAATCGCTATTTCAGCAAACCCGGAGGAATGGTTGAAGGGTTCGCCGGCGGTATGCTTGGGGTTGATGTAACAAGTGTAAAAAACCCAACCAATGGAAATAGTACAACAAAAACATTTTTTTCCTGGGGATTAAGGGGTGGTGCAAATATCTGGGCATCCGAAAAAGTAGGTATCAAACTTCAGGCACAATTACTATCTGCAGTGCAGTCAGTAGGCGGTGGATTTTATTTTGGTACCGGTGGGGCAGGGGCTGGTGTTTCAACGCTTTCAAGTATGTATCAGTTTGGCCTGGGTGGCGGACTTGTTTTCAAACTTCCCGGCAAATAGGCTTTATCCATGCATAGCCAGGGTAAGGGAAGATTTTTTGTATGATTCTTATTTGGTGCAGCTTTTTTTTTGAAAGGTAAAAGTGTTTTTTATTCTCCACTGATCACAACCATTGGTATTAAAACAACAAATTGAAAAAAGGCGGTCTTTGTGCGAATTTTTGCACACCTATATTTTTTGCGGCTTGTTTACTATTTTTCCCGCACCTGATTGAAGCACAAAAAATTGGGCATTCTCTTTTTGATGGAGGAAATCAATCTTTTGCCGAACGCTGGGAATTGGATACTGCAAGCCGGAATGGAACCTTTAACATAGTTCCTTATAAACCTATTTACGTTTTACTGGGCAATTGGTCTTCTAAACCCAATACAAAGCCACAAAGTGAAAATCCTGATTACTCGGTATCACAGGAAATTCCCTTAAATGCTGTTGAACTAAAATTTCAACTTAGTTTAAAAACCAAAGTAATACAAGGACTTTTTAAAGGGCACGGAGATCTATGGGTGGGTTATACCCAAAGTTCGCGATGGCAGCTTTATAATCAGGAACTTTCAAGAGCATTTCGAGAAACGAATTACGAACCCGAAGCTATGCTGACTTTTGCTATTTCCTTAATTGAATGGTAACAGGACCGAAACCCTATTTACATTTATAGTGGTGACCCATGTTTGGTTTTGCCCAACAGAGGTGGGATTGTTCAAACTTTTAAAATTTTGAGATTTACAACATACCTGGCCCGTTTTTTACCAGGATCATTAATAATATTATCATTTAAAAAAACGGGGTAATGTTTTTCAATCAACATCTGTAAGCTGAGCGCCTTGTTTTACAAAAAATTTGCTGCCTTTTTTTAAGTAGTTATAAAATAGTGGGATTTTCAGAATGATAAACCGGGCAGAAAACCGGTATTGGGCAGAGACCCAATGGTGAAAAAGTGAAAGCCTGTTATTGAACAATTTGCACTGCACTTTTGAATTAGGTCACAAATATTTTTTTAATATATAAATGATGAAAAAGTACCTGTTTATTCTCTCCATGATGGTTGCTGCTAACCTTACTGCTTTTGCCCAGGATGTAAAAGAAATATTAAACTCATTCAATGATACGGCAATCATTCCAAGGGATCAGGCACCCCTTGCTGCAGCCCCCATTATGGCCAAAAAATGGAACCAGATCAATGCAAAACATTTCAACCTGAACTTTGGGTTTGCCTTTTTATATGACTATAATGTAGTGAACCAGGACGATGATAATATTGAACAGGTGGGGGCGGTAGCCGACAAAGGGGAATTCAGGGGGCAACGGCTTGTAGCTTCGGGAAACCTGTTGTTTTTTAAGCATCCCTGGCGCTATATGATAAGCGCCAACTTCAATGGTATGGATGCACCGCAGGGTTCAAAGAGTTTTAGCTTTATTGACTGGAACTTTGAAATACCCTTTGGAAAAAAGGGAGGGTGGATAACCATTGGAAAACAGAAAGAAGGGGTTGGGCACGAATATGTAGCACCTGGTACACAGCTTATGTTTACAGAGAGGGGCAGCGGTGTCCCTATGTTTGTGCGGCAACGCAATATAGGTATCCGGTATTCCAACAGCATAATGAGCCAACGGGCCACCTATACCTTGGGCTTTTTTAATAATTATTGGGAAACCGGCAATTCCTTTTCCGAAAATGGGTCCCAAATAACTTTTAGGGCTACCGGCTTGCCACAGTACAATTCCGATGCTGATTTGATGCACCTCGGTTTTGGTTACCGTTATTCGGGCGCTACCAACGATAAGCTGAGTTATAAGGCCAAGCCCGAAGTAAATACTGCACCTTCTTTTATCAATACGGGTTCATTTGATGCGTCGGCATCCAACCTGATCATGCTGGAATTTATAAAAGTAAAAGGGCCTTTTAGTGTAATTGGCGAGTTGATGAACAATATTTTGTCCACTCCGGGCGCAGATAATCCTACTTTCAGGTATTACACTGCAGGTGGCAATTGGTTTATTACCGGCGAAAACAGAAAGTACAATAAAAACAACGGCAACCTGGGAAAACTGATACCCAAAAAGATTTTTAGCTTCAAAAAGGATTCCAAAGGTCCGGGTGCCTTTGAATTGGGCGCAAGATATACGAGTTCCGACCTGAACCAGGCCGGTTTTGAAGGCGGCGTTTTTAACCGGTGGACCGGTGCATTCAGCTGGTACCCCAATGCCCATTTCCGTTTTTCCGTTAATTATGGCAATGGTAAATTGAAAAAAGATGGGCAAAGCGGCAGGACGGATTTCTGGCAGTTCAGGACACAGTTTGAATTGTAAAAAGTAAGTTTAAAAATATATTGTTCAACATTTAAAACATAAGTATGAAAACGAAATTCCTTGATGCTGTCTTTGTAGTTGCGGCAATAGGCATGTTCGCCTTTGGTTGCAACCAACCACAGCAAACAACCGGATCGGACGAAGCTGAATCAACCACAACCAGCGCCCTTTCCGATGGTTTTGACCGAAGTATTCTTCCCATCAGGGAAACCTATTACCCCGCCCAAACCGAATTGGATGCCCGCAATGCAAAGGCCCCTGCACGGTTTGAAGTGACAGCACCCGAGAAAGCACCCAATGTGGTCATTGTATTAATTGATGATATTGGGTTTGGCCACTCAAGCGCTTTTGGCGGGCCTATCAATATGCCAACGCTGGAAAAACTTGCTGCAGATGGTTTAAAGTATAATCGTTTTCATACAACGGCTTTGTGCTCGCCTACCAGAACGGCATTACTAACCGGGTATAATCATCATTCGAATAATGCAGGCGCCATAATGGAAGTAGCTACGGCATTTCCAGGCAATACAGGCGTTCGGCCACAAACCATTACACCCGCTGCCGAAGTGCTTCGCCTGAATGGCTACAGCACGGCAGCATTTGGTAAATATCATGAAACACCGCCCTGGGAAGGTTCCGTATCCGGTCCTTATGACCGTTGGCCAACCCATTCAGGCTTCGATAAGTTTTATGGATTTATTGGTGGAGAAACCAATCAGTGGCACCCGATGGTGTATGATGGTACTGCCCGTGTGTATCCAAATGTAGAAGATCCGAATTATCATTTTACAAATGATATGACCGATCAGGCACTGGCGTGGATGAACACACAGCAATCGCTTACTCCCGACAAGCCTTTTTACATGTATTTTGCCACAGGCGCCACACACGCTCCGCACCATGCCCCCAAAGCATATTCAGAAAAATACAAAGGAAAATTCTCACAGGGTTGGGATAAGCTGCGGGCAGAAACGCTGGAAAGGCAAAAGAAATTAGGCGTGGTGCCTGAAAATACAGTACTGGCCCCTAAGCCTGAAGCCATTAAAGACTGGGACAAGCTTACCGCAGATGAAAAAAAATTGTTTGAACGACAAATGGAAGTATTTGCAGGGTTTGCAGAGCATACAGATGCACAGGTTGGAAGACTGGTTGCTTCACTGGAAGAAAGAGGCGAAATGGAAAACACCGTATTTATTTATATAGTAGGCGATAATGGGTCGAGTGCCGAAGGGGGCATGATTGGCATGTTCAATGAAAACACTTATTTCAACGGTGTACAGGAAACCCTTGACATGCAATTGAGCAAGTTAAATGAGTTGGGAACCGAGCATACCTACAACCATTTTGCTGCAGGTTGGGCAGTGGCAGGCAACACGCCATTCACCTGGACCAAACAGGTAGCTTCCAACTTTGGCGGTACCCGCAATGGCATGGTGATGCATTGGCCCGCAGGCATCAAAGCGAAGAATGAAGTGCGTTCACAGTTTCATCATGTAATTGATATAGCCCCAACCATTTATGAATGCGTGGGTGTGCCGGTACCAAAAACGGTGTATGGCATAGAGCAGCGACCAATGGAAGGGGTAAGCATGAAGTACACTTTTGACAACGCTGCTGCACCCGATACCCGCAAAACGCAATATTTTGAAATGGCAGGTAACCGTGCCATTTACCAGGATGGCTGGTTTGCCGGCACCATACACAAAGCGCCATGGGAAGCTAACCCAAGAAGACCCCTGACTGAAGATGTTTGGGAACTGTATAACGTGAATGAAGATTTCAGCCAGGCCAATAACCTTGCGGCTAAAAACCCGGAGAAGCTTGAAGAACTTAAAAAGAAATTTATGGAAGAGGCGGTGAAATATAATGTGCTTCCCATTGATGACCGCACCATAGAAAGATTTGATGCCAAGATTGCAGGCAGACCCGACCTGATGAATGGAAAAACGAAACTTACCCTTTACGAAGGTGCAAAAGGAATACCGGAGAATGCTTTTATCAACCTCAAAAATTCGTCAATCTCTATTACTGCAGATGTAGATGTGCCGGCCAATGCAAACGGAGTGATCATTTGCCAGGGTGGTGATTTTGGCGGATGGTCGTTTTATATGAAAGACGGCAAGCCAACTTACTTTTACAATTGGGTAGGACTTGAAATGTATTCTGTTTCATCAGCACAAAAAGTGAGTGCAGGAAAGCATACCATTAAAGTTGATTTTGCCTATGACGGTGGTCGTGGAGCCGGTGGAACGGCAACTATTTCCATGGATGGGAATAAAATTGGTGAAGGAAAAATTGCAAAGACAAACAGTAATACGTTTGGAATCGACGAATCGGCCGATGTAGGAACTGATGAAAACACACCGGTAAATCCTGCTTATGCAAAAAAGGAAAAATTCACCGGCAAGATTCATAAAGTAACTGTGGAAACATTTCCGGTAAAGAAATAAGGATTGATTTATCGGGTGTTGTATATCTTTTTTTGGTGATCACCCCGGTATAAAAAATTGCATTAATGGCTTTTTGGATTTTTTAAAAACAAAGAATATAAACAATATATAAAATCCCTACGAACCGGCGTAGACCCCCGCAACGGATGAGTATTGGGAACCTGACAGCTGAAAGGCAGGTTCCATATGGCAAAATTAAAATACCACCGAAGGTGGTTAAATAAAAAAATATGCAAAAATTCAATCAACTGTTCATTGTAATCATTGTTCTGATGATTGCAGGTTGCAATAACAAAAGCACAAACAATGCATCCGGTACTGCCGACGCCATATATTTTGGCGGCGACATTATTACCATGGTAGGCGATAGCGCCGTTTATGCCGAAGCGGTGGCTGTTCAGGATGGTAAAATTGTGTTTGTTGGCAGCAAGGCGGATGCAGAAAAAATGAAAGGTGACAGCACCCAAATGAAAGACCTGCATGGCAAAACATTGATGCCGGGATTTTTGGATGCGCACAGCCATTACATCAATTCATTGCTTGTTGCCAATCAGTGTAAACTCTATGCGCCACCATCGGGACCAGCAAAAGATGTAGAAAGTATTGTTGCAGAACTGAAAAGATTTGCTGAAGACCGCAAGATTCCTAAAGGGGAAGAAATCATCGGCTATGGCTACGATGAAAATGTAATGCCTAACGGGAATCTATTGAACCGGGACGACCTTGACAAAGCCTTTCCCGATAATCCGGTGCGTGTGGACCATGTGTCCATGCATGGAACCGTGTTGAATTCGCTTGCCATGAAAAAATATGGATACAGCGCAGGGACAAAAACACCACCCGGCGGAGTGATTGTTCGTAAACCAGGCACCAACGAGCCTTATGGACTCATTATGGAAACAGCATTTTTGCCTGTTGTGGAGAAAACAGCGGCGATGACACCTGAAAATGAAATAGCCTGGACGAAGGCCGGTCAAATGCTATATGCCGAAACCGGCGTGACCACCGCACATGAAGGCGCAACCCATATCGGCCCGCTACAAACTATTCAGCGCGCGTCAGAAGCAGGAGCTAATATAATTGACGTAATTGCCTTTCCTTTTATAACGGATCTGGATAATGTCCTTAAAGATTTTCCTCTAACCGATTGGGGTAAATACAACAAAGGATTTAAAATTGGGGGCGTTAAAATTACCATTGACGGTTCGCCGCAAGGAAAGACTGCCTACTTTACCAAACCCTACCTTACGGGTGGGCCCGCCGGCGAAAAAAACTGGAAGGGTGAACTTACTTTCCCGCAGGATATGGTGAACCAAATGGTGAAAAAGGTGTACGATATGAACGTGCCACTCAATTTACATTGCAATGGAGATGCTTCTATTGATGCTTTTCTTACAGCTTATGAATTTGCCCGGGGTGGTGATTACAGCAAGCCATGGAATGTGACCACCATTCATTCACAATTCATGCGTAAAGACCAGATGGCCAAATTTGTACAATATGGCATCCGGCCTTCTTTTTATACCCTTCATACCTACTATTTCTATGAAGCGCATCTGAAGAATCGAGGACTTGATCAGGCACAATACATTAGTCCGGTGCGAGATGCTATTGATGCAGGAATGAAACCTACCAACCATACTGATTTTGTGGTAGCTCCCCTTGATCAGATGATGATGTTGTGGAGTGCCGTAAACCGTATTTCCCGTGCGGGAGCAAAAGTGGGTCCTGATCAGGCAATAACGCCTTATGAAGGCCTGCAGGCCATGACCATCCATGTTGCTGACCAGTACAATGAAGCTTCGTCTAAAGGCAGCCTTGCAGCAGGCAAACGGGCCGACCTTGTGATCCTTGATCAGAATCCACTGAAGATTGACAAAATGGCCATCAAAGACATTAAGATTATAGAAACCATAAAAGATGGGAAGACGATCTTTAAAAAATAGGCGGCAGTTCGCGCATACAAGCATTTTCAAACCATTTTGAATCAGACACTGAATTAAAAGGTCTTCTATATTGTCGTTGTTGTCAATGTTAAACTCAAACAAGGCATCATTCGGAAATTTTGCCGGACCTGTTGCTGCGGGGCTTAGAAGGCCTTGTATAATACCTGCCCATACCGTATTGTTGGCGTTCGACGGGCTCTGAAAGGTATAAACTTCGGTAATATCAGTGCCCAGGCATGGTGTAGTAATATTGCTTTTTCCCGGTTAATATTTTTATTCGCAATGATTATTACAGATGGGTAGTCAGCCATTACTTACGGCAGAAGAGGAAGTACGGTTTTAAATGGAAACGTTTATTTTTGAAAAACTTTTTTCATTTTCCATGCAATCTGTAATGCTGCTTTCTCCGTAAATAGGCTATCATATTCATATTCTATGAAATCAATTTATAGCGCAGTTGCCTTCTTATTAATAAATAGCCAGGTTATTATTGCCCAAAGCGGCAGCCTGAAAGGAATTGTAAAAGACCTGGAGAACCAGGTGGTAATAGCCGGGGTATCCATCCAATTGCCTGCCGAAGGAAAAGGTAGTGTAACCGATGAGTCGGGAAGTTTTTTGATAAATAGCCTTTTGCCCGGCGATTATGAGATGACGGTTACCTGTACCGGTTACAATACCGAAATTTTGCGGATTGCCATCGAAGATAAAAAAGTGGCGGAAGTAAGTGTCATGCTGAAAAGAGCAGCTTTGCAAT
>ERZ795056.5506-NODE-5506-length-12678-cov-13.377169_pt1 | contig 12678 bp, 14 predicted proteins | sample MGYA00375140_ERZ795056 | MGnify/ENA primary metagenome ERZ795056 (study PRJEB30185, sample SAMN05720227) | activated sludge metagenome | isolation source: Anaerobic digester | place: USA | collected 2015-03-09 ...
AAACCCAGCGGCCACCGACTCTGCGCGGATGAATCCGATCCATGACTTTTCGCCGCCCTCGGGTTGCGAGAATATTCCACCCTGGATGCTTTGCCGCGTCTCGCCGGTATCGTCCAAGAATGGGGCCGCTTTGGCGCGCTGCGCACCCTCATCCATTAGCTGCACAATCTCGTCCTCGATCGCAGCTGGTAGCGTGCGTTCTGCTAGCGTTTCCAAGTTATCCCAAGTGTCGCCGTCCGACTCGTATTCGATCATGCTGACACCTCTTTGGCTGATCTCTTACGCTTCAGCTCTGCGCTCTGCTCTTTCATGATTCGCTGCCGCTCGGCCTCAAGTAGCACCGGGTCTGTCGCATGCAAGTAGTCTGCGTACAGCTGCGCGAAGTTGTGCCCCGGATAGCGCACATCGAGCCACTCCAAGTACTTGATACACAGCTCGCGATCGGCGGGCATCCCCGACGCATCGACTTTGATGATCTTCCAGTAGATAGGCTGTGCTCGGAAGTACCTGTCGGCCACCAGTGCGGGAACCACGTTTGTGATCTGCAGCGGATTGCCGTCTATCGCAACACCCGGCATCTGGTAGCCCGTAAAGAGCGCGCCGCCAGTGTTGATGCGCTGCATGCGCACCGGGTCTTGGATTCTATCGACGGGACATAGCTGGTTGGAATCAACCAAGTGGAACGCTACAGGAGGGGGAGTCACTGCCGGGGTGGACATGCTCTTGACTTTATCAGCAAATCCATCCCGGCTCTAGTGCTTGCTACGGATTGTAGAAGCCAGACTGCATAGCCGCCGCGCCACTGGAGCCGAGCGCCCAGCCGTGGTCAAGGCAGATGCGGATTGACACTTCGTCCTTGTCGCGGGCCTCACCCAGGTACTTGAGCCGCCAGCCAAAGCCGAACGCCTGAGCGACGCTTTCCCCTGGCATACCGCGAAGCAAGCCATAAAACCCACCGTGATCCAGCTCTGGGCCTTCAGTCACCATCGGGTCCAAACAGACCGCGACGATCGGCTTGGTGGCTTTGGTGCCAATGATCTGGGTGGGCAGGTCATCAACAGTCAGCAGCGGGTGGCCGTTGTAGACTTCGATCTTGTCGAGAGCCAGCGACTTCAGCTCTTCGGGGACGTTAGCCATCAATTCCCACATAGCCGCAGTCTCAAGCGTGGAACCGCCCATCATGCGGTTAAGCGAACGCAGCGCACGCTTCTGGCTGGAATCCATGACCAGCGCGGTCAGGCGGTTGTTGCGGTACGGTCCATGCAGCTTGTCAATGAGCGCATCCAGGTGCTCGAAGGTCACCGAAGTGGGGACGCCAAACGTGCTCTTCTGGCCAGCTTCCATGAGTGCGATCAAGCCGTCTGGCGACTTGTTGGTGGTCGCAAATATCAGCTCGGCCTGCGCATCGGACGCGGGCAACGTACCAACGGTGAAGGTGATGTACGCATCCTTGTTGGCGCTGCGGAGCGTGATCAGATCGCCAGGGGAAAGAGCCGCGCTCTCGGGGCCGTACTCTGGATCGCCAGGGGCGGAGTACGCAGCCTTCTTGGTGCCAAAGTCGAACTTCAGGCGACCGTTGCCGTTGATGTTGTCGTTGTAGGCGCTAGGGTAGATGGTCCCCGACACAAACGCAGCAGTCAGACTGCCATTGCTGGCGATCGTGCAGCTGTCGATGTAGCGGCCAGTCATGGCAGTGGCCCACGCTCCGCGCGCCATTTCCTGCTGCACGATCATGACTTTGCCCATCAGCGGGTCATTCATGAAGTGCGGGCTGTTGGTGTAGGCCTCTCGAAGAGTCGATGGCATCGAGGGTTGCTCGATTGCGTTACGCAGGAACGCGCGGATCTCGACGATCTTGGGGTCCGCCGTGTTGAGGATCGTTGAGCCAGGCGAGATGTACTTGATATTGGTGAACTCGCCATAAGCACGACGGAAGTACGACTTGCTATTCGTACCGTCGGTAATCATGTCGAACGCCATCAGCTGAGCGAGCTGGTTCGCCTTAAAGCTGTTCGCAAACACCTGCTTGTTGAAGGTGTGCTGCGTCTGCGCCCACGCAGTAACTGGGGTGTAAAAAGTGGACATGAAGGAGGCTCCTTTATCGGAGGGCGCAAAGGCCCTCCCCCTGATGATCAAAGCGAGTCGGAAAACCCGCGTGGTTCAAAAACTATGAAGGCAACAGGGCCTTTGCCGCTGCTGTCGCGTACTCAACTTGCCCAAGGTGATTGCCCCGCGCCGGATTCACGCCTTGCGGGAAGCTCATCGGGACGCCACCGGCTGCACTTCCCTGGAAGCCCATGCCAGGCGGTACTACTTGCTTGTAGATCTTGGCGTCTGGCGTATCGAGCCAAGTGTCGATGCCCGTCTCTAACAGCTCGAACTTCTTTTGGCCGCTGGCTTGGTCGATGCCAAGCTCCAAGTACAGCCGCTTGTTCTCTTTACTGCGATTGACGACGCCCTTCAGCATCAGCACTTCAGCCGCTGCGGTCACGGCGTCCGGCGTCAGCTTGTACTTGCTGTTTTTTTCCAGCGCATTACGGACGGCAATCTGCGTGTCGATAAGAGCGGCCTTCTCTTCGGCGGCCTCTTTCTCCGCTTTCATCTGCTGCAGCTGCTTCTCGTACTCAGCTTGGCGCTGCTTCAGAATCTCGTGCTCGCGCTGTACTGACAACAGAGCGGGATCAAGCTGCTGCTGTTGCTGCGGAGCGGGCGCGGGTGGCTGCGCAACAGGTGGCTGTGGCGGAACCGGTGGCGCGGCGGGCGCGGCTGGCGGGGTAGCAGCGGCCACTGGGGGTGCTTGCGGCTGTGCCTGTAGTTGCGCGCCGCCACTCAGAAGCGCTTTGAGCGTGTCCTGAATCGTCTCGCGCATACGCTTCTCGGACTCCGCGAACATCTCATGCGTCACGTACTGCGGAGCGGCTGGCGGTGGCGCAGCAGCTGGCGGTGCAACTGGTGGCGCTGCCGCAGGTGGCGCGGCTGGCGGAATGATGGGCATCATCCCAGCAGCAGACGGTTGCGCTGGGGGCGCAGTTCCGCCACCGGAAGCGGCATCCGGCACGCCTTCAGCCATCATGTTGCACAGTGAGCCCATCGACAGACTGAGGGCGGGGATAAGTCCTGCTAAGAGTCTCTTGTTCATGATCGTTTTCTCCTACCGGTTTTTTCTATGCGATGCGCCTAGTGAACTACGCGGACGGCCCACCACTGTGCGGACGCACGCGGAGCAGAGTTACCTTGGCCGAGTTGGCACCGGCCACATCAAACAGACCTTCGATCGTGATGTCGGTCGCTGGGTCGCTGAGATCCACAGCGATGTTAGCTGCCGAGTTGGCATCAGAGGACACCACAGCGGTGTCGCCCTTCAGGCTGGCGGTGGCCATGACCTTGATCGCGCCTGGGTCGCCTGGGGTCACTACGTAGGCGTCGAGCTTGATCGACAGGGTGTCGCCAGCGTTGACCGGATCAAGCGCTGCGAACGTGGCGATCACGGTGCCGCCCAGCTTGACGCGCGCTTGGAACTTGGTGTACGCGGGGGCCGACAGCTCGATAAGGGCAGTCAGACTCAGACCGTCACCCGCTTGCAGAGCGCGCGGGTCGATGGTCGCCTTCTTATCAAACTCGGCAAAGGCGATGCCGGTAATGGCGGTACTGTCCACCAAGCTGATCTTGGAAAGACTCGCTGCGCCACTTCGCGACCCAAGGCCAAGCATGATCCGGCTGTTGGGGAATCCAACACCAACCACGTATGGACTCGTAGCGCCGGAAGGGTAGTTGGTGTCGCCAACCTTCGCGGCAAGGCCATCGGTGCCGACAATGTAGTCAGCGCCAACAACGGCACCGGCCACCTCCATGTCGCCGTCAAGCTCGCGCAGCACCATGTGCAGGCCGTCGTGCTCGTCAATCACGTAGTCGGGCTTGACACCGGCTGGCGCAACGTCAAACAGAGCGGCACTATTCAGCTCGTCAATGGCTGGCAGTGCGGCACCGGCCAAGACCATAAACAGGCCCTTGGTCAGTAGCGCTGCAACAGTGGAATCCTTGGCGCGGCCAAAGACGTACTTAGGCTGCGCGGGTAGAGCGCCCGAAGTGCCGCCCTCTTGAAACTGAAACAGCAGCTTGGAATTACGCGGGCCATTCGCCAGCACAAGCTGCTCGCCAGAGGATTGATCGCGGGTGTTCGTGGACATGGATGAAGCTCCTATTTAGCGGGTGCTACCGCAGTGCCATTTAACGCTGCGGCGTGGATGATATCATATGAGTCTTTGATAGTAGCGTCGATCTCTTGGTCGATCTTGTGAATCTCATGCTCTGACGCATCAGAGACGACGCAACGATACAGCTTTTTCCAGATGGCTTTGAGCGCTTCAGGCCCCCAGGGAATCGTTAGGCCCTTGAGCGCTTCATCGATCTGCGTCGAGTAGCGGTCTACATCAAACGTGGTAGCGCGATGCACTTCGATGGCGTCTAGCACGGACTCGCGAAATGACATCGAGCGGCCAGCTATCACGATCAGGTTGCGCTCGCAGTGCTCCAGGTTCTTAGCGGCATTGCGCAGCATGCTTGATGTCTGCTGGAACCTAATGCGCATCGCTTCCGCTGTTTCGGTGTAGCGCCGCGAGTTGAGGTCTAGACCAGAGATCGCATGCAGCATCTCGGTCGTGCCTTCCATGCGCTTTTCGTACACGTTCGCCGACTCTGCAGACGGATTGATGTACCGCGTGATGCCCTTGCTTGACTCGTCTTCGGTGAGGTAGTTGCCGATACCTATCGAAGTTTGACCAGGGCCAACACCGGGGGGCTTTGGCTTAATCAGCTGGGCGAAGGTCTGCCCACGCATGATGTTGCGCAGCTCGGAGTTTTGCTGGAAGAGGTCCCACGCGACTTTGGCGAGGTTGTAGATCTGTGGAAGTCCAGACGATGCGACAGCGCCAAAGCCTTCATCCCATGAGCAAAACTCTACCGGTATGCGCCCGTGGTAGTTGATCCCGCTGGTCTGCGAGTAGATGCGCCCGGTGTCGTCATCGAAGTACCCGCGCCCCTTTGCATGGTTCGGTGGCGGCATCAGAATCACGTAGCGCTCCCAGCGGTCTGGATATAGGAACGTGATGTGCTCCTCGTACAGCTTCTCATCGAGCATGCTGGTCCGCTTATGCTCGTGCATGGTCGAGATCTTGAGCGCTGACACTTCGCCGTTTGGCTGCTGGTCCCAGTCTAGGATCTCTTGCGGGCACAGCGGGACTACGTAGGGCATCCGGTCTGTCGCCATCGTGTCGTCAGCATCTGGGATGTCAGACGGTGAATCGACCAGCTTTCCAGACCAGCCAAAGAGCTGGGTGCGAAGCGCCATGTTGCGCATCGAGTGCGACATCGAGCGACCTCGAGAGTCTGCGGCATCGAGCCACGCAGCCAGGGCCTTTGGCAGCTTGTTGCGCTGTGGCTCTTGCTGAAACAGTAGCGAGTTTGTGACGCGGACGATCTTCTCGACTGGGTTGTGGTAGCTCGCGCACATGATGCGGTCGCGGTAGGCGTCTTGGTCTTCACCGCTAAACGCCACTAGGTAGCTCGACTCGCTCTGCGTTGCTCGCTTGGCCCCATCGGGCCGGATGGTCATGTAGTCGTCGCGCGTAGTAAGCCAGACCGACCGGCCACGTTCATAGGCCCGACGCCCCCAGAACGGCGCATCAGGTGCCGGTATAAGCCCGTTCTGAAAGCCGCCGCCGCCCACGTACGCATCGAGTAGGAAGTTGTGCAGGATGCGCTCCTCTTCGTATCCACGACGTGTGGACCGAAGTAGGCACAGCATCCTGCGCTCTTCCTCTGACTTCTGACCGAAGTAGCTAGCTAGGTTCACGGTTATGGGACCGACTCAAGTAGCTGGATTTTATCTAGCTCGCCAGCATCCATGCCAAAGATCACTTCGTGCTGCTCAATGTCAGCGCCAGCGGTCTTCATCGTGCAGCTCAGCGTCACCATGTTGTAAAGCGTATCGACGTTTGCCCCGTTGACGATACGACGGAACCAGATCGTGTAGCGCTTCTGACTTGCCTTGCCGTAAAAGTTCAGAATGGTTGGCGAGTCCTGAAGTGGTCCACTTGCTCCCGGTGGCTGATACAGAATCTTGAGCACGCGCGCTGGAACTACCCGGCCCGGCTGGGTTGCCGGGAAGAACTCGTAGTTCGCGCTAAACATCTCAAAGCTGAGCAGACCGTCGATCGGGGCGGTGTCGGCATAGAGCTTACCCCAGCCTTCGGCAATACGGAGTTTGTTAATCGTGACCGCCATGATGACACCGCCCCTTGCTTAGATGTTTTCCAGCGACAAAGAAACAGCGGCGTTGTGAACATGGCCCTCGTAGTTACGGAGGATCGCGTTGCACACTGCGATGTTAGTCGCGGAATCGACCGGGACAGTCATGATGGCCGGGGTCAGAATGATGCGGTTGTGCGCCGCATCGTTGGCCGCGTGCTGATTGAACGCGGTGCGGTACTGACCCAGCAGCGTTGAGAGGGTCGCGGTGTTTGTCGCAGCGGGCGCTGTGATCACTGCAGCGTTGACGGTATCGGCGACGTAGTGCGCATAGGTCGCATCGGCGAAGTGCGCCAACAGGAACGGACGCAGCGCGTTCATCTTGGTAATGGCTTCGGCGTGCGTCACAGCTGGAGCGAAGCTATCCGGCACCTGATTAACCGCATCGGTCTGGGCTGGCTGATAAGTAAACTCAGCGTTGACCACAGCGTTATGGAGCGCATTACCAGCGCGCTTGCGGTTGTACGCATCCAAGGCTAGCAGCTTGACGGCAGCAGCAGCCTGGATGGGCGGCGTTCCGAGTACTTTCTTGCTGTACATGGGGCAAAACTCCGATGTCTAAAAGTGAAGTGGTTTACGCGGGCTCACGGATATCGAGAGCGATTTCAGCGTAGGAGACTCCGGCCAGCACTACAGGGCTTGCGCTCTTGTTCGTGCCAACGATGGCCCCAGCATCGCCCATAACGCGCGGGCGTGCAATACCAGCTGCGCCAGCGGTCATTTCCTTGCCAAGCACTAGCGCTACCATGCCGTCAATCTTGGCGAGCACTGAGCCTTCAGCGACAAACTCCACAGCGGAGTTTTTCGGCACGCTGGCAGCGCTGGTCGATACGCCAGCCAGCACGGCTTCGTTGTCCGCTGCAGCCTTCACGCCGATAAGCTCGTACTCGACTTTGTACTCAGCTTCCGGGTTAACGTCCGGCGTGATGGACACGATCGAAGCGCATGCAGCGTTGCTCACCACAGCGCCGCCGCCAGCTGGAATCGAGATCTCCTCTCGACTTGTGAGCGGGCCAGCGTAGGACTTGTAGCGCATCGAGAACTTGGTGGCCTTGCCCATGGCTGCAACGGTGATGCGCACGCGCCACCGCGAACCGGGCAGTGGGTTTGGCAGCTGAGCCGCGGTCAGTGCCACAGCGCTGTCACCCTTTGGCACGATGGCAGCAGCTCCAGGTGAGCGATACTCGACAGCCGGTGCCAGCAGCATCCCGAGCACGATCGGAGTCATCCCAAGGTTGTACTTTTTCATGGTTAGTCAGCCTTCGCAGCAGAGAAGGAGTGCCGCACGTAGTCGATAAAGATGAGCGGGTTTGGCGTATCCGAGATCGCGGACCACAGGCCATAGACGGTTGGGTTTAGGCCGGGGAGGTCGATGACGCCCAGCTCGACGCGATTACCACCCTTGACGCAGTAGCCCCGATACTCGGTGCCGACCTTGTGAATTTCCAGCGCATCGAATGAGGGGATTGCTGGCAGCAGCAGCGGACTTCCCACGGCGGTCAAATCGTCTGGCGGGTAGGCCCAGACCATCTGCACTTTCACCGGCAGGTCGGTGTTCGTGTAGTCGGTTACGATCGAGAATCCAACGAACTTTGTAAAGTCGAGGTTGTCCGAGCCGTCATTGTCGCCCATCAGGATCAGGGCGATGCCGTCATTGTCCGATACGGGCAGGCTCGATACATCGACTTCCCGCACGAATCCCCACAGCATCTGCCAGTTAGCTGGGGCGTTTCCGGCGTCAAGGTTCTCTGGCTTGAGCAGCTGCCGGATGCCCTGCCCGATGCCCTGCCCGATGGTCTGCAGCGGGTCACTCACGCCTTGCATGACCAAGTGGCTCTTGCGGCTGCTGTTCACGTCGTATCGCACGGTGTCAGCTGGCGTCGTGAACGAGTCACCGCGCGCTACGCCACCCAGCGACCAAGTGCCGGTCTTGATCCAGTCGGCGCTGAGGTCGTCGCCCTCAAACTCATCGTCATTGGAGCTTGCAGTGACTGGCTTCTGGCTGGGGTCCCAGAATCCAAAGGCAGGCCCGCCGCTATTGCCGTCGCCGCCCGTGGTAGCAGTCAAGCCTTCTAGCATGACGAGAGCCGATCGCTCGTCATCCCACTTAACCGGATGCGTTGTGGACATTGATGTGACTCCTCTAATGCAGCCCACCGCAATGGGCCGCTGTAGCGCAGTAATAAACGCGAGGAGTGTACTAGGGGCGGGAGAATTGCAACAGGGAAAACTCTACCAGCCGCGCTCTAGCTATGGCGTCATCGCAGCGCAGACCGCCTAGCTCGCATTGAGGGCAGGCCATTACAGTATCGGCCTCAGCTCCCAGGTCCATACCCAGCGGCCATGAGAGACAATGCGATGCGACCTCGTAACTTGCCAGCACGAAGAGACGAGCACCCACTTGTGGCCGGGCCCTGGAAGCAAGGTAGTTGTTACCGGCGCAATCGGTCTGTCTGTTGATGGTACTTCATCGCTGCATGTCACGTCGTACATCTGCCGGTGCCTTCCTTGCGTGCCGCGCCAGACCATTTTCGTGACCTCACGAAATTGATCGGCGCAGCGGGTGAACTCTTCTAATTTTTCTAAGTGTTCGGCTAGCCTTCGATGGCTGCTGAATCGCGGAGGGCTTCAGCTTCTGCCGCTTCCCGTTCCTCCGGCTTGGCAAATGCCGTAACGCGACCTAGCAGCATGATCTCCGTAAGCTGGTCTGGGATATGGCATCCCTCAACACTGAAGCAATCAATGCCCTGAGACTTCAGCAGCGCAACCATGCGGTTTGTTTCGGACACCAGCACGTCGCTTGATACCGGGCAGACCACGATGGGATAGGATCTAGCAGTCTTGCAGCTACCATGCACCATCTCGCTGACTTTGAAACCATTTTCATTGAGCAGGTTCACCAGCGGCTCTACGCTGAGGTGATCGTGCCAGTATTCGACGGTAAATGTGGCTGCGTGCTTTGATTCAGCGCTCATGTCCGATGTCTCCTCAGTGTCAAATCTGCCGCCAACTAAACGGGCTAGCTTCCGTCTATTGATGTAGTTCTCGGTGGCCAAGAACAATGTCACTGACGCCATGATGCCAATTCCCAGGGCTAGGCTTATGCCCACTGTCCATGTGGCTACCGGCTCAAACCATGACGGCAGTTCAATGATGCGCGGCGTGACTGCTCCGCATGTGTTGGTGATGGCTTCGATGATCATTTGCCGGTGCCTCCTAGTTCAATTCCCTGTGAATCACGAGCACGACGCCAGCCTGATTTGTTTCCAGCCTTGGCGCACACCAGCAATCTTTGTCACTTGGGTCCGTCTGGTGTTCTTTGCCCTCTAGCGGAAAGATATGCACCGACTCATCGCCGACCGGGAAGATCGGTGCAACCTTCCAGGCCATCAGTCTTCACCTGTAAAAACGCTCGACGGGTCCGAGCATCTGCCATCCATTGTGCTGCGCTCGATGTCATGCACTGGCGGATGCTGTTTCCCGCACCATGAGCAGACACCGAGCGTGCGCCCATCGCTTAGCGGAGCAGGCACGCGCTTCTCATATCGTGGTGGTTTTCGTGGCACTACTCTTGCCCTAGATACGCATGCGCCAGCTGAGCAATGGCCGCTGCGCTCTCAGCTGTCCATGGCCTGATCTTGCCCTCTTGTGCTGCAAAGTGCCGCGACCCTGCCAGGATGGTGATGCTCAATCCATCGGGCACGCCACCACCACGCGCGCAGTCGTCTATACCCAGCTGCTGGCAAGCCGCAACGGACATCTCTAGCAGCTTGGACTGATGCGGGCCTACGTCGTAGCACTGCGCCCAGATGGTCACGCCCTTGTAGGTGATCGCCGCCAAGTCACCCAGACCAACACCTTGCGCTTTCAGCATCCCAGCTGGTAGCACCCATCCAGCCACCTTGGATGAGTCAAAGTATCGGCGCGGGTCGCCTTCCGGGTAGCGCCCATCCACAAGCGCAGTCTCCGAAAGGTAGGCCCCAGCTCCCGGCCCGCTCGTTTGCACAACCTTTGGCCCGGTCATGTTCTCGGGTGCGTCCAGTCCCTTGGGCTCCGTGTGATTCCACAGACGTCGCGGGCCTTCATCGTCTGGATGGTAGGCAACCAAGGGGACGCGCTCTTGCCCCGGCTCGACATGCAGGCCGCGCGCCCGTGCCTCATCTGCGCTGACCACGTTTAGACCGTTGGCCCCATCGGCGCAAACTGCAGCGCCTAGACCCTCGACCCGGATCACATCCTCATGCACATCTGCCTCGACGCCCCATGCCAGCGCCAGTGCGAGTATCTGTGCCATCATCAGCTGCCTTTCTTGGCTTGCTGGGCCTCATAGATGGCCAGCGATGCCAGTGCAATGTCACGCGCTACTTGGTCAGGAAATGAGTCGACCAGCTCTCGGGTGAACACCTTGCGCATTTTGGTGTCTACGCGCTCGCCATCTGGGCTGGTCGAGTCCTCCCGTGGAAATGGCAGGCCATGCAGCGCGCCATAGATCACGGGGGCCGCGGTTCGGCTTAGGACGCAGATCGCGATCTGGGGCTGCCATGCTTCTGGGAACTCTGGGTCTTGCGGGCAGAACTCATGCACTGCTGCCCGGTTTGACATCAGAGCAACCATCGCGCCAGCAAACGTGTCTCGCAGCAGTCGCAGCAATCCAGGGCTTGCAGAATCGACGCACACATACAGCGTGCCCGACCCGCGCTCATGCCGCTGCAGCAGCACCTTGCCGCCATCTTGCAGGATGTAGCGCCTTGCGTGCTCGCCGATATAGGACGCAGTGGCCGGGAACGTGGCGATCGGGCTTGGCGGTATTGGCTCGACTTGCTTGGCGACAAACGCGCCCCAGATGATATTGCTGTCATCGACCGTTCGGCATGCTTCCAGGGCAGTGGCCCATGCGCGGCAGACTGCTTCGTCATCTTCGCTGGCGTTGGCTGGCAGCACAAAACGGATGTTGCCATCGGATAGGATGTCGAGCTTAGTCCACTTTCCGGTGGCTGCAGTAGCCATGATGTAGGCCGGGGTGACTTGCTCGTAAATCACGCATTCCGACATGGTGGGCTCTTTGCTTCCCATCTCGTTTGTGTCGAACATCGAGCACTTTGATACCGGACCCCAGCCAAGCCCCTCTACTGGTCGGCCATCGGCCCGCAATAGGCGCTGCATGCGCTCATTGCAGCGATGCACGCAGTCCCGGCAATTCGATAGCTTCTGCTCTTGTGGTTCACTCATGTAGCTGCCTTCTCTTTTGGTGGTCTTCCGCGCCGTCTCTTGTAGTCGCCCAGCTCGTATGAAACATCGTCAGTCTTCACAATCTTAGTCGCGTGGGGCTTCAGTGCATCCATAGCGATCTTGTCTCGCAGCTGCCACTCGGCCACCGCGCGACAGTGCGCCAAGATCTTCGGGTTGTCAGCGGCATAGACGATCACGCAGGCCAGCGAGTCAAACGTGATCCTGTGCTCTGATGCCATGACCCGAAGTGACCCACGGGTCCGCATCAGCAGAAAGGACAAGTGCTTGTACCCGTAGGCCCAGTATCGACGAGGGCCGCTGAAGTACCGCTTCCCCTCTTTGCCGTCCTCTTTGACTGAAACATCGCGGCAGATGCGGGCTGCAATTCGTGACGACTTGTTCGGCTCGTAGTTGCCGATGACCCGCTTGATCTTTGGCTTCGGTGGTCCTGCGTGCTTTGGCTCGAAAGGCTTGGACATTACCAAAGCATCGCAGGCTACGTTAGGTGCGTCAAGCTGGGTTTTGTAGGTCGTAGCTGTAGGTGCTGACTTCCGTTCCGACCGTAGACTCAACGCTCGATGCGTACATGACGCACTCGGCCATGAGCATCTGCACGATCTGGTCCTGTATCAGACCCACACGGGCCTCTTGGCGGGAGCGCTTTTGCATGCGGCCATCCCAGTACGCCAGAGCAATGGTAGCGCCGCTGCCAACGGTTGCCAGATCCGTCTCGGGTATCTGGTTGATGGTAAGGTCTGGGCCTACTTCGTAGATGGAATTGCCAAGCCCGATAAGCATCCGAAGGTTGTAGCTTCCCTGGCTTCCAGGGTCTTTGTGGGGTTCGGTTCCTTTGCCCTCAAACATCTTCACGATGCCATCGACCAAACCGTAAATCGTGGGCGATTCCTTGTAGGCGTCGATGATCTTGTCGAGGTTGCGCTGGTCCCGCATCAACGTGATAAATCGCATGTCACCGCAGAGTCCAACCACAATGTCTATGGCCAGCGGGTCCGTCTTCTTTGAGAGGACGATGATCTTTTCCTGGTCGCGTCGGATGATGGTGGTGCATAGGACGCGCTTATCACTGCAGAAGTGGATTTTGCCGTATGCTTTGAAGCCTAGAATTAGGGACATGGTTCCTCG
>ERZ795056.5513-NODE-5513-length-12669-cov-7.141430_pt1 | contig 12669 bp, 14 predicted proteins | sample MGYA00375140_ERZ795056 | MGnify/ENA primary metagenome ERZ795056 (study PRJEB30185, sample SAMN05720227) | activated sludge metagenome | isolation source: Anaerobic digester | place: USA | collected 2015-03-09 ...
ACAATGTTGCGTTAACCTTTTTTGGTGACGGTGCTGCCCGGCAGGGTATGCTGCATGAAACCATGAACATGGCCATGACCTGGAAATTACCGGTTGTTTTTATTTGCGAGAACAATAACTACGCAATGGGTACCTCTGTGGAGCGTACAAGTAACGTACGGGATATTTATACCCTTGCCGATGCATATGATATGCCCGGCGCACCGGTGGATGGCATGCATCCTGAGGCGGTTCACGAAGAAGTAGAGCGTGCCGTAAAACGTGCCCGTGAAGGTGGCGGACCCACCCTGCTCGAAATGAAAACTTACCGTTACAAGGGGCACTCCATCAGCGATCCGCAGAAATACCGGACCAAAGATGAGGTTGAGGAATACAAAATGCGTGATCCTATTGAAATTGTACTGCAAACCATCCGGGATGGCAAATTGGCAACAGAAGAGGAAATTGAGGCCATCAATATGCGTATTAATGCTTTAATTGACGATTCGGTAAAGTTTGCTGAAGAAAGCCCATGGCCCGATGACAGCGAAGTACTGAAGGATGTTTACCATGAGGATTTACCGGAATTGTTTGTAACAGACTAAATGATTGCAATTTGCAAATTTCATATTGCAAATTGCCCATTTACCGTTATCCTTTCCTTCAATTTGAAATTTGAAATAAAAAATAGAAAATAGAAAATGGCAGATAAAAAAGACGTGCAGTTTGAAGAAGTGCAGGCAAACGACCCCGGAGAAAAAGTAATCAGCCGGGCCATAGGTTTCTGGGAAAAATTCAGCAGGCCCATTATATATGGTGGAATTTTTCTGATTGTGGTGCTTGGTGGATACTACGCTTATGAAAATTTTTATAAGGCACCCCGCGAAGAGAAGGCTTCTGATGCTATTTTCTACGCACAGAGGTATTTTGAAAAGGACAGCCTCAACCTTGCCCTCAATGGCGATGGTCAGCATGCCGGTTTCGAAAAAATTGCAGGCAGCTACAGTGGTACAAAGGCAGGCAATCTCGCTAAATTTTATACCGGTGTTTGCGCGCTAAACCTTGGCGATGCCAATAAAGCAATCAAATTCCTGAAAGATTTCAGCACCGATGCAAAGGAAATTCAAACGATAGCTTACAGCCGGATAGGCGATGCTTATGCTGAATTGGGTAAAAATGACGACGCCCTGAAGTTTTACGAAAAGGCAGCCCATCATTATCCTGAACACGAGGGCCTTTCATCTGACAATCTTTTCCGTGCGGGCCTGCTTTGCGAAACCCTTGGAAAAGAGGACAAAGCCGGTGCATATTATAAGGAAATTAAGGAAAAATACGCACGTACCGAAAAGGGATATCAGATTGATAAATACCTGGCGAGGGTTGGTATTATAGAGTAATTCTTTTTGCTCAAAATTTTTAAAATTAGCCGGTATTATGGTACCGGCTAATTTTGTTTTAACTATGCATTACTAAACCAATGGCAACTAAAGGAAATACCAAACTTACCCAACAGGAAAAGCAGCTTGATATAGCCGGGGCAAAAGTGGTGGTAATTAAAACCGCATGGAATAACCATATTACCGATGAACTGGCTTTGGGTTGTACCAGGGTATTAAAAGAATATGGGGTTAAGGTAGTGGAACGTACCGTACCGGGTGCCGTGGAACTTACATACGGTGCAAAGCATTTTATCAATAATCATGCGGGAACCAATGCCTGCATAGTTCTTGGTTGTATAATTCGTGGCGATACCCCTCATTTTGATTATGTGTGTCAGAGTGTAACCCAGGGTATTACCATGCTGAATGCACAATTGCCTGTGCCGGTAATATTTGGTGTACTTACCGTGAATACAGAAGAACAGGCACTCGAAAGAATTGGTGGGATACACGGCCATAAGGGTGAGGAAGCTGCCATGACCGCCCTGCAAATGATTGATTTTGAAAGAATGGGGTAAAATCCGCCATAGAATCCTGACTTTTGCAATACATGAACGTACAATTATTTATACCCTGTTTTGTTGATCAGTTGTACCCCACCGTAGGAATGAATATGGTGAAGGTATTACGCAAGGCAGGTTGCACGGTTACTTATAACCCCGCCCAAACCTGTTGCGGACAACCTGCTTTTAATGCCGGTTTTTGGGAAGATGCCAAAGATGTTTGCAGTAAGTTTCTGAAAGATTTTGAGGGAGAAGGCTACATTGTTGCGCCAAGCGCGAGTTGTACCGGTTTTGTACGCAACTATTACAGCAAGTTATTTGCGGGGCAGGAATATGAGGAAAAACTGCAGGGAGTAACTTCACGCATGTATGAGTTTACCGAGTTTATGGTAAAAGTGCTGAAGGTAGAAAATGTGGGTGCTGCTTTTGAAGCAATGGCCACTTACCACGATAGTTGCGCCGGATTACGTGAATGCCATATAAAGCAGGAACCACGCAGGTTGCTTGCCAATGTAAGCGGTTTAATGCTTAAGGAAATGAACGATGTGGAAACCTGCTGCGGATTTGGCGGCACTTTTGCTGTCAAGTTTCAGCCCATCAGCAGCGCAATGGCCGATCAAAAAGTAGATAATGCCCTTGCAACCGGGGCGGATTATATAATCAGTACCGATGTAAGCTGCATGATGCATATACAGGGTTACGCAAAAAAAGCAGGCAAACCGGTCAGGTGCCTGCATATAGCCGATGTGCTAGCAATGGGTTGGTAAACGCATGTCTTATATTTGAAGTTAAAGGTTTGAGATTAGCTTTCTTGCGTCAGCCAAACCTCAAACCTCAAACTCCAAACCCAAAACCCGTTTTATTTAAAAGTATCCGACATCAGGTTGGTAAACCATTTTTCCATGTCTTCAAAATTTTCGGAGGAAGCGCCATTTGATTCTGTTACGCCATTTCCGGTTGGAACCATGGTTTTGCTTACAGGATCATATTTATAAACAACTGATAACCAGGATGCAGTGGTTTTTGTAATGGGCGTAAAACAGGAAGAATTGGTAACCGGCTTTTGATTAACTGCCTCTCCTTTCAGTAAATGTACAATGGCATCCGCGCAAACCTTTGCTTCGGCATTGGCAATATGACCGGCTTTTGGCTGTGTAGTGGCCGAGGCGTCACCAATAATATGAATAAAAGGTACCGCCGTACTTTCATAGGTTAATACATTTACACCTGCCCATTTGCCGTTTCCTGCATTGGCAAGACCTATGCCCGAGTTGGTTATAAGTTTGCCGGCTTTGTGCGTTGGTATTGCGTTTAATACCTTTCCCGAAAAGGTGCCGGCATTGGTAACTACCGTTTTTGTATTGGCATCAATGCTGCTGATAATGGCATTGGGAACGTACGTAATTATACCCTGATGGGTAATGTTAAACGCCCTGGTAAAGTTTTCCAGTTCAGCCTGTATGCCATTGTTTGCATCCAAAACAACAACCCTGCCACCACCTTTCACCCTTTTCAGGTAATCGGCTACCACACAGGCCCTTTCGTAAGGTCCGGGAGGGCAGCGGTATGGTTTTGGCGGAATGGTTAGAATAAAGGTATCCTTATTGGTCATGGAATTTATCTGGTTCTGAAGAGAGGTGGTTTGAGACCCGGCCTTCCAAGCATGAACTATTTTATTTTTATTGGCGGTGGTACCTGTCATGGGCAAGGCCTCGAAATCAATGCCTGGAGCCAGTACAAGCCTGTCGTAGTATAAAACAGTTCCATTGCTGAGCCGCACTTTTTTGCTGGAGGGAATAATGGCTGTTACCGAGAAATTTTCAACCTTTACCCCATATTTGCTGATCAGTGTCTGGTAATTATACGATAGCTGACTCAGGGTTCTTTCTCCTGTTAGTACCATATTACTGAAAATATTGGAGTAATAGGTTGCATTGGGCTCTACCAGGGTAACCTGCAGTCCCGTTCCGCCCCAAAGACGAAGGTATTTTGCAATGGTGGTACCGGCCATGCCACCACCAACTACCACTACTTTTCCCGTGGCATCTCCAATCATTTGGTCGTAATCAAGTAAACCGGCAGCCTGTGGCCCAAATTCTTTTGCAAATGCTGATTTTAAAAATGCCAGGCTTATTGCAGTGGCACCGGTATTGCGAAGGAAGTTTCTACGTTTCATGTTTTCATTTTTTTTAGCAATGTCTCCCAGTCGAAGGAAGGGGACGATGCGATTATTGATTTCTCACTGACTGAGGAAGGTAACGTTGCGATTATTGTTTTGAAAAATAATCGCCGATCAATTGAATCTCTTCGGGCGTGTAAGCTGCCGCATGCAGGTTCATGATGTTCTCCCTCGGGCCATCTGCCTTCATTTCGGTAAACTTCCTGGCCATTTCGGAGGCACTGATACCTGCGATTTTTAATTCGTTTGCATAGCCATTGGTTCCATGACATTGAAAGCAGTTTGCCGCAAGTGTCCTGCCCGGCAAATCAGCGGTTACCGCAAGCATCCGGGTGTTGTTTAATTCGGTTTTTTCCTGCAATGATTCAGTTTCGGCAAAATCTTTCTGACAGGCAAACAGTAGCGGAAGTGCAAGGGCTAATCCCACGTAAGGCCATTTTTTGTTGTAATACATAATAATTCCAATTGATTGGTTATAAATGAATGAGGCAAATAAGTAAAAAGAGAGTTGGCCAACCCGTTAAAGTAAGGTTGACTGAGGAAGACTAAAAGAGGAATGGTGTGCAAATAGCAAGAAGCAAAGCAAACATATAGAACTAAAACGTTTAATATTGTGATTATTGTCACGCTGGCGAATTTTTTTTAATTTTTCTTGTAATTTGTAGGTAAATTCTATATTATGCATCACTTTGGTGAACAATGTTTAATGTTTTAATTCTTTACTAAATTCGTAAACTACTAATTACCCTGCCTGTTTTAGTACTTGATTTGCCAGGGAACCTTATTTTTGCACCCTATGGCATATTGGTTGGTTAAATCAGAACCGTTTAAATACAGTTGGGATCAGTTTGTAAAGGATAAGCAAACCTTTTGGGAAGGAGTGAGGAACTATGCAGCCCGAAATAACCTGAGGTCAATGAAAAAGGGGGATGAAGTGCTGTTTTACCACAGCAACGAGGGGCTTGAGATTGTAGGGATTGCAAAAGTGGTGAAGGAACATTACCAGGACCCCACTACAGAAGATACCAATTGGGTTGCAGTTGACCTGAAACCGGTGAAAGCTTTGAAAAAACCGGTATCACTTACTGAAATTAAGGCGGACAAAAGGCTTGAAGGCATGGCACTGATCAGGCTTAGCCGCCTTTCTGTTGGCCCGGTTACCCCGGGAGAATGGGCGGTTATCATGGAGTTGGGCGGCATGAATGAATAAAACAGGATGTAAGATTTTACTATTCTCCCTGAATAATAAGCTGATTCTTTAAAAAAGGCCGCATCCTAATATAAGTCAGTAATTTCAAGAAAAATTAGCCTTAGGTTTGCACATTCTATGGAAAAAAAGCACCTAGTTATACTAACCGGCGCCGGAATCAGCGCAGAAAGCGGTCTCCAAACCTTCAGGGATTCAGGCGGTCTTTGGGAAAATGTAAATGTGGAAGATGTAGCTACACCACGTGCCTGGCGCAAGGATCCTGCGAAAGTGCTGGAGTTTTACAATTACCGCCGTATGCAGGTAATGAATGCCGAGCCAAACAAGGCCCATAAAATGCTGGTTGACCTTGAGAAGGATTATGTGGTTACCATTATTACGCAGAATATTGACGACCTGCACGAACGCGCCGGAAGCAGCCGCGTTTTGCACCTTCATGGCGAAATATTGAAGATGCGCAGCGAAAAGGATGAAACAATGAAATATCCCTGCCATGGAGATATAAACATCGGCGATTTGGCGGAAGATGGTGCTCAGCTTCGCCCGGATATTGTATGGTTTGAAGAAGCGGTGCCCGCCATTGAGGAAGCTGCCAATATTGCCCGAACAGCCGATATTTTTGTAATTATAGGCACTTCGCTACAGGTATATCCGGCAGCCGGGCTTGTCGATTTTGCCCCGCCTCATGCGCCAAGGTATTTAATTGACCGTGCCGAAGTGCAGTTTAACCAAAAGCATAAAATCGAACATATTCAAAAGCCTGCAACAGAAGGGGTGGTGGATTTGGTGGATAAATTATCTTCCCTCAGATAAGTGTACGACTGCCTGCTTATATATAGGCCGGTGCCATTAAGGTATCCGGCCTTTTTTTGGCTTCCTCTTCATATGTTTTCATAAGCGGGACCCGGATTGATTGGGTTTTGTATTTCACAGAAACCGACCTTTGAACTTACCTTTTTATTTGAAAGATGATTTTTTCAGCCCGCTCAATTTTGCCAGGCGTCTGCCTTCTGTTGTTGTTTCATGGGTGTGCGCCAGTAACCAAAAAGTTGCCATTTTCTTCTTTTATTTCTTCAACCGGAACCTTTTCCGGTGCTGCTTTTTACAGGCAGGCAGCGGGTTTTAACTGGCGGCAGCGCGATTCGCTTGCTGTGGATTGGGCGCTTTCCGGCCATATCCCTTCCTTCCTGTTGAAATTTAAAAAGGTGAATGTGTCCATTTTTGATTCTGCAACAGCAAAGACCATCAAGGCTCATTATTATGTTTCGCCCGATTATTTTTCCATTGGGAAGGATAATGATTGGGCAAGGGTACCCATTACCCCCATGGCTGCGCAAAAAATAGCCGACAGCCTGCATTGCTTTTTACCAACCCCTGAAATGGTGGATGATATTTACGCCGCAGCAAAGGTAAATCCGGAACCATTACCCATGTATGCCCTCCGCGATAGTACGCCTACCATGTGGCAGCACCACCTGATGATTGAGGGGCAGCGGAAGGGGAAAAAAGGTATAATTGCCGGCATTAAAAAGGATGTGGTACTCAGTGGTAAGGTTAGCCGCGATGGCCGGCCAAACCGGGTAGCCATTTATGGTTGGCATAAGCCGGATGGAAAGCCTATACAGCCTCTTTACACTGGGCATGTAAACTGGTATGTGGATTACAGCCATGGCATAAGGCTGGTACACGAAACCATTTATGTAGAAGGCAGACCCATGCACTATACAGAGGTGTTAAAGCATCCTGTTTACAGTAAATTATTGTGCAACGAGGTATGGTGCGATATGTTCCGCTACTAATTGTGGTTACGCCCAATCCAAATCGCCCGGGTTTAGGCCGGCAATAAAAGTACCGGCAGCCATTACTCCCCGCGATACCATGTTTTTCATTTCTTCCGGATCAAAAACCAACCCGCCCGGGCCTCCGCCAAGCGGAGAATCGGGCCGGATAATAAAAATTTTCAACGGCTTTTTGCCTGCAAACGGGTTTTCCCTGCCCGGCATGTTAAAAAAGTTATCTATCTGTGCCTGCGAAACGCCTTCGGCACTCATCTTCTTTTTTACTGTATCAATATATTTTAACGCGTCATTGTAAATGGCCGGAATCAGCAGGTCATTTTTGCCCACATCAACCGTAAAAATATCAATGGTGCGTTGCAGGATACCGAATAATTTTTCGTAAGTATTTGCAACATGATCGGCTCCCTCGGGTGAAAGAAGTATGGTGAAAATATGGGTTGCGCCATTGTCAATGGCCATATTGATACCGGCATATTCCCGAACCCCACCGTCAACATACTGAAAGGTTCTTTCCGGATCACCTGTATGGTCTTTATTTACCTGTATTGGGGGCATAAAAACCGGCTGGCACGCAGATGCCATTACCGCCCTGCGGAAGTGCAAGGCATCCTTAATCAGTTTAACCTTATAATATCTGCCATCTTTTGCTGTGGCATCATTGGTAAAAACCACCAATTCGCCGGTTTGCAGGCAGGTGGTGGTAAGAAAGAGTTTTTGGGAGCCTCCCATTATCCTTGCAATCAGGTCGTCGGTGTAGTATTTTTTCATCAGGTTCCATAGGGGGCCTGCCTCAAAAATACAATCCATTCCAAGCCGGTTGCCAAGATTATCCTTCACAATAATATCCTCTGTTTTTACTGTTGTGTACAATTGCCGCAGCAAATCATACTCGCCTGCTATAGCCAATGGTGCAATAAGCGAACCGGTGCTTGTACCCACTACTATGTCAAAATTCAGGACCGGGTATTCAGCAATCAGTTTTTGTACTACCCCAACGGCAAAAGCTCCTTTGGCCCCGCCACCGCTTATAACCAATGCATTTTTCATACAAGGATGATTTAATTTTTTAAAATTCACGTTCCGGTTTTTTAACCTTACCCAGTTTTATGGCAATCACGGTCTGTATCCACCAGTTTTCCCATTCATAATCATAATGGGTGGTAAGGCCAAGCACCAGTTTATTTAGCACATCGGCATGTATGCCTCCGCCAACCAGTTTTTGTTTTTCTGAGCCCCATAAATGCTCAACCGACAGGTGAAGATTTCCTGCAGTGCCAAATTCACCGGCTTTAAAGCTTTTCAGCAAAAGGGAAGCAGTTGGTCCGGTAAGCGCCTGTACCTGCTTGTTGGTGTAAAAAATACCCCCGGTTGCGCCAAGCCTGATTCGGCCGGGTACTACCCCGTATTGCCAGGCGAGTTGCATGCCGCCAACATATAAATCAGGGGCTTCTGCAAAATTGGTAACCATCCCATTATGGATTCTCAGGTGAAGAATACCTTCTTTTTTAAATTCGGTTACTTGTGCAGATGCCTGCATCCAACATAGCATGATGAAGAAAATGGTCAGGTATTTCATGTTTTCATTTTTAGTGCGCCCCGAGGTGTCGGGGCTGTTTTTAATTGTCACTTGGAACCTGCCTATCGGCAGACAGGTCCCCAATGATCATTCTTTCTGGATGTACACCCGTTCGTGGGGATTTCATATTTACAGGTTTTGCCATCTAAATTAATCAGGCATAACCAGAAAATGAAATGATTTTTAATTTAATAGATTTTGCCCGGTTTGTCAGGCACATTAAAATTGCGGGTGTCTGGCAATTTCAACTCAATCATGTTGCTTTTCCATTTTTCCGAGTCTTTTGTGCATTACCATAAACCAAAGAGGAGGAACCGTGGCCAGTAAAATACTGCCGGGATAACCTGTGGGCAATTGAGGTGCTTCATCATGATGGCGCAATACCTGGTATTTTCGGCTTGCCAGGTAATGGTGGTCGCTGTGGCGGCTAAGTTCAAACAGCATCAGCCTGCCAAGTACATGATTGCTGTTCCAGCTATGTTGCGGAAGGGCGCGTTCATATTTTCCCGCTGCGGTTTCTTTACGCGATAGTCCGTAATGTTCAATATAATTTACCGTTTCAAGTAAAAGAAACCCCATTATGGCGGAGCAGATGAAATATCCGCAGGCGGTCCACCCAAAGCTTAAAACAATGCCGGCGAGAAATAATACCTGCAGCAATTGTAATTGAAGCATTTCGTTTTTCAGGTGAAAGCCAGGCAGATCCTGTTTACGCAGTTCTTCCCAGGCAATTTTCCAGGCATCGCGCCAGGTTCCGGTAACCGACCGAAACCAAAAACGGTAGAGGGTCATTCCTTTTGGTGCGCTGCTTGGGTCAATGGGCGTACTTACATTTTTATGATGGCCCTTATTGTGCTCTATAAAAAAATGGGTGTACAGGCTTGTCAGTAATAAGGCTTTTGCCAGCCATTGTTCAAACGGCTTTACCCGGTGACCCAGTTCATGCCCCACGTTAATGCCAAAAGTGCCGCAGGCAAGCCCCATACTTAAAATCCGGCCCAACCTTTCCCACCATTGCAGGCCTTGGTCGGTTATCCCATCCAGAAACCAGTAAAGTGCAAGAAATTGTAGGGGAACTATGAGGTACAGGAACCAATCATATAATGGGTCGTTTTTAGCAATTGCCTCCTCTGCCTCGCTCATGTTTTTTGGATCGGGGGAAACAAACAGTTCCAACAGTGGTACCAAAAAGAAGGCAATGACCAACGGCATAAAGGTTACAAACCCGTTTCCGTGAAACGAACGCCAGGTACCAAAATAAATCAGAAATGGGAGCAGGTATTTAAATGCCCGGTAATTCATAGCGTAAAGTTAATAGGTTAATGGGTTGGAAAGTTGACGGGTTGATTGGTTGACTGGTTGATTGATTGATTGTTTGACGAGTGGATTGGTTGACTGGTTGACTGGTTGATTGGTTGAAGGGTGGATGGTTGGTTTAAGCAGGAAAAAAAGTTGTTGAAGCCACAACTGCAGGTCAACTTTTCAACCTTGCAGCTTTTCAACCCAAAAAATAACTGATTATCAACCCATTCCCCTTATCCACACTTATGCACATTGGTTTCCCACATACTGGTGAAAAACAGGCTCAAATTATTGCAAATCAATTACTTAATTCTGTGGATAATTTGGGAAAAATGTGAATTTGTGGTTTGGTGGGAAAAAGTGTTACTTTGTGTGAGAAAGTGTAAAATTCATACATGGCAGGTTTTTTAGGAGAATATGATGCAACAGTAGATGCGAAGAATCGCTTTCTGCTGCCTGCTGCCCTGAAAAAGCAGATGCCCGAGGGTACCCAGATGATGGTGATCAACCGCGGTATGGATGATTGTTTGTGGATGTACCTGCTTGAAGACTGGAAAGTGGTGGAGGAAAGGTTACGGCAGGTGAACCCCTACGATAGCCGCGAAAACCGGATGGTACGTAAAGCGCTGATAGCCGGGGCAATCTATGTGGAATTTGACAGTGCCGGCCGCCTTAACCTACCGAAGAACCTGATGGAGTATGCCGGTCTTGACAAAGAAATCGTACTGGCCGGAGATATTGACAAGATTGAGATTTGGGATAAAACCAAATACGATAAGCTCTTTGATTCACTTACACCTGAAAAACTGAGTGCCATGGCCAGCGGAATATTGGGCAGCGGCGCAGGGAAGCAGATTTAAAGCTTGGTTATGACCGAAAAACCGCTTGCAACTTACCAGGATGCCAAAGCAGGAAGCGGCTACCATGTGCCGGTAATGTTTGAAGCGTGCATGGAAGCCCTTTCGCTGAAACCCGATGGCGTTTATGTGGATTGTACTTTCGGCGGCGGCGGACACAGCAGGGGCATTTTGCAAAGGTTGGGTGCCAAAGGAAAATTGATTGCCTTTGACCAGGATCCGGATGCCGCACAAAACCTGCCCACTGATGAAAGGCTGACCTTTGTTCCCCAGAATTTTCTGAACCTGAACCGCTATCTGAGACTTTATGGTGTTGAAAAGGCGGATGGACTGTTAGCCGATCTTGGGGTAAGCAGTCACCAGTTTGATGAAGGGGGCCGTGGTTTTTCTTACCGTTTCGAGGCTGCGCTTGATATGCGAATGGATACAAGACAGCCAATAACAGCAGCACAGGTGCTGAATACCATGGAAACGGGAAAGTTGCAGCAAATGTTCAGCCGGTATGGTGAGGTAACCAATGCGAAGACTCTTGCGGCGGCCATTTCTGAAAAAAGATCGGTTGCACCTTTTGCCACCATCAATGATCTGATGCTGGTTTTGCAGCCGCTCAGCAAAGGAAACCCGCAACGCTATTTCTCACAGGTGTTTCAGGCATTACGTATTGAAGTAAATGATGAGCTCGGCGCCTTGAAGGGTTTGCTTGAGCAGCTCACCGGGGCTGTAAAACCCGGGGGCAGAATTGCCATCATTACGTTTCACTCGCTTGAAGACAGGTTGGTGAAGCAGTTTTTGAAGGAAGGAAGTTTTGAAGAGGAAGCCGACCCGGTTTTTGGAAGAAAAGCAAAAAGCCCGTTCAGGTTGGTGCATAAAAAACCTCTTGAAGCAGGTGCGGCCGAATTGAAAACCAATCCAAGATCGAGGAGTGCGAGGCTGAGGGTGGCGGAGGTTGTTGGGGGAGGTTTTGAATAATAGAATAAATGAGTAATAGAATACGTGAATACTAGAATAGGAAGGAATGTTTAATTGGAATTTCGAAAATGATTCACTTATTGACTCATTCACTCATTGACTAATTGACTTTTCTGGAATTTAATTATTTGGAATTTTTAGTAAAAGATGCTTAACAAGAAAAAAACAGGTGTAGGTCACAATGTGATGCAGGCCAAATGGCTGGTGCATTATGTACCCTTTGCCTTGTTTTTGGGTGTACTTGCCGTGGTGTACATAGCCAACGGACATTATGCCGATGATACCATAAGGAAAACTGCAAAAGCCCGCACTGACCTCAAGCAACTGCAGTATGAATACAAAACGCTGCAGGCGGAATTGATGTATCGCAGCAAGGAAAGTGAATTGGTGAAGGCGGTTGCGCCACTTGGGCTTAAACCGCTTACCGAGCCACCGGTAAGAATAATGATGGATGAAAAAACGGAGAATAAATAGTACAACAAACTGATGGAGGCGAAAAAAGACATATTGATGCGGACGTACCTGGTTTTCCTGGTACTATCTGTGTTTTGTGTGGCCATTATTGGGAAAGTGTTGTATATACAAATGGTTGAAGGGCCTGGCTTGCGTAGCGCAGCGGATAAGGCAAGGGTAAAAATGGTTGAAATTGAGGCTGAGCGTGGTTCTATTTACAGTGAAGATGATTTTGTACTGAGTACCTCTATACCTGAGTTTGATATTTATATTGACTTTATGGCAGACGGGCTTCGCGATAAAGATGGCGCTGCATTTAAGCATAACCTCGATTCACTTTCAATCGGGCTGTCAAAACTTTTTAAAGACAGAACACCCGCTGCATATAAAAAATTATTGAACAACG
>ERZ795056.5516-NODE-5516-length-12664-cov-13.086684_pt1 | contig 12664 bp, 10 predicted proteins | sample MGYA00375140_ERZ795056 | MGnify/ENA primary metagenome ERZ795056 (study PRJEB30185, sample SAMN05720227) | activated sludge metagenome | isolation source: Anaerobic digester | place: USA | collected 2015-03-09 ...
ATAAACTCAGCACTTTGAATGCGTAATTCTCTGTTGGTACTTCCTTGAACAATCGGAAATAAAGTCTGACGATACCCATACAAGGGTTCTTGCTTATCCAAATGTTCGATACAACGCTTTAACCAGCGATGTGTGCGATCCATGGAATGCTTCGCGTAATCATATGTACAAGGATAAGGTGTACATTCATCAAATGCCATGATGATATCGGCTCCAATCGTACGTTGAATATCCATCACCGATTCGGGACTGAACATGTGTTTTGAACCATCAATATGCGACTTAAACATCGCGCCTTCTTCGGTTATCTTACGATTATCGGATAAAGAAAACACCTGATATCCTCCACTGTCCGTTAAAATAGGTCTATCCCAGCCGTTAAACTTATGTAAGCCTCCTGCCTGTCGAAGCACATCAAGTCCGGGACGTAGATATAAGTGGTAGGTATTACCTAAGATGATTCGAGCATTGATATCATCTCGAAGTTCACGTTGATGCACGGCTTTAACCGTACCAGCAGTTCCAACCGGCATAAATATCGGTGTGGGTATTTTACCATGATCTGTTGAAATTTCTCCAGCTCTGGCTTTGGAATGCTTATCTGTTGCTGCAAGTGTAAAGTGCATGCTTTGTTAAAAAGTTGCGCAAAGATAGACCAATCCATCGCATCTGAGTCGATTCCATCCACCTACTTTTGTAGCTCTTTTTCTGTGGCGATTCCGCAATGATTGATCTTACCTTATCACCTTTTATAGGCATTCTAATACTGTCGGGGCTTGCGCTGCTGGTTCAGTTGTATTTTTATTTGTTTGGATTTCTCCGACTAGCCCGATTCAAAAAAAACGAATCGACTTTTCGTAAACCACCCGTTTCTGTGGTTATTTGTGCTCGCAACGAAGAAGAAAACCTGAAAAAGTTTCTTCCATTAGTGCTCGATCAGGATTATCCCGAGTTTGAAGTGATTGTTGTAAATGATTGTTCATGGGACAATTCTTATGACTTACTGAAAGAAATGGCTGTATCGAGCAAACGACTTAAAGTGGCCGATATTAAAGAGGTTGAAGGTCGTGAGCACGGGAAGAAATTCGCCATGACTATAGGCATAAAGGCAGCGTCTTACGAAACTTTGGTATTGACTGATGCCGATTGTTACCCATCTGGTCCAAATTGGATTAGTAGTATTGTTGATGCCTATCAACCAGGGAAAGAGATTGTTTTAGGATATGGAAAATATGAGAAACTTCCGGGGTTTCTCAATTTGATGATTCGTTTTGACTCCTTTTTTATTGCAGCACAATACCTTTCTATGGCATTGCGCGGTAAAGCATATATGGGTGTTGGAAGAAACCTTTCGTATCAAAAAAACCTGTTTTTTCAGGTAAAGGGATTTGCTTCTCATATCCACTTAGATTCGGGTGATGACGACCTTTTCATTAACGAAGTAGCAACTACTACTAACACAGCTATTGTAGTTGAAAAAGGTTCTTCCACAGTATCTGGCCCAAAAACTACCTGGAAAACGTGGTTTCACCAAAAGAAACGACATGTTTCTACCGCTAAATATTATAAATCTGCTCACAAATCAGCATTAACAATTGAACCTATTAGTTGGTATCTATTGTATTTCAGCTGTATTGCGGGATTTGTTCTTCAATACAATGTGTTAATATTAATTTCGGTACTAATTCTTCGTGCAATAGTCCAAATTGGTATATTGCACGCAATCGCAAGGAAGTTAGACGATGTGGACCTAGGATGGAAAGCACCGTTTTTAGAGCTGGTTCAACGGATTTTCATCTATCCGCTTTACTTTGTCTCTACCTTCTTTGTTAGAAAGCGAAAATGGAAGTAGAACCTAATTTATCTAGTAAAGCTCAGTACGATATACAGCTGGTGACCCGTGCAATTGAAAAGCACGATCAAGCTGCTTATGCCGAATTACTTGATCGGTATAAAGAATCGGTGTACTACCTTTTACTTAAAATGGTCAACAATAAAGATGATGCGGAGGATTTGACCATTGAAGCATTTGGAAAGGCATTTAAGAATATAGCTCAATATACCCCGAATTTTGCCTTTAGTACTTGGTTGTTTCGTATCGCTACAAACAATTGCATCGACTTTATTCGTAAAAAACGTGCTGTTACTCTTTCCCTAGATCGCACATTTACATCAGGTGATGGAGATGAGATGACTATGGATGTTCGTTCCGATTCACCTGATCCGGAAGAACACATGATTCGTAAACAGAAAAATGTGTTTATGCGGTCCTTGGTTGATAAACTCAAACCACGCTATCGGGTACTTATCGAACTGCGCTATTTCCAAGAATTATCTTACGAAGAAATTGCTGAACGTCTCGATTTACCATTGGGAACCGTAAAAGCTCAACTCTTCCGTTCACGCGAATTCTTGTATAATATCATTCGCAACTCACAGGAAAAAATCTGATTCACTCCGATTTTTTTTGAGATAGTCAAGCCGGACCCAATTATGTATCCGGAATAATATTCTATGTATGGAATTGCTTCGCTCCTATTTTCCTGATTTGACTGATCTTCAAATTCGTCAGTTTGAGATGTTATTTCCACTTTATCAGGAATGGAATAGCCAAATTAATGTGATATCTCGAAAGGATATTGATGAATTGTATTTGCGACACGTATTACATAGTTTGGCCATTGCTCGCTTTCACCATTTTACTCCCGGATCTAAAATATTGGATATTGGCACGGGTGGTGGATTTCCAGGAATTCCATTAGCCATCTATTTTCCACAATGCGAGTTCACCTTATGTGATTCCATCGCCAAGAAAATTAAAGTGGTTGATGCCGTTGCCGAAGCATTAAATCTTAAGAACGTAAAAACTCATATTGGTCGAGTAGAGAAAATCGATGGAAAATTCGATTTCATTGTTAGTCGTGCTGTTGCTCCATTGGTTGAATTGTTAGCTTGGACTCGAAGTAAATTGAGTCGGGAGCAAAAAAATACAATCAAAAATGGTTGGATTTGTCTTAAAGGCGGAGACTTAGTAGAAGAAGCGAGTAATACGGGAAAAGACTTTCAGCTTTTACCTTTACAAACTTGGTATGATGAAGAATTCTTTCTTACCAAACGTATTGTTTACGTAAAAGGATAGAATTAATTACATTTTACAATTCGAGTAAACTGCTTTGGATTATCTCTGTTGATGAGTGAATACAAGCCATTCGAGTAATTACTCAAGTTAATTTCCCAAGTATTATTTACCCAAATCAATGCTGGAATTTCCTTCCCTGAAATATCCATTAATAGTAAGCGATCGCTCGATTTAGTTCCAAGAATATTCCAGTAATTCCCTGAAGGGTCTCTTGATACCGTCCAATTAGTATTTTCAATTACAGGTATAGAAGATATAATTTCACATTCACCCTCATTTCCTTGAAATACAAGTTCCGAATCAAGTTTAAAACAAATGAATTTATGTCCACATTCAAGCATAGGTGGAATATATTCTAAAAAACCTCCATTATGTCCTAATCCTTCAATTAACCATGATGTTCCTTCATTAAAATAAATTCTCTTTCTCCACGTCGAGCCTATTAAAACACTATCAACTGCGTTTACAACTAAAAAGTCTTGGAAATTTATGGTTGTTATAGGAAGTGAATCACCTACTTCTAAATCAAAATCGTAAACTAACAGTTCGGTTGAATTAACTAATGTTCTAAAATAAATCTTCATACTATCCTGACGAAGAAAGCCTGCTTGCTCTGAAAAATCAAAGGTTCCACTGCATTCTCCAGTAATGGGAGGTGAATTAAAATAGGTATAACTTGAAATTCCTTGTCGTTGGATTTTATGCCATAGAATACTATCCATTAAGGTATCAGCAACTACAACATATTCGGCCTGGTCATCACGAACACATGGATAAGGAGCACTACATGAGCTATTGATTCTCCAATGTGGATTGCCCGCAAAATAATCGCTTATTTGGGCATATATTTGAGTGCTAAGACTAACAAATACAAGACTAATAATCCAAGTATACTTCATAACGAAAGTTTACATTAAATATAATGTTCATTTCGATATACGCTTAAAAGAAAATTCGTTTTTCCTAAATTTCTCTTTTACAGTACCTTCTATCCATGCAAACAGAGAATCTGATTGTGGTTTCTCATATCCGATTAATTGTGGAAAATCGTGCTCTTTTAATTCAAATTCCCATCGCTTACCTGTGAATTTCTTCAAAGGAAAACAAACTTCTGCTCCACTATTTTGATTCGCATCTAAAGCACAGTAATACATCTTATCATTCGAGTAAATCACTCGAATTTTCTCACTAAATACGGTGTCACCCTGTTGAATAAAACAACCATTTCCAATAAATAAACTGTCATTCACATAGTTCCAAGATTCATGAAATTCACCTTCTTTCGATTGAAATACCCAATCACCTTCACAAACTTTAAAAGCATCAAATGCTTGTTTTTGTTCTATTTCGGTCTCACCAACCAATAGAAAGAAAGTCAAAACAAAAATTGATAAAGACTGAATCATTTCTTAATCGCAATAGCTAATCCTCCACCAGGAGCTAAATGAAAATCAAGTTTAGTTGTGGAATTAATCTTCACATGATCAATTTGCAAACTGGTTGGATTGCTGTCCCAATGCGCATTTGTTCCATCTTTATACACATCCGCAGTAAACTCAATTCCTTTAGGTAGAAAACTAAAATCAACCGAAATATCACGTGCATTTTCATCCGTAATCGAACCCAAAAACCAATTCCCAGTTTTCTTCTCTTGGCGAACAATCGTTACAAAATCACCCACTTCGCCTGCTAATGTTTTGGAGCTTTCCCAATCAGTTCCTACATCACGAATAAATTGAAAGCCGGGTTGTCCTTCATAATTCTCTATTAAATCACAAGCCATTTGAACTGGACTGTAAATTACCACATACAGTGCTAATTGTTGAGCAAGTGTTGTACTAACTTGATTTTTGTCTTTATAAGGCTTCAACTTAATATTGAAAACTCCGGGAGTAAAATCAAACGGTCCGCTCAACATACGTGTAAAAACCACATTTGGTAAGTGATCGGGAGGATTTCCACCATCGCTCGACCATGCATTAAATTCTTGACCACGCATTCCTTCGCGAGAAACGAAATTGGGCCAAGTACGCTGCAATCCAGTACCTTTAATGGGTTCATGTGCATCTACGGCAATTTGATATTTCGCAGCCGTTTCAATGACTTTCTGATAATGATTAATCATCCATTGTCCATGATGATATTCGCCCTTAGGTAAAATTTTACCAACGTATCCAGTTTTAACTGTATGCAATCCCAAACGTTTCATCAAGGCATACGCTTTATCAAGTTGCTTTTCGTAAGTCTGTGGAGCTGATGATGTTTCGTGATGCATGATTATTTCAACACCTTTTGAATGCGCGTATTGAACAACTTCTTCCAAGTTATAATCGGCATACGGGGTGACAAAATCGAAAACTCCTTCTCGGTCATCAAAACCAATCCAATGTTCCCAACCGGTATTCCATCCTTCTACCAAAACTCCACCTAGGCCATTTTTTGCAGTAAAATCGATGTATTTTTTAGCATTGGCGGTTGTTGCACCATGTTTTCCGCTAGCCATATCCCAAGATGATTTCCCTAAGTGCATTTCCCACCAAATTCCGGTGTATTTCATGGGCTTGAACCAAGAAACATCTTTCACTTTACTAGGCTCATTCAAATTCAATATCATGCGCGAATCAACTAAGCCAGCAGCATTGGGACTAAGTAAAATCATGCGCCAAGGTGTTTTAAAAGGCACTTGAACTTTTGCTTTATATCCTAATCGATCCGAACCAACCAAAGAACTTTGTAGTTGAAGATTGGCAGTATCAACCTTAAGTGTCATATCGGAATAATTCACCAATGCTGCTTCATGAATACTGATGTGCAAACCATCTTTAGAACGCATGGTTAGTGGCGTATTGACTGCATTATCGGGAATATACGTTTGACCTAAACTTGGTTGATTCCTTTTTTTAGTTGCATCAATTTTAGATAAAAGACTATTAGTATATAAATGTTCGGTGATATCCCAATCGCCCGGAGCCCACCAACAGGTATAATCTTCTTTCAAACGAAATTTGGTATTTTCTTCGAGAATGGTCATTTCTCGCATGGCTTCTTGATCAGGGAATTCATAACGAAAAGCAACTCCATCATCATACGATCTAAATATTAGATTCATCAATCGATGAGGCTCAATTTTCTCTCTAAGATTAACAGTTAGTTCGTTATAATGATTATTCACGATGCGTTGTTCTCCCCAAGGTTGTTCCCAATTTTCATTGAGTGAATCAAGGTGATTTCCAATCATTTCAAAATCCGACTTAATTGGTGCAGTTTCTTTTAACTCAAATCCTAATGAGGAACTATCAACAATGATTTGATCTTTGTATTGAACACAATAGCCAGGAGTTCCGCCAGGGCTCAATAAAAATGAAATACTTGTTTTATGGGAAGGAGAAAATAATCGAATACTATATCGCTTTTTTTCTTCGGAACAACTTACTAGAATTAAAGCAGAAAGTATGATTAGGATTGATTGTTTCATTGGAAAAACTTTATAGAAAATTGTTCGAAGCATTGTGTGGACTTCAATTATTTCAGCGAATATAAGGATTCATTACTGGAAGAGAATTAAGGTGAATAGTGCTAAGGAATTTTAAGGTGCAAGTAATTCTATTCGCTGAATCTTAGCACCAATTCCTAGTTTATGCACTACATCCATTCCATCTACCACTTTTCCAAAAGCTGTATAGCGACCATTTAAATGAGGCGTTCGGGTATGTGTAATAAACCACTGACAACTTTCTGTGTCGGGCCCAGCACTTGCCATTCCTAAAATGCCTTCATCAAAATTTCTACTTGAAAATTCACTACGTATGGTTTCCATGCGACTTCCATAACCATCTCCGCGCGGACATCCATCTTGAATCACAAAACCTGGAACAACACGATGCAAACGTTTATTGATATAAAAGCTATCTTGAATGAGATGAATAAAATTTGCTACTGTTCCTGGGGCATCGTTTACCCATAATTCAGCCCGAATAATTCCTGCATCAGTATGAATTTCTATTTGTTGATTGTCTGGAATTCGTTCAACTAATTGCCAATTAATTGGATTATTCATTTCGGGTTTTAAATTTCCTTCAATGGGATTTCCTTCGAAAAATCGAATGGTTTTTAAGATTTCCCCATAGGATTCAATATCACGAGGTAAGCGCATTTGATTTAATGCATCTTCCAGAAATTTAATGTCTCTGGATGGAATAGGAAAAATACTTGGTGAATTACCTGGTAAAGTAGTATCACGAAGTATTGTAGATGCAATAGCGACAAGGCTTACATCATAAGTAGCCATCGCATCTAAAATAACCTTTTTAAAATGTTCCTCGAGCGATTGTGAAGCAGTAGAATTCTGCCAAATTTGAGCAAACTGAGGAAATCGCTCATCTCTACGAATTTTTAATAACGCTTCAAAACTGAATTCACGTATAAGAATACTAGTCGTATTAAAACACTCTTCTTCGAGGATGGCTAGATTAGAAAAATCGGCAGATAAGGCATTCAGAATAAAACCGCGTACATATTCATCCTGTTCCTTTGAATATGCTGCTTGTAAACTTGATGAAATACGGGCAGACTGTTTAACATCTGCATTTTTCAAAGCAGCTTCTAAGAGCATGTAACGAGCTCTTGCATGATTTTCATTCAGAGCTATTTTCTCTAATTCAATGGATGATAATATTGAGGGATTATTTAAACAATACTCAGCAGCTGATTCACGAATATGAAAAGATTCATCTACCAATGCTTTTAAAAGAAATTTGGAGATCGCTTTTCCTTTCCAAGATTGAATACCTCTAAATATAGACAAGCGACATAAGTATTTTTCTTCCTCACCGAACTGCTTTAAAAGTAAAAGTGAATCCTTTTCTGCTGCTATACACCAAGCACGAAGTAATGCCATTCGTGTTGGAATTTCATCTTCCGATTGTCCAAACTTTTTTAATTCTTCAGCTGCAGGTTGAATGTTTCCTTTAATCCGGCATAATGCCGAAGCTGCATAAAATCGAGCTTCTCCTTCTTCTTTTAATAAACTTTGTAATAATGGAATTAATTCGGGCGTTTCGGGTAATTTTCTTGTTGAATAAAATAAAGCTTCTGCTAATGCTTCATTCAAATTTTCCGGGAATTTATCCTTGAATTTAACCAACTGTGCTCCTCCTCCACTCTTACCAACTGCAATAATAACGGCTTTCTTAACAGATGTACTTTTTTCATCTATTGCCCAACGTAACATCAAATTAATTAATCCTTCCATTTGATACTGTCCCAAAGCAAAAGCTGCCGAAGCACGGACATGTTCCGAAGGATCAAACTCCATATAATGCAATAAAGGCCCTATTGCTAAACTATCAGATTGAGAGGCTAAAAGTTCACAAGCATGTGCTCTAACAGCTTCATCCTTGTCCTTTAAGTAATCTATTACAGCACTTGTATTTCGTTCATCTCCAAAAGTATGCACCTGTCGCATATGATCTTCCGAAAACCGATTAGGCTCGGTGCAGGAGGTCAACAAGAATGCTGAGCTAACAATAAATTGTGCATAAAAGGCACACTTAACAATTCGTTTATTCATTATCCGTCGTGAATACCTGTAAATATAAGGGTTCCAAATTACGGGTTTCCAATTAAATGAAATATGTTTTTATTCAGGTAATCTGAAGGAAGCAATAAACTAACAGCGTAGTTATACTGACTTTACTTGCTAAAATGAACTTTACCAAACAAAAACAATAAATGAATATAAATCAGAATTCAATTAGAAAGGTTGATTTGGTCATCATTTCGGATGTTCATTTAGGTACTTATGGTTGTCACGCGAATGAACTCGTGCATTATTTGAGAAGTATTAAACCCAACACATTAGTTTTAAATGGTGACATTATAGATGGATGGGCATTTTCTAAGTCGTATTTCCCAGCAGCTCACCATCAAGTATTACTAGAAATAATGCGACATATTACCGGTGGTTGCAAGGTATTCTACCTAACAGGTAATCATGATGAAATGCTAAGAAGATTTTCCGATTTAAATATTGGTCAATTTCATTTAGTAGATAAACTTGTATTGAAATTAGATGGTAAACGAGCCTGGATATTTCATGGAGATGTATTTGATTTATCAGTAAATACAGGCAAATGGCTAGCTCGAATTGGTGGAAAAAGCTACGATTATTTAATTGTATTAAATCGAATGATTAATTGGGTATTGATGAAAATGGGAAAAGAAAAAGTATCCATATCCAAAAAAATTAAAGCGAGTGTTAAAAAGGCAGTCAGTTTTGTGGGTGACTTTGAAGAAATCGCGGCCAACCACGCTATTGAACAAGGGTATGATTATGTTGTTTGTGGACATATTCATCAAGCCCAAAAGCGAGAAATAACAAACGAAAAAGGATCTGTTCTCTATTTAAATTCGGGTGATTGGGTAGAAAGTTTAACAGCCCTTGAATATAACAAAGGCGATTGGAGAATCTTCTTCTATGACCTTGAATTAGAAAACATACTAAAAGATGCAACTCAAGAAATAGCATCCAATTTACCAGCTGAACTCCTTCTTGGATTTGAAACAAGTCACATTATAAATACACATTAATTATGAAAGTACTTTATGCCATTCAAGGTACAGGTAATGGACACGTAAGTCGTGCACGAGAGGTCATTCCTGTGTTAAAACAATTAGCAGAGGTTGATGTATTTCTGAGTGGTGGTAATTCCAATCTTAAACTACCATTTGATATCGACTATTCTAGTAAAGGTTTAAGTTTTGAATATGGAAAAAATGGTGGATTAAACTATTGGCGCACTTTAAGTAAGGTTTCTCCTATTCATTTGATGAAGGAAATTCGTGATTTTCCTATCCAGAAATATGATTTAGTGATCAATGATTTTGAGTGTATCTCAGCTTATGCAGCTCAATTAAGAAATGTGCCGTGTATCTCGTTTTCGCATCAAGCTTCATTATTAAGTGATAAATGTCCGAAACCAGATAAAAAAAACAGATTAGGAGAATTTATTTTGACGCATTATGCCCCAGCACATTATGCAGTTGGCATGCATTTCAAACGTTATGATGGTTCAATATTTACACCTATTATTAGGAAAGAGATTCGACAATTAAATCCGATTCAACTCGGACATTATACGGTTTATTTACCTGCAGTTGGGACAACCCAATTAACGCAATTACTTAACCAAATCCCCGATATTCGTTGGGAAGTATTCTCTAGAGATATTCGATATACACGTATAGAAAAGAATATTACTATTCGACCTATTCAAAATGATGTATTTATACAGAGTTTAGCGACTTGCAAAGGTCTGCTAACCGGTGCGGGATTTGAATCTCCAGCAGAAGCAATGTACCTGAATAAAAAGGTTTTTGTAATTCCAATTGAAGGTCAGTATGAACAATTGTGTAATGCTTGTTCCTTAAACGATTTTGGTATTGAATCAGCCTCATTTCAGGATAGTAATCTACTTGAAAAAATCCAAAAATGGGTCAATCAAAGCTTAAGTATTGAAGTTAATTACCCCGATTTAACCCAAGAAATTCTTGAAAAAATATTGTTTAATCAATCATCGTTTAAAATTAATTCCCAAATCGCTGGATAGCTTATTGTTCTCGATTTGATTGTATCAATGAACGTGTTTTCTCCATAACTGGATCATGTCCCATTATAACATCATCTAAGGTACTTTGCACTTGATAATCGGGCAATAATCCTCGTCCATTATGTGACGTGGAAGAATTTAAATGTAATTGATAATTTGAATTCTCACATTGAATATGAGTATTGGGTAATTCAATATATGCTTTTGAACTAAAAACGCCACTCGAAATAACAGCGTCTCCACCCGTTTCCTCACCTACAAAAACAGCTCGTTTATAATTTGCTAAACATGAGCTAAACGCAGTAGAATTTGAAAATGTACCACCATTTATAAGTACATAAACTTTGCCCTTAAATGGCTTACTAACAGGAAAAAATGTCTTTAATAGAAAGGATTTTTTCGAACGGAATTTTCTTTGTCCTTTGTTATTTCTACGTACGGATTTCACATCTAAATAATATTTAAACGGTTGATTTAATAAATATGAGCACAAATAAATTGCAGGTTTAAAATTACCTCCTTGATTATCTCTTATATCAACAATTAAATTATTAATTCCTTGTTTTCCAATTTCTTCAAAAGCCATCTTAATTTCCGACTTTAAATTAGGATATTCCCAGGTCTTAATCGTAATGATAGCAACATTTTCGGATGTGTCATATTTAACTCTGAAATTAGGTGATTCGAAAACATTCTTAATTGTAGGTGCACTATAAATTAACTTATTTTGATCTATTTGAATATTTGTAAGTCCGTCAAGTGTAGTAAAGTGAGATTTACCTGTTCCCGTATTTACTTGAATTTGGTATTTATTGGGATGACCGAAATAAAAACTATAATATTCTTTAAAATAGTGATTTAATATCCATAATGCATACTGTTCATTTAAACCATCACGCACTTGACGATTCATCATAAACTCATATATATCAGCTGATTTTAGCCCATTAATTGATTGAATTTCAGCTCCAACAGGAATGGTTAAATTACCCGTATAATTCGCTTTTATAAATAATGATTTATTATTCACATATATGTCAAAGGGCAAATAAAGTGAATTTAAATAATGGTACTGAGAAGTTTTTGTATCGGGTAAAAGATGGGAATGCCCGTCTTTGATAAATGAGTTAAGTGTACATATATAAGAATAAAACTCCCTTGCATTCATTGGAGTTATATGCTGATATAAACTATCAAAAACCAATTGAACTTGTTGTGCAGAATGGTATAATTCTAAATTCGTAAATCTTGATTCATAGCGATTTCGAAGTACTTTAAAATCAGTTTGCAGTTCAGGAATACTGTAAATTCGGTCTAACTCAACTTGAGTTTGGGATTGAACAGGGTGAATGAAAATGCCAAGTAGAAAAAATAACCCACTTAATTTTAATTGCTTACTGATAGCCATTTTAGTGTGAATTCAAAAGTATAGTAAATAATATTAGTGCTTAACTAATATATTCAAATCTTAAGTTGAAAAAGAAATGTCAAAATAAATTTTCACTTGCTTGAACATCCAAGCCCATTAATCGTTTGTCTATCTTGTCGCAACTATGGAAGGATTCCGTTTTTCACGTTTTGAAGCAGATAAAGAGCAAGATCCGTTTGAGCGTTTACTTAAACTGTTCAAAGAGGTTTTGCTATATGTATCGGGAGATGTAAATGAAGCGCTGAATTGGATGACCGAATTAGATCGAAAATATTCCCTCACCACGAATGATTACGGCATGGGGGATTTTATCGATGACTTGAAGCGTAAAGGTTATCTAACCGAAAACCCCGAACAGGGATTGAGCATGAGTCCCAAAGCTGAACGAGAGATGCGTAAGGACGCGCTTGATCAAATTTTCGGAAAACTAAAGAAAGGTAGAAGTGGTAATCATAGCACACGATTCAGCGGATTGGGTGATGAAACAGG
>ERZ795056.5517-NODE-5517-length-12664-cov-7.411373_pt1 | contig 12664 bp, 8 predicted proteins | sample MGYA00375140_ERZ795056 | MGnify/ENA primary metagenome ERZ795056 (study PRJEB30185, sample SAMN05720227) | activated sludge metagenome | isolation source: Anaerobic digester | place: USA | collected 2015-03-09 ...
CGACGGTAGCTTAATAATTCCTGTAGGTTTCAATTCTTCATTCGATGCAGATCCCGATAGTGGTATTCAGATCGTTAATACAAACGGTGATTACGATATTGCATTTATTACCTTAAATGCAAATGGCGAATTTGGATCTGTGAAAAGTATCGGCGGAACAGGAGGTGACAATATAAGTACATCACATATCGACCAGAATAACAGTCTTTATTTTGCAGGTATATTTGACGGTGCAGTAGATTTTGATCCGGGACCCGCATTTAATATCCTCACTTCTGTTGGATTATTTCCTTACTGCGATATGTTTCAGATGAAACTGGCAACCTCAAATTATATAAAAGGAATCACTTATTTCGATATTAATAACGACGGTACACAACAAGGCAGCGAACCGGCACTTGCAAATGTTATTATACGTGCTACACGAAATGGCCTTAATTATTATGGAATTTCCGATACAACCGGTCACTACCTGATACAGGCAGACACACTGAATTATACAATTTCACCGGCATTGCCTCTTTATTATTCATCCTTTAACCCGCTATCTCATAGCGCAGCTTTTGGATCATTATTCGGACAGCAAGACACCGCTAATCATTTTGGATTGTTTCCAGCCAATAGTATACGTGATGTTGCAGTTGCTATTACAAACCTCGGCCCTGCAAGGCCAGGCCGCTCAACCATATATAGAATTACATATACCAATATCGGGACTGAAACCATTTCGGGAAACATTGTTGTAACAAAAGATCCCTTGCTTACATTTTCAAGCGCTGATCCCGCACCTTTTTCGTTTACTAACCCTACAATTACATGGAATTTTGCGGGCCTTGCTCCATCGCAATCCAGTAATATAGATGTCAGGCTTGATGTATTACCACAGGCAACACTAGGAACATTTTTAAAAACCTATGTGAACATAAATACAACTAATGATTTCAACCTGTTGAATAATGTTGATTCATTAAATCATGTTGTTATAACAAGTTTTGATCCTAATGAAAAAGAAGTGTTCCCGGATGGAGCTATTAGAACAACTTTTGTGAGTAATGGTAAAGAGTTGGATTATACAATACGTTTTCAGAACACCGGTAATGATACTGCCTTTTTAATAGTTGTAAGAGATACACTCAGTGCAAATCTTGATATAAGTAGTTTCAGAATGATATCTGCGTCGCATCCTTATTCGGTAAGTTTAAAAGGAAACGGAATACTGGAATGGAAGTTCAATAATATTTTGTTGCCAGATAGTAATGTAAATGAAGCGGCAAGCCATGGATATGTTCGATATAGGATCAAGGCAAAAACGTCGCTTATTGTAGGCGACGAAATAAAAAACAAGGCAGCTATTTATTTTGATTATAACAGCTCTGTTTTAACAAATGAAACAATGAATATAATTGTTCAGGATCCTTTACCACTTCAATTGCTCAGTTTCGAGGGCAAAAAGGGTAATAACCGCATTCACTTATACTGGAATACGACAGCCGAAAAAAATACTTCTTATTTTGTTATTGAACATGCAACACATTCTTCAGGCTTCTTTACTATAGGAAAATTGGCTTCAAAAGGAAGTTATAACATTCAGAATAATTATGAATTTGATGATTTGCACCCTACTGATGGAACTAATTATTATAGGTTGAGAATAGTAGATCTCGATGGAAGTTTCTATTATAGCCCTATCATTGAATTTGAATTTACAGGCAATGATATTTTTTCTGTAACACCTAACCCTGCTACAAATTTCTTAATAATAAAGCACCCCGTTGGAGAGAATGGGCAAATAAAAGTTATCGATCAGAACGGACGGGTTTTGATAAACAAGGTTATTCAAAATTCTACAACCGAAACACAACTAAACATAAAACAACTTCCTGTTGGCATTTATACAATTACCTGGTCTGATAAAAATAAAACCCGTATCAAAAAAGTTATTAAATACTAGATGGGTAACTATCTAAATAAAAAAAGGGATCATATTTAAAATATCATCCCTTTTTATTCATGTCATTTTTAGCTTGCAGGAGCTGCATTACAAAATAAATTCTCAGACTTCGATTTCAATTATTTTGTATAAACCGGGTTACCTGGCAATATTCACTGCTCTTTTTTCACGTATTACCGTAACTTTTATCTGTCCCGGGAAAGTCATTTCTTCCTGTATTTTCTGGGCAATTTCAAAGCTGAGTTTATCGCTGTCGCCATCGGTAACCTTATCTGCTTCCACGATCACCCTGAGTTCACGACCCGCCTGGATGGCATAGGCTTTTTCAACACCCTGGTACGAAAGGGCCAGGTTTTCCAGGTCTTTGATACGCTGGATATACTGTTGCATGATCTCTCTCCTGGCTCCCGGTCTTGCGCCGCTGATGGCATCACAGGCCTGGATGATCGGGGAGATCACATATTTCATTTCCATTTCATCGTGGTGAGCGCCGATGGCATTCACTACAGCCGGGTTTTCACCATATTTTTCGGCCAGCTTGGCGCCGAGTAAGGCATGGCTCAATTCTGTTTCTTCATCGGGCACTTTGCCAATATCGTGCAATAAACCAGCTCTCTTGGCAAGTTTGGGGTTCATCCCCAGTTCGGCCGCCATGATGCTGCAAAGATTAGCCGTTTCGCGGCTATGCATGAGCAGGTTCTGACCATAAGAAGAACGGAAACGCATACGACCTACCATGCGGATAAGTTCTTTATGCAACCCATGAATGCCGAGTTCCATCACGGTTCTTTCACCGATATCCATTACCTGGTCTTCCAGTTGTTTCTTGGTTTTTTCTACCACTTCCTCAATACGGGCCGGGTGAATCCTGCCATCCGCTACCAGGCGTTGCAATGATAAACGGGCAACTTCCCTGCGCAATGGATCAAAAGAAGATAATACGATCGCTTCCGGTGTATCATCTACGATCAGATCTACTCCAGTTGCAGCTTCAATGGCCCTGATATTACGACCTTCACGCCCAATGATAGAACCTTTGATCTCGTCGCTTTCCAGGTTGAAAACAGTGATCGAGTTTTCAATGGCCTGTTCGGCAGCCGTACGCTGAATGGTTTGTATAACAATTTTACGAGCCTCTTTATTGGCTTTCAACTTGGCTTCTTCCACAATTTCCTGCTGGATGGCCAGGGCCTTGCTGTGGGCTTCCTGCGTGAGGCTTTCGATGAGCTGGGCTTTGGCTTCTTCGGCCGATAAGCCAGCTACTTTTTCAAGCCTGCGGATATGTTCTTCCTGGTGCTTTTCAAGTTCGGTCCTTTTGATATTCACCACCTCGATCTGGCGATTGAGGTTTTCTTTAATGCCTTCGTTTTCTTTGAGTTGTTTCTCCAGGTTGGCTTCTTTCTGGTTGATACTCTGCTCTTTCTGCTTGATCTTGTTCTCCGATTCATTGATCTTTTGAGTGCGTTGTAACACATCCCTGTCGTGATCGGATTTCAGTTGAACAAATTTTTCTTTGGCTTCGAGTAGTTTTTCTTTTTTCAGGTTTTCTGCCTGTAACTGCCCGTCGGCGATGATTTTTTGAGCCTGTGACTGGGCGTCTTCTATCTCTTTTTTGGTGTTCTTGGCAAATATCAATTTACCCAGGACGATTCCCGCTATCAATGCGGCAACTCCTATGATGATGGAAAGTATATTCGGTTCCATGAATAGTTATCGTTTTTAGCTGATTCACAATATTGTATAATTTAACCTATTCCTAATTTGTTGAGTAAGAGGGTTAATTAGCGAAGATATGAATTTTGTGTTAAGTAAATTTGGGCCGGGCAGAAGATTTTGCCCTGAGAGGCCAGTTTGGAGTGTTTATAATACTTTATCGAGTTGGGCTTCTATTTTTTGCAGGCTTTCCATCAATTTTTCCGGAATTAAGCCGGTATTTTGATCATTTGCTGCCTGGGTTGCATACCAGATCACCACCATGGCAATATAATCCTGCATGTCTTTACCAGAAAACTGAGTTTTGAATTCAATGATCTTGTCATTGATTATTTTCAATGTTTTGCGAACCACTTCCTCATCTTTCGGCTCGGTTCTGATGCGGTAGGTTCGGTCGGCAACCAGTATATTAATGGGTATAAGTTCTTCTGCCATAATGTTCAGCTTGATTTATTCGCTTAACAGGTCGATGCATTTATCAATTTCACGGATGTATTTATTGATTGACTGTTCAAATTCTTTTTTATCGGCCGCATTCATCGATCCGGCTGCCGCTTTCAGGATAGATTGCTGTTCTTCCAAAGTCCTGATCTTTTTTTCCTGCAGGCTTTGTTGCTGAAGCAGGTTTTCGATCTTCTTTTGCTGTTGTTCCAGTTCTTTCAGGGCAGCCGCATGCTTCTTCAGTAATTCCTGGAGTTTGGTATTGATCCTGTTGATATGTAGGTCTACTTGCTGCAACGTTTTTTATTTTCTGATCTCGGCCTGGAGTTTGTCTTCGCAGGAACGAATGATCTTTTTCATGAATGCATCAATTTCAGAATCGGTCATGGTCTTTGTTTCATCCAGGAATTGAAAACTCAACGACATTGATTTTTTATCAACGCCTATTTTCTCACTTTCAAAAATATCAAATAACCGGATCGATTTCAACTGGCCGGTTTGTTGGGCTAAAGCTATTTGCTCTACCTGATTATATGAAACATTTTTATCCACGATAATGGATAAGTCGCGGGTAACGGCCGGGAATTTAGATATTTCACGATAATGAACATCTGTAAGTAGAGGGTTCAGCAACTTATCGCGGTCAATATCAGCATAAAATACCGGGAATTTTATGTCAAACTGTTTCAGCAATTTTTCAGAAACCTGTCCAAAAACACCGATCACATCATTTTTGTATTTGATGGAAACAGCCGGATGCAACTGTGCATGTACTGTGTTTTCAAACTGGATGCCTGTTAATCCGCTCAATTGAATCGATCTTTCCACAACGCCTTTTAAATAATAAAAATCAGCTTTTGCGGGTTTTGATTTCCAATGTAGTTCCTGCAGGTTGCCGGTGATGTAGATCGCCAGGTGATTGTGTTCCGCATATTCATTGGCAGCCGTGGCTGAATAAGTTTTTCCAAATTCATATAGCCGAAGATCCTCATTCTTGCGGTTGATATTATGGGCAATCACCTGTAAGCCACCCTGGATCATTTCCGGACGAAGCATATCCAGGTCGGCGCTAAGGCTGTTGATCATCTTCACCGAACGGCTCAGCAGTGCTTCATCATAAAAGGCACTGTTTGTAATGCTGTTGGTGAATATTTCATAAAATCCCAGTCCGCATAAATAATTAGCCAGTTTTTCTTTTTGCTTTTCTTTTTCAGCCAGCTTTTCAATGGCCGGACTGATGCTGATGGTTGCCGGTATCTCAATATTGTCGAGCCCATCGATGCGCATGATCTCTTCTACGATATCGGCTGGGAGGCTGATATCTGATTTGCTGTATGGTACATCTACCCAAAGTTCATCAATACCTTCTTTTACAATATCGAAATCAAGACTTTTCAGAATATTTTTAATGTCATCGGCATGATAGTTTTTGCCGCTGAGTTTTTTCAGGTAGTGATTTTTTAAACCCACGGTAGTTTTGGCAACAGGTTTCGGGTACACGTCAACGATATCACCTGTTATTTCGCCACCTGCCAGTTCCTTCACCAGCAAAGCGGCTCTTTTCAAAACGTTGACCGTGTTGCTGATGTCGGTGCCTTTCTCAAACCGTGAAGCTGCATCGGTACGCAGGTCATGCTTCAGGGATGTTTTGCGGATATACACCGGGTTGAACCAGGCGCTTTCAATGAAGATGTTTTTTGTTTGAACAGTCACGCCGCTGTTGATGCCGCCATATACGCCTGCGATGCACATGGGCTCGTTGGCATTGCAGATCATCAGGTCGTTTGCCGTTAGTTTTCTTTCTTTTTCATCCAGTGTTTTGAACGTGGTTCCTTCTGGTAAAGTTTTTACGATGACCTTATTCCCTGCGATCATGTCTGCATCAAATGCATGCAGCGGCTGGCCGGTTTCATGCAGGATGAAGTTGGTGATGTCTACGATGTTGTTGATGGGTTTCAGCCCGATGCTTTTCAGTCTTTGCTGAAGCCAGGAGGGACTTTCACCAACCGTGATGTCTTTTACCAGGATACCACTGTAACGCTTACACGCTTCATTGTTTTCAACAATCACTTCCATGGTGGTTCCGGGCTGGCTTGTTTTGAAAACCGTAGGATAGGGAAGTGTGGCGTTACTTTGTTTTTTATGATGAAACGACAGCCAGGCGCATACGTCCTTGGCTACACCAAGATGGCTCATGGCGTCCATCCTGTTGGGTGTAAGCCCTATCTCGAAAATAAAATCACTGTATGGTTTGAATAAGTCTTTAACAGCAGTGCCGGCGATTGTATTTGCCGGTAATATTTTAATGCCATCATGGCTGTTGCCCAATCCAATCTCATCTTCAGCGCAAATCATGCCTTCACTTTCCACGCCCCTGATCTTTGCTTTCTTCATTTGGATTGGTTCGCCATTTACCGGGTAGATGGTGCTGCCAACCGGCGCCAGGATCACTTTTTGTCCAACAGCCACATTCGATGCACCACATACAACCTGCAGCAGGTTACCGTTACCGGTAGATACCTGTGTGATCTTTAATTTATCTGCATCCGGGTGTTTCTCGCAGGTCATCACTTCAGCAACCAGCAATCCTTCAAATCCTCCTTTGTATTCTTCAAATTTTTCCAGGCTTTCTACTTCCAGTCCGATAGAAGTCAGGATAGACGACAGCTTGGAGGGTTCAATGGGTTCATTGATGCCATCCGTTGCTGTAGGAAGATATTCACAAAGCCAGTTATATGAAATTGTCATGTATGATCAGAATTTTTCGCTGCAAATATAGTTTTTTGAAGGGAGTGTTGTGCCAATTGCGGGTTTGCGATCTATGCAGATTTTAAAGGATAAGTCCTTAACCCTGGAAATAGCACTGTTAATGTACATTTCAGGCTGTATATCTAAAAAATGAGCGAAAAATCTACTCAACCCAACTGACATAAACAAGTCCTAAAAAAAATGTCGAAGTGCAGAAAAAGAAAATTCCACTCAATTGATTTGTGCATAAATAGGTTTGTTTTAAGCCGGTTTGGAATCAGGCTGTTAATAAACCTGTTCATAACAGGTGAATAAGCTAAATTTGCCTGTGGATGACAGGTGGATAATCTCTATCAAAAAGTTAATAACAGTGGTATGTTACGATAACATTACCAAATAGAAATTACCTTAGCCATCCTGCCAATGGTAAGCAATGTTTACCGGTTTGTGGGATTAGGAGGCGACAAAAAATTTTAACACGTTCTGTAAAGGGTTTTCATCCGATACAGTCATTATACTTAAACATGGAATTGACCAATCTGAACAAAGACAGGAAAGTTAGGCGTAAAACTTCAGTAGACCTTGGGTCGATGGTTTTTGGCAAAGTTCCTCCACAAGCCAAAGAACTGGAGGAAGCCATTTTGGGGGCTATTATGCTGGAAAAGAGTGCATTTGATACTGTTATTGAGATCCTGAAGCCCGAATGTTTTTACCTGGAAGCGCACCAACGCATTTATAAAGCTATGCAGGGCCTGGCCATCAAGAGCCTGCCGATCGATTTGCTCACGGTAGTAGAAGAATTGAAACTTCGTGAAGACCTTGAATTCATCGGCGGTCCATATTACGTTACTAAACTTACGAATGCCGTTGTTTCCTCGGCCAATATAGAAGCACATTCCCGTATTGTACTGCAGAAATTCATTCAACGGGAACTCATCCGCATCAGCGGCGAGATCATTGGTGATGCGTATGAAGACAGTACCGATGTTTTTGACATGCTGGATGATGCCGAAAGCAAACTGTTTGAAATTACGAATAACCATTTACGTAAGAACTTCGACAGCATTGATACCGTATTGGTTAAAACCATTCAGCGTATTGAGGATATGCGTAACCGTCAGGATGACATTACCGGCGTACCAACCGGTTTTGCTTCGCTTGACAGGATCACATATGGCTGGCAACCTACCGATCTCATCATCCTGGCAGCAAGGCCTTCTGTGGGTAAAACCGCATTTGCGCTTAACCTTGCCCGTAGTGCAGCACTTAACCCGACCAAACCAACTGCTGTTGGTTTCTTCAGCCTGGAGATGAGCAGTGCCCAGTTGGTACAGCGTATACTCAGTGCCGAGAGTGAGATCTGGCTCGAAAAGATCGCCAGGGGAAAACTCGAAGAGCATGAAATGCGCCAGTTATATAAAAGAGGTATCGAACGCCTTAGCAAGGCTCCAATATTTATTGATGATTCTGCAGCGTTGAATATTTTTGAACTGAGGGCCAAATGCCGCCGTTTGAAAAACAAACACAATGTAGGCCTGATCATCATCGATTACCTGCAGCTGATGAGCGGAAGCGCCGATCGTAACAGCAACCGCGAACAGGAGATCAGTAAAATTTCCCGTGACTTGAAAGGGCTTGCCAAGGAATTGCAGGTGCCCATCATTGCGCTGTCGCAGTTGAGTCGTGAAGTTGAAAAAAGGAAAGAAGGAAACAAGATGCCACAATTGAGTGATCTGCGTGAATCGGGTGCCATTGAACAGGATGCTGATATGGTTATGTTCCTGTATCGCCCTGAATATTATGATATCACCGCCAATGAATTTGGTGAAAATAATAAGGGTGAAACCCATGTGAAGATCGCCAAGCACAGGAATGGTAGCCTGGAAACGGTTAAACTGAAAGCCTTGCTGCACATACAGAAATTTATTGAAGACGAAGGCGGCGACAATTTTAACCCGGGTCTTCCCAAGGAAGGCAACTGGCGGCCTGTATCGGGTGCCGGAGGTGATGAGGCAAAAATGTATATTCAAAAAGGAAGTAAAATGAATGATGGGGAATTTGACGACGACGCACCTTTTTAAAACATGGTAAAACTTTTCATGGGGAATGACAGCAATGTTCATTCCCCATTTTTATTTTCTGTAAGTTTGATTATATGATAAAATTTGCCTGGATCCTATTGCTGTTTTCAAAACTTTGTATGGCACAGCCATCCTGTGATGAAAGCAAGCTTCCGATTATTTTTGTACATGGATTCCTGGCCAGCGGCGATACCTGGGCTACGCAAATACAGCGTTTCAGCAGCAATGGTTATTGTGACGAACGCATGTTTGTTTTCGATTGGAATTCGGTCGGGATCAAACAAAAGCCAGATTCGTTACTCGACATGTTCATTTCAAAAGTACTTGTGCGCACTGGCGCTGCAAAAATTAACTTAGTAGCTCATTCTGCCGGAGGCGGATTGTGTTACGGTTATTTGAATGATTCAGTAAGGTCGGCCAGGGTAGCGCATTATATTCATGTCGGCAGTGTGAAGATCAAACAGCCGGCTGGTTATAACGGTGATGTGCCCACGCTGAATATTTACAGTGCAGATGATATGATCGTAAAGGGCGGCGCCGATGTTCCTGGTGCCACCAACCTCAAAGAAACCGGAATGGATCACCTGCAGGTGGCTTCATCGGAAGAAAGTTTTGCTGCGATGTATCGTTTTTTCAATGATAACCGGGAGCCAGCCATGGTTACGATCATGACCGATAAATCTCCCAACCGCCTCATCGGCGGGCGGGCGGTGATATTGGGCGAGAATAGTCCATTGGTAAACGATAGTATCCTGGTATATTCCTTTAATCCCAAAACCGGAAGGCGTACCGGCAGGGAGCCATTTAAGAGAATGGTCACAGACAGCAGTGGTTATTGGCCGGCTTTTGAGGTAGGCAAAAAAAGCTACCTGGAATTTGAAGTACATCCCCGCCAGGCCAGGGTGATCAGTTATTTTATAGAGCCATCGCCACGAAACAATGCTCATCTTTACCTGCGGTGTCTTCCATCTTCGGGTATGCTTGGTAGTATGTTACGTTCGATGCCGGAAGATGATCGGCAAACAGTTATTGTTATTTTTTCGGCCAATAATGCTATTGTGAGTGGTCGGGATGAGTTGAGCATCGATGGCATTCCCCTTTCTTCTGACACACTAACGCCGGCCAACAAAACCATTATTGCCAGTTTTTTGTATGATGATGGAGATGGGATCAGCAGTGGTAAGGCAAAGAAATCTTTCGGACCCGGTATTTTCCTGAATGCAGTAGATGTTATGATTAAAGCAGACAACAGGAGTACAACAGAAATTATATACAACGGCAGGAGTATACGGCTTCCCTGCAGACCCAGCAAGGAAGTTATTCAAGTAGCTGTTTTTAATTGATGTAATATGGGATTACCAATTTTTTATATTGATGACATTACGCCTTCTGCCGATACAGCCTTCATACAATTGGGGGAAGAAAGTTCGCGACATATTGTGCAGGTACTGCGCATGCAGGTTGGCGAAGAACTTCAGCTAACAGATGGCAAGGGGTTTCTTTACCTGGCGAGCATTGTGGATGACCACAAAAAAAAATGTTCGGTAAAGATCATTTCAGAAGTTTTCCGGGAGAAAAAAAACAATCCAGTACGCATTGCCATTTCTCCTTTAAAGAATGCGGCCCGGTTTGAATGGTTCCTTGAAAAGGCTGTTGAGATCGGGGTAGAAGAGATCATACCCATTATCTGCCAACGAACAGAAAAACAGCATCTACGTACCGATCGGTTGAAAAGCATCGTGGTAAGCGCTATGCTGCAATCACAACAAACCTGGCTTCCTGTTTTACAAGAGCCGGTAAAATTTGAAACATACATTAAAGGATTACCTGCAGAAGCCAACACGCAGAGGTACATTGCCCATTGCGAAGCCGATGATCAGAAAAAACCGTTGGCAAATATGGCTGAACAATCTAAATCGCTGATCCTGATTGGACCAGAAGGTGATTTCAGTAATCCTGAAATAGAACTGGCCACTACACATGGATTTATTCCGGTTTCACTTGGAGAAACCCGTTTACGTACCGAAACGGCCGGCATGGTGGCAGCTGTGTTGTTGAATAGATAATTTCGGCTATGGGTTAACGTTATTTTGCCTGGTCGGAATAAGGCTTTTCATTTTCGGGCATTACCGGTTCATTCAATTGAACAACCCTGTTTTTTGCCATTCTTTTCCGCATTACCATATTCAATAGTTCTACAATGAAGGAGAACGCCATTCCGAAATAGATATAGTTTTTCAGTTTCAGTTCATGTGCTGCTTCCGAATTCCATCCTTCCATGATGAGGCTGAGCCCGATCATGACCAGGAAGGAGAGTGCCAGCATTTTGAGCGTTGGATGTTTATGAATAAACCCGGAGATCTTTGCGCTGAACAAGAACATGATGGTCATGGCGATCACCACGGCAGCGATCATGATCTCCACATGCTTTGCGGTACCACCTGCCGTAATAATGCTATCGAAAGAAAACACCGCATCTATCAGAATGATCTGCCCGATGGCCTGGCCCAGTCCTAATTTTTTCTGCATCTGCTGATTCGCATTCGGGTCTTCCCCTTCCAGCTTATGATGGATCTCCATCACCGATTTATAAATGAGGAACAATCCACCTGCAAGCATTACAATACTAGCCAGGTCGAATCCTTTACCAGCAATGCTGAAAAGAGATTTACCTTTTTGCGATAGTAACCAGCTTAGGCCAAACAATAAAACACTGCGTGATAATATGCCCGTGAACATCCAGGTGCGACGGGCTTTTTTCTGGTCCTTTGTTTCTTTCAGCCTGTTGAGGATAATGCTGACGAAAATAACATTATCGATTCCCAAAACAACTTCCAGCACCACCAATACAAAAAAACTGATGATGCTTTCTGATGTAAATAAATGTTCCATATCGAATGTATATGCTTTGGCGTATGGCCTTCAGCGTTTTTTATTTGTTTACCTGCGCAAGATAAGTTGAAATTCTTTTAACGATGGCCGGTCCTTCATAAATGAATCCCGTCCATACCTGCACCAGCGAAGCGCCGGCATCTATTTTTTCTTTGGCATCGGCACCGGTAAAAATGCCTCCACTGCCAATAATAGACAGTTTGCCCGCTGTTTTTTGATGGATATAAGCGATCAATGCTGTGCTTTTTTCTTTTACCGGTTGGCCACTTAAGCCTCCTGCACCTATTGAATTTATTTCGGCAGCATTTGTTTTCAGCTGTTCGCGGCTGATGGTTGTATTGGATACGATCAATCCATCGAGGTTGATCTCAATCGCGAGGTCGATCACATCATCTACCTGTTCGCGGGAAAGATCTGGCGCAATTTTTAAGAGAACCGGTTTTGGATTTTGTAGTTCCTTATTCCGTTGATGTAATACTAAAAAGATTTTACGCAGGCTTTCTTTCTCCTGTAACTCCCGTAAACCGGGTGTATTAGGGCTGCTCACATTCACCACGAAATAATCTACCCATTCGTGCAAAGCCAGGAAACATGCCTCGTAATCTTTCCAGGCGTCTTCATTGGCCGTGATCTTGTTCTTGCCAATATTGCCCCCGATGATGAGGGTTGTGTTATTTTTGTGCGGACTGGTTGCTGATGCAGATTTTCGATTAACCGTTGACGCGAGTCGCCATTGTTTCAACCTTGCAGCTATGTCATCCATACCATCATTGTTGAATCCCATGCGGTTGATGAGGGCTTTGTCTTTGGGCAACCTGAATAACCTGGGTTTTTCATT
>ERZ795056.5526-NODE-5526-length-12657-cov-49.364783_pt1 | contig 12657 bp, 13 predicted proteins | sample MGYA00375140_ERZ795056 | MGnify/ENA primary metagenome ERZ795056 (study PRJEB30185, sample SAMN05720227) | activated sludge metagenome | isolation source: Anaerobic digester | place: USA | collected 2015-03-09 ...
GGCACCACACAAAGCGCGATACCAACCGCGATAAGCCATATTGTGCTCGGCACGAAATACGGATACACCATCAGCGCGATGCCGCAAACCAACGGCGCGACGCGCTGCTGCTTCTTCCCGTACATGAAAAACGCAAGACCGACGCTGCCGAACAAGAAAGTCCAAAGAATCTGAGTTTGCGTCACGCCGTGTTCGTTTTTCGCCATGCCGACGCGCGATGCGCACCCATTCGGCATGCGAGATCAAAAGCGTTTTTCATCGCGCCAACGTTGGCAACACCACGCCCCGTGATGTCGTACGCCGTACCGTGTGCCGGCGTCGTCACCGGAATCGGTAAGCCGCCCTGCACCGTAACGCCTCGCTCAAAGCCCATGAGCTTCATCGCGATTTGGCCTTGGTCGTGATACATCGTGACGATGCCGTCATATTGACCGTTTTTTGCGCGCACAAAAATCGTGTCCGCTGGAAACGGACCGTCCAACGCGTAACCGCGCGCTCGCGCCAGCGCGATGCCTGGCTCGATGACGTCGATTTCTTCGCGACCGTAATTACCGCCATCACCGTTGTGCGGATTCAAGCCACACACACCGATGCGCGGCATCGCTTTGCCAGACGCTTGTAGAGACTCCGTGATGAGTTTCGCAGCGTCGGCCACGCCCGCGGGCGAGAGCAATGCGCTCACGTCCTTAAGTGCAACGTGCGAGGTTACGCGCGACGTCCACAGCGTGTCGAGCACATTTAGCTCGCCGGTGTAAGTGTGGCAGCCGAGCAAGTCCTCGAACCAGCGCAATTCGTCCGCCTGCTGCATACCGCCGAGGCGTAGCGCGCCTTTGTTGAGCGGCGCGAAGCAAAGCGCGTGCGTTTTACGGTCACGCGTGAGCGTTGCGCCTAGCGTGAGCATGTCGAGCATGAACGCCCCATTGTCGGCTGTCGCTTGCCCTATCGCAAATGTCGGCGCGGCGAGACCCGCCCATTCCAGCATCACGGGCTGCGAGAAGTCGCGTGTGCCGATAGCACTTTGCGAAACGACGTCGATGTTGAGCGAGTGTCCGACAGCGCGTGCTGCGTCGGCTAGCGTTGCGCGATTGCCGATCACAAAGATATTGGCTTGCGCACCCGCGCCTTCATCCGCGAGCAACTTAACAATCAACTCAGGCCCCACGCCCGCTGGATCGCCGATGACTAGTGCAATGTTGGGTTTCATCAATCCAGCTTTACGTTAGCGTCTCGAATGAGTTTTCCGAAGCGCTCAAACTCGGCCTTGTTGAGCGCCGCAAATTGCTCCACGCTCATGCCACCAGGTTCGCCGCCGAGGCTGCGCAGGCGCGCTTGTACATCCGGCAGACGAAGAATCTTGTTGGTTTCATCGACGAGACGCGCGACCACGTCTTTCGGCGTGCCCGTCGTCACGAAGAGGCCATACCAAGTGGTCATTTCAAAACCCGGAATGCCCGCCTCAGCCAGTGTCGGCACATCCGGAAGCTCAGGAGAGCGCTTCGAGGAAGTAACGGCGAGCGGCTTGAGTTTTCCCGATTTGATGTGCCCCATCGCAGAAGACGTGGTGTCAAACATCATCTGCACGCTACCGGAAATTAGGTCAAGATGTGCCTGCGAACTGCCCTTGTACGGCACATGCGTCATCTGGGCGCCGGTTGCCAACTTGAAGCCCTCGCCCGCAAGATGCTGTGTACTGCCCACACCGGACGAGGCGTAGGTGAACGGTGAGGCGCGAGCCTTCATCATCGCCACCAAATCTTTTGCGTCTTTTGCGCCGACTTGCTGGTTGACCACCAGCACATTCGGTACCGTGACCACCAGTGCGATGGGCGTTAGGTCCTTAATCGGATCAAAACTGAGTTTGATGAGATGCGGCGCTATCGCTTGTCCGGTGTTGGTAGCCACGAGCAGCGTGTGGCCATCTTGCGTCGCTTTAGCGGTAACGTCGGCCGCGATGGTATTGGACGCGCCGGGGCGGTTCTCGACAACGAAAGGCTGTTTGAACGCGTCACTGAATTTTTCAGCGAGCATGCGCGCCACGATATCGGTGCCGCCGCCGGCCGACGCACCGACCATAACTTTTACGGGCCTTGTCGGATACTGCGTTTGCGCGGCTGCGGTGGCGCCTGTGCACGCTACGAGGCCTAGAAGCATCGCGTTAACAAAAATTTTTGTCGGTTGCATGTGTTAATTTCCTTCGACCAAAGAAGTGACTGTTTGTATAAAAATTAACGGAACGCTACTTTGCACCCGTAAGCGGCGCAACTATGGCACCCTTGATGCCGTGTCGGTCAAGCGCAGCCGCAACGAAGCCCGAAGCCTTCATCTCCTCGACGAACGCGCGAACATACTCAGCCGCCGCTGCGCGAGCCACTGGCATTCCGACCGCTTGATTGATGACCATGAAACGGCCCGGCAGCAGTCGCACGCCGCCCAAACGCTGCGCATCTGCCTGAAGTTGTTGCTTCACGCCGGCTGCGACTTCTAGATTTTTCTCAAGGAATACGTCCGCGACTAGCGGCGAAGTCGGAGCCTTCACGAGCGTCGCGTTCTTTATTTCACGTGTCAAATACAAGTCATAGGCGCTGCCCGCACCCACTACGATTCGGGTTCCAGCCCGGTCAACCTCATCGTTACTGCGGAGCGGCGAGTTTTCGCGGACCAGATACGCACCTTCGATTACGACGTAAGGTGCGCTGTAGGTAGTTGTGGCCGCGCGCACCGGATCAATTGCTACGAATGCGATGGCAACTTCGTTCGCAGTCACGGCTTCGACCACCTTCCCCGCTGAAGTAAACGTCACTAACTCCACCGGCACGCCAAGACGTTTGCCCAATTCGTTCGCGAGATCAACAGAGACGCCAAAAGGTGCGCCGGTCTTCGCGTCTTTGTTGGCGAGAATTGGATTTCCAAAATTGATCGCCACCCGCAACGTGCCGGTTGGGGCAAGCGCGCGCGAAGCGGTTGCCCGCGACTCATTAAAGCCGTGCAGAGATTGACTCGCGCACCCAGATAGCACCAGCGCGAGCAGCAGCAACTTGGTCAGAGCAAGGATTCTCATAGGGGTTCATTCAACGGTTAGTTTTCTAGCAAATCGCGGCCGCGCTACTCGACTTTGCCGATTCGTTGCACCGCATCGGCCATCGTCTTGGCGTCCGCGTCCCAATACGCCTTAAACGCAGGGGCATCGAGATACGCAAGTGGCGTTTGCAGGGTAACGAAGGTCTGCTTGAACGCGGTGTCATCTTGCGCTTCTCGCGCTGCTTTGCGCAGCAAACTGACGACGTTCTCTGGTGTGCCCGCTGGGGCGAACAAGCCAGCCCATTGCGCAAACTCAACTGCAACGCCTAATTCGCGCAATGTCGGCACCTCCGGTAGCGCGGGATGCCGCACAGGCCCCCAATTGGCGAGCACCCGCAGCTTGCCCGCTTTGACGTGCTGCACCACCGTTGAGGGCCCCGAGGCCACCGCCTCAATCGAACCACCCAGCAACGCGGTCACCGCAGGCGCGGCCCCAGTGAAAGGCACATGCGTGAACTTCGCGCCAGTGGCAGACGCCAACATTTCCATCGGTACATGCATCGTTCCGTAGTTGCCCGAAGAACCGTAATTCACTTTGCGTGGATTCGCGCGCGCAAACGCGGCAAATTCAGCGAACGTCTTCCATGGCGAATCGGCCCGAACCGCGAGCACGACCGGGTCAGCAGTAAACCGTGCAATCGGAATCAGTTGATCCAACTGAAACATCGGCGCGCGCCCGAGCACTTTATCCGCCTCGGGAATGATGGAGATTGAGGACAGCGCCAAGAGCAGCGTGTAACCGTCTGCCTTTGACTTGGCCACCGTGGCCATACCAATGCCGCCACCTGCGCCGGGTTTGTTTTCGATCACTACGGACTGCCCAAGTTGCTTGCCAAGCGCAACTGAGACCGGGCGAGCAACGTTGTCGGCCACACCACCGGGTGGAAAAGGCACCACTAAGGTCACGCTGCGCGCCGGGTAATCCTGCGCCATCGTCAGGGTTGCGAAGGTCGCCAGCCAACATAAACCCACCGCCAGCGCCACGCGAAATGCTTGTGAAGTTTGCCGCATAAAACACCTGCCAATTACGTCAGAATGATCCTTATAGCCGACGCCTGCGAATTGACCCGACCGTTGGCTCGCTAATAACCGTTAGCCGGTCACGGACAAGTCTGGCATTCGCTGAGACGCTCATTTGACAAAGACGGGCGCAAGATCGTGCGATCACTCGCTAACGCAAATGTCGCAAAACGCTAAACTCCTCCGTCTTTTCAAGCTGTAGGTGTCGGTTTTGTTGCCGCACCACGATTTAGCCCACTTTCGAGGACGCCATGAAACGAATCGCCCTTTTATTTTCGCTACTGACGGTTTGTGCCGGCACCGCTTTCGCTCAGCTTCCTAAGCTCAATTCCGAGCCCGGAAAGTGGAGCTACAGCACGCGCACGGAGATTCCGGGCATGGGCAGTATCCCGATGAGCTTTGAGCAGTGCGTCACACAGAAAGACGTAGATGAAGGCCGCAATCTCGCCGCGCAAAAAGATGCGGGCATGGACTGCAAGTACTCCGATCTGAAACATACGGGCAACCGCTACCAGTTCACCGCCACCTGTACAGGAAAAAATTTGCCCGAGCCCATGGTTATGACTTACGACATGACGGCAACGTCGACGCAGTTTGACTCAAAAATGACGATGACGGGCGGCAACACGAAAGCGATGGGCGGCAAAATGAACATGAGCATGAGCGCCAAGCGTTTGGGTGGATGCTAGTTCGCGGCGCGCTCACCTACGTAACGCTTCTGGCAAGCGCGAGCGCGGTAGCGCAGACGCCGGGCGAATGGAAATACACCATCGCGACCGATCTGACGAAAATTCCGGCGGATATGCGCGTGAATTTTCCGACGATCTCGTTTGCAGTCTGTCGGACAGACGCGGACTTTGCGTCGGGTCGCGCTTTTGCGCTGCAAACGCTCGCCAGCAGCGAAGCCCGCTGTCCAAGTACGCAGTTTGAGCGCATCCCCAACAAAAACGGCAGATTCGATTCGTTGCAATTCGCATACGCCTGCGACGGCGGCAGCACGTTATCCGGCCGCGCGTCGGGTCGGGTCGAAGCATCGAAGTTTTCTCTGGCTCTTGAGTCGAAGCACTCCCCGGCTGTCAATGGCGTTGAAACGATCTCGCAGACGATGAAGGCGACGCGTGTTGGACCGTGCAAAGTGAAGCACGACAGCGATTTGCTCAAGGTTCAGTAGCCGTTGCTGCGTGTGTAAGGATCGGAAAGCGAACTGCGACTACATTTAGGTTGCTTTTCGCTTAAAGAAGTTCTTCATGCACGCTGTACTCCCCCGCCTCGATAGCCAACGCACTACGTTCCCAGCGCTGCGCCGCCGCAGTGTGAGCACTCTGCAGGTGAACCTCGGCTACAAATGCAATCAATCCTGCGTGCATTGCCACGTTGCGGCCAGTCCGCAGCGCACCGAGATGATGGACAGCGAAACCATTGATCTGGTCATTGACACGCTGAAGCACACCGGAGCCAAAACGCTTGACCTCACGGGCGGTGCCCCTGAGTTGAATCTCTACTTTCGCGCGCTCGTGCAAGAAGCGCGTGCGCTTGGCTGCAAGGTGATTGACCGTTGCAATCTCACCATCTTGTTTGAACCAGGCCAAGAAACACTCGCCCAGTTTTTGGCGGACAACAAAGTCGCCATCACGGCCTCACTCCCCTGCTACTCCGTTGACAATGTCGACAAGCAGCGCGGCAACGGCGTGTTTGACCAAAGTATTCGGGCGCTTCAACTCTTGAACTCACTAGGCTACGGCGACGATTCAGGCGAGTTGGAGTTAAATCTCGTCTACAACCCGCAAGGCGCTTCGCTGCCGCCGCCGCAGGCCGCTCTGCAAGCCGACTACAAACGCATTCTCGGCGAGACGTTTGGCATTCGCTTCAATCATCTGTTCACCATCACCAACATGCCGATTCAGCGCTTTGGTTCTACCCTGATTTCCAAAGGCACGTTCGACGGCTACATGACGGTCCTTAAGAACGCGCATCGCGACGAAAACTTAGACGGCGTGATGTGCCGCGATCAGATCAGCATTGATTGGCAGGGTTATGTGTACGACTGCGATTTCAACCAGATGTTGGGGTTACCTACTCGCGCGGAGGGTCGCGCCAAGACGCATCTGCGCGACATGCTCGCTGCGCCAGGTGACGCATTAAACGGCGGCGCGATTATCGTGCGAGACCATTGCTTTGGCTGCACCGCCGGGCAAGGCAGTAGCTGCGGTGGCGCGTTGGAATAGATCCACCGAATAGACTGGGCGGCAGATAATTTGTGGGAGCGGGCGCGCCCGCGATTGGCGTTAACTTTAGGCAAGCGTCCAGTTAATCACAGCTGGAATTTGATCGTTTAGACCGGGCGAGCCCGCCCCACGAAACGCGCCAGACCTTCCATTCCGTGATCTCAATCATCATTCCGACTCTGAACGAATCTGCTTGCATCGCTGCCGCGCTTGGCGCACTCGCGTCGTTGCGGGAGCGCGGCGCGGAAATCATCGTAGTTGACGGTGGGAGCAGCGACGAAACTGTCACCTTGGCCAAAGCACATGGCGCAATCATCATCACGTCAGCCGCCGGTCGCGCACGCCAGCAAAACGCCGGGGCGGCGGCCGCACACGGCGATATCCTCCTGTTTCTGCACGTCGATACGCAACTGCCAAGCACCGCACACGACGATATTGAACGCGCGCTTGCGAACTCCACCGCCGCATGGGGTCGTTTCGACGTCACCCTACGCGCTAATCCCATGCCGGGCCCTGCGATGCTGCGCGTCGTCGCCAGCATGATGAACCTGCGCTCGCGGCTCACAGGCATCGCTACGGGAGACCAAGCGATCTTTGTTCGTAAATCGGCGTTTGAGCGCGTCGGTGGTTTTCCTGAAATCGCTTTGATGGAAGACATCGCACTCTCTCGATTGCTGAAGAAGACTGCGCTACCCGTTTGCGTTCATAGTCGTGTCGAAACGTCGGCGCGGCGATGGCAAACGCAAGGGGTGTGGAAAACGATTGCGCTCATGTGGGCGCTACGCTTGGGATACTGGTGCGGTGTTTCGCCCGAGACACTTTCGCGTTGGTATCGAACTGTGCGTTGACTTTCTCAGGATTCAAATTCGTTGAAGTACGCTGATACCCACATCGCGATCTTTTGCAAAGCGCCCGTCGCGGGCCGCGTAAAGACGCGCCTGATCGAAGCGTACGGCGCGACCGGTGCGACAGATATCTACGTCGCGCTCGTTGAAAAAACGTTCGCGACGGTCAACGCCGCGTGCGAGGCTTCCGGCATGAGTGCGTCGTTGTGGGTCGCGGAAGACCTTCGTCACGAGACAGTGCAACGATGGGCCACAGACAACGCGCTGGCAACCTACACGCAGCAGGGCGAAGACCTCGGCGCGCGCATGCTGCATTGCCTGCAAACGAAGTTGCACGCAGGCCATCAACGCGTGCTGCTCATCGGTACCGATTGCCCCACGTTTACGCCAAAGCACTTGGGCGCTGCCGCGGCAGCATTGAACGCCGAATGCGCGTGGGTGTTCACGCCCGCTGAGGACGGCGGCTATGTACTCGTGGGCACCAACGCAGCCGATGCCGCGGCGTTCGCGGGCATCGCATGGAGCACCGATGCGGTGATGCAGCAAACACGCGAAGCATTGCGCTCCAATGGGCTGCGTTGGGCGGAGACGGCAACGCTGTGGGACGTTGATGTTGAGGCGGACGTTGAACGCGCGCGGCGCGCCGGGCTAATTTGATCGCGTCATTCAGACCAAAGCCACCGATACAGCTTTTGCCTTCCGTCGACAGCTATACGGCCATTCATGCCACTTTTTATTCAATGTCGACTTATATAGAAATTTGTCTTTAACCGTTACCCGGCATTCGTTCTCGCTCAAAAGCTGTTAACGAACAGCAGGCGACAAAATCCGTCGTCCGCTCGCTACACTTCCACGCATGTTCGCAAACACCTCCCTCCATCGCATTGCCGCCAACGGCATCACGCTCAACGCTCGTATCTCGGATGAGCGCAACAAGCCGCCGCTCTTGCTGCTGCACGGTCATCCGCAAACGCACTTGATTTGGCATCGAGTCGCGCCAAAGCTCGCCGAGCATTTCACGTTGGTCGCGGTGGATTTGCGTGGTTATGGCGATAGCGACAAACCAGCCTCTGACGCCAGTGTGAACCATGCGCCGTACAGCAAACGCGTGATGGCACAAGACATGGTGAGCGTCATGCAAACGCTCGGTTTCGCACGTTTCACAGTGCTCGCGCATGATCGCGGCGCGCGCGTAACGCATCGCATGTTGGTCGATCATCCGACGGTCGTCGAACGCGCGACGCTCTTAGATATTTCGCCGACACTCGCGATGTACGAACAGACGAACATGGAGTTCGCGCGGGCGTATTTTCATTGGTTTTTTCTCATTCAACGTGAGCCCCTGCCCGAGACGATGATCGAGGCGAACCCTGAATTTTTCATCGAGAAAATGATGGGTAATCGCCACGCCGGACTCGCTGCATTTGCGCCGGAAGCCCTCGCCGAATACCGCCGCTGCATTCACTTGCCTGGCATCGCTCACGCAATCTGCGAGGACTATCGCGCCGCAGCCACAATTGACCTGGAGCACGATCGCGCCGACCGCGATGTGGGTCGCAAAGTGATGCAGCCGTTGCAAGTGCTCTGGGGCGAAAACGGCATCATCGAAAAGTGCTTCAAGCCACTTGAAGACTGGTCACGCGTAGCGGTTAACGTGCGTGGCGGCTCGGTGCCCTGCGGTCACTACATTCCAGAAGAAGCGCCGGAGGCATTGCTTGCAGCGGCGTTGCCGTTCTTGTTGGGCAAGTAACGGTATGTGCAGGTGTTAGGCAACTATTTGGCGCCGCAGGTTGCCACGCGCGCGCGGCCAAGTCCGCGCCCACGATGGGTTCGGATGTAGGCGACGACTTGGCGTCGCTCCGCGCGACGGCTGCGCGGCTGAGTATGCGCCTACAACGCCCGCTGCCGACTCGCCAAGAGCGCGCCAATCGCCAACGCGACAGCCGAAAACAGCAGGCCGCGCGCGAGCGAATCGGCATTGCTCATCGCCGAGCCGTCGGCGATCAAACCCACGATCACCGGCCCCACGATCTGCCCGGCGGCAAACACGGTGGTGAACGCGCTGATACCTCCAGCCCATTGATGCGCGGGCAGATTGTGCCGCACCAATGCGGTGGTAGACGCAACGACCGACAGGAAAACTCCGCCGAACAAAACGCCGGAGAGAAGCACAATCGGAAACGAATTTGTGAGCGCAGGCAACAACACAGCTAACGCCAACAACGCATTTAACGTAGCCAACGCTTGGCCATTTTTGTGCCGGTCCAACAAGCCGGCCCAGATGCGTGACGACGCCATCACCGCCACGCCGAGAATCGCGTAAAACCCCGTCACCTGCGCATCCGACGCACCCTGCTCACGCAGCAGCGCGATCACAAACGTCATGTACCCGATGTAGCCCACACCAAACATCGCGTACCCCGCGAGCGAATACGCAAACGCCGACACCCGAAAGCTGCGATCCTGTGCGCTGCTGTTGCCCGCTGCGCTCATCAACGGTTGCATCACGCGTGCTGGCCACGCGAGGAGCACGCTCGCGAACACGCACACGAACGCCAGCGCCCACCATGCCCACGCCCAGCCCGCAAAGCCCAGCCAGCGCGCATTCGCCGCGTACGCAAGCAGCGCTGGCACAATAAGCGCCGACAGCACGATGCCAATGCCCGTGCCGCCGTAATAAATGCCAAGTAACAAACCGCCTCGCTTCGGGTCCGTCGCACCTAGCCTCGCGGCAAGCACACCGCCGCAAACAAACACGAGCGCACTCGCAATGCCAGCCAATGCGCGTTGAGCGAGCAGCCACACGCTATCGGTAAAGAAGCCACTGAGCGCCATGAACACGCTCGCGAGCAGCGAGCCGATCACCAACACCGAACCTGCTCCGAAACGCCGCAACAGCGCCGGCGCCATCAATGCGCCTATGAAATATCCAAACGCATTGCTAGTGTTCATACTGCCCGCGAGCGTGTAAGACCACCCCAGATCTGCGCGCATCGGCGGCAGTAGCAAACCATACGCAAAGCGCGTGATACCAAGCGACACCGCAGCGCCCAACGACAGCACAAGCGCCACCACGATCGGTGACGCGGACAAACCGTGCGCGTGACTTGTGTTCGAAGAAGAATCAGCCACGCAAACTCAGTAGCAAGCGCCCTCCGAAGAGTGTCATCACGGTGCCGGTGACGAGAAGCAATACGGGCTTCGCACGCATGTACGCACGCTGCGCAGGCGCCGTCGAAAATACATAAGCGAGCGCAATGTGCCATGCAAATCCCATCATACCCACCATCATCACGGCCGCAATTCGTGTGGCGATTGTCGCGTTAGGATCGATACTCACGACCGCCACACTCGTCCAGAACGCGAGCGACTTGGGGTTGGTTAGATTGGTGAGCAAGCCGCGGCGGTAATGTGTGAAGCGTGCCTCTTGCACCGAGCTGGGTTGCGCTGAGTCCGGGGCCAGATCCGCGACCGCGTTGGCGTTAACGCCAACGCGCGAGAGCCACAACATACGAAACATGCCAAATGCAAGGTAGAGCAAATATGCGCCGCCCACGACTTTGAGCGCAAACTGCAACGTGGGTACTGCTGCAAAAATTTGCTGCACCCCAAACACCGCCACTGCAACCCAAAGAAACGTCCCAGTCGTAATTCCGAGCGCTACGCCCAGCGCCGCCCGACGCGACGAGGACGCGGCCGTGTGCGTCAACAACAACAAATTCGGACCGGGAATGATGAGCGCCGCGAGGTACAGGAGCGCTAGGGTGACGAGGGTGGAGGCCATGTGGATCAGATATTGCGCGAGTACATCATTTTGTCACTGCGTGTGGGGTGCCGTTGACCGGCACCCATTCGTCGCCTACAGGCCGCCGACCCGCGCGTCTTTCGGGTAGCTCACTTTGTAATCCGCCGTGAACTTCGCGCTCTTGCCGGGGGCAAGCGTTTGCGTCCATGCGACTACGCCGCGCTTGTCTTTCCATGCTTTTTCGGTGGGCTGCGGGCTAAAGGATTGTTCGACTTTAATGTCCGCATCGGTACCAACAGGTGTGGATTCGAGCACTTCAATGTTTGCGACCGTTTTGCGCAGGTTTTCAACTGTGTAGCCGCGATGCCATTCGCGCTCTTGGCGATTACCGATGAAACCCGCCGTCGCGCTTTGCGTCTTTTGCGGTTCGACACGGACACGTAACGATTCATCGCGACCAAACGCGAGCGTGACGCTTTGTTCGTCACCCACGTTCCACACGGTCTTGCCGACCAGCGCGTTGTCGCGCAAAAGTTGCATATCGCCACGCGGCCACACGCCTTCTGGACGTGACACCTCAGCCATCACAAATGCCTCGCTCGAAACATTCGGCACGACGCGGCTGAACACTTTCGCGGTGACCGTCTGACTTCCGAGCGGCAAGGTGATGCGCTGCCCGTTCGACGCGAGATCGACAATACCGGGCACTTCGAATTCGGTGCTGTACGTACCTTGGAATACTGACGCATCAAACGTTGGCGGCGCATCCGCAGCGCTCGCCGCACGCGCCTTCATCATCGGCGCACCCGGCACAGGTGCCGCCATTACGGACATAACACGCTCCGCCATCGGCGGCAGAATGCTAATTTCCCAAGGCCGCGGCAGCGGCGGAGTTGCGTTGTTACGCGGTTGTGCCGTCGACAAGCGAAGCTGCACGCCGCGCCAGTCTTCTCCGCTCGACTGCGCGACAACGGCGAGGCGATCAAGCTTCACCGCGCCAGTCGCCGAATCAAGTGCCGCGCGATACGCTGGCGTCCAACCAGGGCCGTTGACTTGATAGACCAAACGCAGCTCACCGCCCTTACCGCCGGCGACACGCACGCTCACTTCACGATATTCCTCGGCCTTCGGCCCGCCTGCTTCGCTTTCTGCTGTCAGCGCAGCAATTTGTTGCTCTAGCAACTCCTTTTGCCGTGCCAGTTTTTGTTGCTTCACGAGCGTCGTGCTGACTGCGCGGCGCACGCTCTCGATGGTCGTGTCTAGCGTGCCAACAGGAGAGGCCGCGCGCGCAGCACCACCCTCCGGCGCGTTGAGCGCTTTGATGTAGGCGAGCACTGCTTCGTTGGCTGAAACATCCGCGTCCAGCGCCGCGCGTTGGTCTTCCAGTTCACGAATCTTGGCGTCGTTGCTACCCAAATTGCAGCGCGTCGCGAGCGCCTTCGGCACTGTCTTCACGCTCACGTCGCCCACACGAATACCGGAGTCCGCCTCCACGCGAATCGTATTGGTATCAAACGTCGTCGGCAGGCACGTCATACGCACTTCGCTCGCATTCGCTGCCACGGTCGCCACGCGCTCAACGGCTGCAACGCCGGGATAAAGCGTCACGCGCGTGATAACGCTGTCGGCGGCGTTGGCGTGCCCGAGCGCGGCAAAGCATGCCGCAGCAAGCGTAAGTTTCGGGAAGTAAGTCATGGCTGTAGTCCTTTGCTGATGAGGTAAGACTACATGAACGAACCACGCA
>ERZ795056.5527-NODE-5527-length-12657-cov-4.455721_pt1 | contig 12657 bp, 8 predicted proteins | sample MGYA00375140_ERZ795056 | MGnify/ENA primary metagenome ERZ795056 (study PRJEB30185, sample SAMN05720227) | activated sludge metagenome | isolation source: Anaerobic digester | place: USA | collected 2015-03-09 ...
TGATAAATTGGAATATTCAGCCGTTTTTTTGTTTACTAATTCCTGTTGATTAGTAAATAAATCATTCCAATTTAAGTGTAGATTTTTAACTTTATCTAATTGTTTTTGTGAAGCCAAAACAACAGAATTTCGCAAAAGGAGTATAGGGAAGGTTATTTTATTTGCTTCAAAATTGGATTGTAATTCAAGCCAATACGCTATTTCACCTCCACCACCTATATAACAAAGATTTGGCAAAATTACTTCTTGATACAAAGGACGAAGTATAACATTTGGACTAAATTTTTCAGGTGAATTTTCTAAAATAGAAAGTAACGCTTCTTCTGAAAAACGTAATTCCGTATTATTTATTTTGTATTCGTTATTTTCAAAAAGGATTCGTTCTCTCAGGTTGTTTTCAATATAAAACAGATTGATTTCTCTAGGATTTACTTGGATGTTATATGCTTTTAAAACCTCATTTGTTTCGTTAACTTGATTGAAAGAAGTTTGCTCTAACAATTCTTTTTTAACATAAGGAGCAAATATTTTTTTCAAATCAGAACGGTCGCCATCAATAATCACTAAACCATACGTTTTGAACAATTCATTGGCTAAATACCGTGTCGCATCAGCAAGAATAGCGTGTTCTAAATACGATTTTTCGAATAAATTCTTTAAATAAGCAGCATTATTTCCTGTACCCAATTCTTTTTCAAATAATTCAAAAACAGATTCTAATCCTTCGGTTGATAATCGTCCAACTGGACCTGAACTATCTTTTTTCCAACTTATCTTTTTCCCTTTAAAATTAAAATGATTGATTTCTTCAAAATCATGATCTTCGGTTGCCATCCAGTAAATGGGTACAAAATTATTTTCAGGATATTCCTTTTTTAACTTTTTACAAAGATTGATAACAGAAACAATTTTATACAAAAAATATAACGGTCCAGTAAATAAATTCAGTTGATGACCAGTCGTAATCGTAAACGTATTTTCATCTTTAAGTAACTGAATATTTGACCTTGTAGCTTCTGATGTTTCAGGTTTTTGGTATTGATTTTCAAGCGATGAAACTAAAATAGCTCTATTTTCTTTTGGAAAATTTCTCTTTTTTTCTTCGAGTTGAAGTTTGAAGTTTTCTATTTTCGGACTGCGATGGTATAATGATTTCAGGTTTTCATTTTCATCCAAATAATCAACAATGAGTTTAGAGAAAAAACCACTTTTTTGATAACTAATACAGTCGTATTCCTTCATTGTGAATTAGTTAGATAATAAGAAAGTTCCAAAAAGATAATCGTCACCTAAATAGAAATCACTAAATCCTTTTTTCATGGTAACTTTTTTCAAACGAATTGTATGTTCAAAATTTCCACCTACTACTATTGTATTAACTTCAATTATTCCACTAACATCATCAACACCATCTTCTGCAATCCACAATTGTGAAGGTATTGTTGGAGTTGGAGTTGTACAGAAAAAAGCATCGTTTACTACGCTGGTATAAAGACTATAAGTCAATTTGTTTGTTGAAGAAAGCAAAGCGGTTCTTGGTCCTGATGTTGTTGGTTCGTTTACAATTAAACTGGCATAATCTGCAGCGTCTAACGTTAAAACTTCACTTCCATTAAAGTTAAAAAGGCGATTATCGCAAGAGCTTTTTGAAACTTCTTCGTCAAATCCAAAAGACAATGCGGTTGCTGTAGTATTATAATTTCCAAAAACAAATGAACTGTAAACTTGAGTTCCACCTGGCTTTTCAAACGTTATGTTTTTAAATACTATATAATGTTTGTAACGTGTTATTTTGGTTGCTCCAGTGTTTGTGTCAGTTGTTTTTATGGCAGTCGAAGTAATTTGGATTGTACCAGCTAATGCATTCCACTCTTCCATTAAATTTGGTGTTGCATTTGGTATTGCAGGGCAAATATTATCAACAGAAACAGCACCATTATATTGACGGTATTTAACTTTTACTGTGCTAGATATTGCAACTTCTATTGGATCACCTTCGGGAGTTTCATCGTTTAAAAAAGTAGTTGCTGCAGGAATTTCTATTAATAACATTTCGGTGTCTTTGATTTTATAGATTACGTCCTTGTCACCACTGCATTTTGCGGCTACAACATCTTCAAAATCAATATTTTTCACTTCCAAATCTCCATCGTCACAAGCATTTATAGAAAAAAACAGCACCAGAATAACTAAAAATTGTTTCATCGAATATAAAATTTAAAGCAAAAATAAAGTTTTTTACCTCATTAATGCATCTTTTATAATTTATTTAGGAAGAGTAATTTTTATATTTGCACCATGAAAAAAATATATCTCGATAATGCCGCTACAACTCCAATCCGTCAAGAAGTAATTGATGAAATGGTAAATGTTATGCAGTCAGAATATGGAAATCCATCCTCAACACATAGTGTTGGAAGAAGTGCAAAAGCAGTTGTTGAAACGGCACGTAAACTGATTGCCAAACAGTTGAATTGCAATGCCCAAGAAATTATTTTCACTTCTAGTGCAACTGAAGCTACTAACTGGATTTTGAGAAATGCTGTTAGCCATTTTGGAGTAAAAAGAATTATTACCTCAAAAATTGAACATCACGCAACATTATATACTATTCTTGCGCTTGAATCGGAGTTTAAAATCAAAGTAGATTATATCAAAATTCTTCCAAATGGTGGTTTAGATTATTCGCATCTTGACGAATTACTTGCAGAAGAAACTAAAACACTAGTTTCTCTAATGCATGTTAATAATGAAACAGGAACAATCAATGATTGCAAAAAAATAGCTGATATATGCCAAAAAAACAAAGCTTTATTTCATTGTGATACCGTTCAATCTATTGGGAAAGCGGTAATAGATTTGCAACAAACACCAATTGATTTTTTAGTGGCAAGCGCACATAAATTTCACGGACCAAAAGGAGTAGGGTTTGCTTTTGTTCGAAAAGGAATTGTGTTGCAACCTATTCTATTTGGTGGCGAACAAGAAAAAGGATGGCGAGCAGGAACAGAATCAGTGCATCAAATTGCTGGAATGGCAAAAGCATTAGAATTGGCTTATCAAAATTTAGAAGAAGAAGAAAAATATATTTTAGAATTGAAAGAGTATTGTTTTTCTCAATTAAAAGTTGCTTTTCCAGAAGTTAAAATCAATGGTGAAAATACGTTCTATAATATTTTGAATGTAGTTTTACCTTTTTCAGAAGAAAAAACAGCAATGATATTATTCAATTTAGATATGAAAGGAATTGCCGTTTCTCGTGGAAGCGCTTGTCAGAGTGGAAGTATAAAACCTTCTCATGTCTTAGCAGAAATGCTAAACGAGGAAGATTTAAAAAAACCTAGTCTTCGAATTTCTTTCAGCCATTATAATTCAAAAGAAGAAATAGATGAATTTATAACTGCCTTGAAAATGATATAAACAAAAAAACCATTCACTAATGAATGGTTTTTTTGTTTAATTATAATCGAAATTATGCGTCTAAATCAACAGTTGTTGCATCAGCAATTTTCTTATATGTTCCGTTAACCAGTTTCTCGCGAATAGCTTCAAAAGCAGTCAATGTTTCATCAATATCAGCCAATGTATGTGTTGTTGTAGGTATCATTCGCAATAAGATAATCCCTTTTGGAATAACTGGATAAATTACAATCGACAAGAAAATACCATAGTTTTCTCTTAAATCGTTCACCATTACCATTGCTTCTGGAACACTTCCTTCCAAGTAAACAGGAGTAACACAAGTGTTTGTGTCACCTATATTAAAGTTTCTTGCACGTAAACCTGATTGTAATGCATTTACGTTTTCCCAAAGTTTGTCTTTCAATTCTGGGTGATTTCTCAACAATTCTAAACGTTTTAAAGCACCAACAGTTTGAATCATTGGTAACGATTTAGCAAACATTTGCGAACGTAAATTATATTTTAAATAATCGATAATGTCTTTATCGGCAGCAATAAAAGCACCAATACTTGCCATAGATTTAGCAAATGTTGAAAAATAAACATCAATGCCATCTTGACAATCTTGTTCTTCTCCAGCACCAGCACCAGTTTTTCCTAATGTTCCAAATCCGTGAGCATCATCAACTAATAAACGGAAATTGTATTTTTTCTTCATTTCTACAATTTCTTTCAACTTACCTTGTTGACCGCGCATTCCAAAAACTCCTTCGGTAATGAATAAAATTCCACCACCAGTTTCTGTAGCCATTTTGGTAGCACGTTGAAGGTTTTTCTCCATACTTTCCAAGTCGTTATGACGGTAGGTGAAACGTTTCCCCATGTGCAAACGAACACCATCAATGATACAAGCGTGTGCATCTACATCATAAACAATAATATCATTTTTAGTAACCAAAGCGTCAATAGTTGACATAATTCCTTGGTAACCAAAATTCAATAAATAAGCCGATTCTTTCATTACAAAAGCAGCTAATTCATTTTCTAATTGTTCGTGAACATCAGTGTGACCACTCATCATTCTTGCACCCATTGGATATGCTGCGCCATATTGTGCTGCAGCTTCTGTATCGGCTTTACGAACTTCTGGATGATTGGCTAAACCTAAATAGTCATTCAAACTCCAGTTTAAAATATTTTTTCCTTGAAATTGCATCCTTGGTCCAAGTTCTCCTTCTAGTTTTGGAAATACAAAGTAACCTTCTGCTTGTGACGCCCATTTTCCTAATGGACCTTTATTGTTTTGTATTCTTTCGAATAAATCTTTTACCATTGTAAATATGAATTTATAAAAACGTTGCAAAAGTAAACATAAAAAAGTTTACTCTTTACGAATTAAAACATAAAATTTTAATCCACAAAGAGTAAACAGAAGTTTGAATATAAAAGTTTGACAGACTTTATACTAATGATTTAATGCTTTCAAAAAGCACTTCTTTACTAACAGGTTTTGATAAGTATTTGTTCATTCCAATTTCCATAACGAGTTCCTTGGTGCTTTCCATGACATCAGCAGTAACAGCAATAATTGGAATATTTTTGTTGTTTTCTCCTGCTTCTCCTTTTCGGATAGCAATTGTCGCTTCATAGCCATCCATGATTGGCATTTGTAAATCCATTAAAACAATGTCAAATGGATTTTCTTTCAATTGATTAACGCCTTCTTCACCATTATTGGCAAATTCAACGGTGGTGTTCAACCATTTTTTGGTTATCATTTTAATAACCATTTGGTTCATGGCATTATCTTCAACAACCAATACTCTTTTGCCTTTCAAATCAAATTCTTCATTGGCTACTAGCGTGATAGCTTTTGGTTCTTCTTTTACAATTTCATAATCCAACTCAAGAGTACAAACGGTACCAAGACCTTGCTGACTTTGTATATCAACTTTTCCATTTTGTAGATGTACTAATGATTTGACAATAAACAGTCCTAATCCAAGTCCACCAAATTTTCGCTTGTCATTAATACTTTCTTGCGAAAAAGAATCAAAAATACTATTCATTTTCTCTTTCGGAATTCCAACACCAGTATCACTAATTGTGAATATCATTTGTGTTTTTCCATTTCCTAATACTTTGGCGTCAAGTTTAAATTTAATAAACCCTTCGTTTGTAAATTTGAGCGCATTACTTAATACGTTATGTATTATTTGACTTAGTCTAACAGCATCACCTTTTACCATTGAAGGTAATGATTCACCTTTATGAAAACTAAGTTCAATTCCTTTATCATCCGCTTGACGTTTGAAATTATTAGCAATATGCTCAACGGTTTTCACCAAATCAAAATCTGTTAATTCCAGTTTAATTTCGTTTTTCTCAATTTTCGAAAAATCCAAAATATCGTTAACCGAACTTAACAAGCTATAAGTAGAATACTTTATAATCTGACTTCCGTTTAAAACTTGTTCGTCTTTTGTCTCACTTGCAATAGATTTAGCAGTATTTAAGATGGCATTCAGCGGAGTTCGTAATTCGTGACTTATATTAGAAAGAAAATAAGACTTCAATTCGTTCATCTCTTCCGATTTTTGAAGAGCAAGCGCTTGTAATTCTTCTCGTTCGTTTTTTAAATTGCGTATCAAGTTTGCCATTGATAGTGATAAGAAAATCACTTCCATTCCAGTACCTATTTTTGAACCATTTTCTGTCCAAAAATTAAGAGGCAAAACACTAAAATTCTTCAAAATAAAAACCACAAAACCACAAATCAAAAATAAAATACCAAAAGCAAAAAACTTATCAATTTGCTTTGTTTGATTATAAATGGATGCTTGCGATGCAATAATAAGAACAAGCAAAATTAATCCTAAAGCATTAGCCAATGGATAAGCATATTCTAAAGCATTAGGCAAAACGAATAGCGAAAGCAACAACAAACCGTCTAGCGCATATAGAACATAAAAAGCATTGTTAATAAACTTGTTACGACCTCTTATCTTTAAGAATACTTGAGCATATCTCCCAAGGAAAAAGTTAGCAACACAGGCAAAAATAGCAACGGCATGAAGCGAAAACCAACCCGCATTAGGTGTTATGAATTTATAAAAATAACCATCAATAGAAAACTGTAGCAAACCAATAAAAACTACATACATGCTGTAGTAAAAAAACGTTTTGTCTCTCATCCCAAAGAAGAAAAACATATATAAAATGGATGCAATTATCAAAATCCCATAAAAGAAACCAAAGATAAATTGCTCAAAAGCACTTTCCTCCAACAAACTTTCGGTTTTGTGAAGAACTAATGGCATAGAAAGCATTTCTCCATCACTTTTAACATGCAAATAAAATTGCTGCGTTTCGTTTGGTTTTAAATTGATTTTGAATATGGTCTTACGTAAATCGAAACTTCTTTTGTGAAACGGAATAGCATCACCACTAACAAATTTAGTCACCGATTTATCTTCTTTGATAACATACAAATTAGCGACATCTGTGATTGGTCTTGCCGTTTCAAAATAGTATAAAAGTTCACTATCAGTCTCGTTTTTCAATTGAAAACGCAACCAAAAATTACTAGAAGTAAAACCAAAGTCAGAATTTTCATTTGGAACATCCTTAAATTTTATCTCAGGAAAATTTCTAACTTCATCTAAACTTAAATTCTTTTGCTCCACATCAACATATTCGGTATGTTCATGAATGGAAATTCGCTTAGAAGAATTTTTGTCTTTTAAAATGTATTGCGCAGAAGCAGTTGTAATCGGCAGTATGACCAAAAGCAATAGCCAAAAGGTCTTACCGCAAACATAATTTGGGGTAATTTTGTTCATATTCTGTAGGTGTTTTTGTTTTTTGTTGCACTCATTTACGAGATAGATTGGTATTTGGTTTTACAAATTAGCTTTTTTTTTTGAAAAATAGTTAAAATACTAGTTTTGTCTATTTTCATGATAATTTTAAAGCATCTAACAGTTGATAAAATATAAGGATTTGGATGTTTAATGAATTTACGATAATATTTTATCCAACACCAACCACAAAAATTCCATTTTCTATTAATCGATAACTTTCCTCATTAACAACCTGCTTTCTTTCAACGTACAATAAACCAAATGGAATACCATCACCAGTTGGGATTTCAATAGTTCCATCGGTAATTGCGCCATCACTTTCAGTTGAAAAAGTAAAAACAGTACTAGCAGATCGATAATAAGTCAAAGTCTCAAAATCAAAGTTTAGAATAAGCACGGTTACACTAACCACGCAATCACTTGGCAGTTTGTTAGCAAAAAAGCAAAATGAAAAAGCACCACTAGATAAATCCAAATTAATCTTTTCAAGGTGTTCGTTACGAGACAAATTGCTACTAAAATTAAAATTTTTAACTAGTTTTTTTCCATCAGCAGTTTTTATTCCTTCAGCAACGCATCGTTTTCCTCTTTCCGAAACGCCATCTAAATCCTTTATTTGAGTAAACAATTGCGTAACCATACTATGGATTTTCGAATTTCCGAGCAGTCTTAAATAGGGTTCAAGACTGCTTCTAAATACTTTTCCCGCTCTAGAACAATTACCAAATTCACTTGCATTCTCTCTTGTGCGAACATAGTTTGCATTTTTTTTAATTTTCTCACCATCAAATCCTCCAGTTTTCCTAACAATAATTTGTCCGTTTAAATTATAAAATGAAAAACCATCCAGTTGACCTTCAATCTTTAAAATCCCTTTTAATCGTGCCATAAAACTTTGTTTTTTCCTAGAAGAAAGCATAAATATAAGAAATTATTAATAGATATAGTAAGTATATAGTATAGATATAGTATGAATATAGTAATAAACAAAGTTTAATACTATTTGTTATAATTATAAAAAGAACACAAATACTTTAGTTTTTTGTCATAATAGTATATTTTTATACCAATTAATCAACTGATATGAAACTTGTATTCGCTTCAAACAACAAAAATAAAATTAGAGAAATTGCACTTTTACTTCCAAAGGAAATCGAAATTTTGAGCTTAGAAGACATTGGTTGTTTGGAAGATATCCCCGAAACAGCCGAAACAATAGAAGGAAATGCGATTTTAAAAGCCAATTATGTAACTGATAAATTCGGCTACAATTGTTTTGCCGACGATACAGGTTTAGAAGTAGATGCGTTAAATGGCGAACCAGGTGTTTATTCCGCTAGATATGCTGGCGAACAAAAATCCTCCAACGACAATATGGATAAACTGCTATACAATCTAAAAGATAAAGCAAACAGAAAAGCTAATTTTAAAACCGTTATCTGCTTGAATTTAAATGGAATGCAACATCTTTTCACAGGTGTCATCAATGGAAAAATTATTGAAGATAAAATAGGAACCAACGGTTTTGGTTATGATCCAGTTTTCCTAGCTGATAATTACACGAAAACTTTCGCAGAGTTGACTTTAGAAGAAAAAGCAGTAATCAGTCATCGCGGTTTAGCAGTCAAGCAATTAGTTGATTTTCTTCGATAAAGTTCTCTTTATTTCTTTCTTCTTGGCTCTTTCTTCTTTTTCTGTAATATTACTAAATCGTAACTAATTAATTATCAATAAACAACAAATTAGTTTATCTGATTTTTAAAGAGTATCTTTGCACCAAATTTTAAAATACTTTATGAATAAATTTGAACAATTAGGTCTGAATGAGTCGTTACTGCTGGCGATCAAAGATCTAGGATTTGAGAATCCGTCAGAAGTGCAAGAAAAAGCCATTCCAGTCTTATTGGAAAAAAACACAGACTTAGTAGCTTTAGCACAAACAGGTACAGGGAAAACAGCAGCATTTGGTTTTCCGCTAATACAGAAAATCGATGCCGAAGACAGAAGTACACAAGCGTTAATTTTATCACCAACGCGTGAGCTATGCTTACAAATCACCAACGAAATTAAACAATACTCTAAATACGTAAAAGGTATTAATACAGTGGCAGTTTATGGTGGTGCAAGCATTACAGAACAAGCCCGAGACATTAAAAGAGGTGCACAAATTATTGTAGCAACTCCAGGAAGAATGCAAGACATGATTAATCGTGGTCTTGTAAACATCAAAAACATCAACTTTTGTATTCTTGACGAAGCAGATGAGATGTTGAATATGGGTTTTTATGAAGACATTGTATCGATTTTATCCGATACTCCAGACGAAAAAAATACTTGGTTATTCTCTGCAACAATGCCTGCAGAAGTAGCAAGAATTGCAAAGAAATTTATGCACGATCCAGCAGAAGTTACTGTTGGTAGCAAAAATTCAGGTTCGGCTACAGTTTCTCACGAATTTTATTGTGTGAACGCTCGTGACCGTTACGAAGCTTTAAAACGTTTAGCCGATGCTAATCCAGATATTTTTTCTGTAGTTTTTTGTAGAACAAAACGTGATACTCAAGCTGTTGCAGAAAAATTAATTGAAGATGGTTACAGCGCTGCTGCATTGCACGGAGATTTATCTCAAGCGCAACGTGATGGTGTAATGAAATCGTTTAGAGGTCGTCAAATTCAAATGCTTGTTGCGACAGACGTTGCTGCTCGTGGAATTGACGTTGATAACATTACTCACGTAGTTAACTATCAATTGCCAGACGAAATTGAAACCTACAATCACCGTTCAGGTCGTACTGGTCGTGCTGGTAAATTAGGAACTTCTATCGTAATTATCACTAAAAGTGAATTGCGTAAAATTTCGTCTATCGAAAGAATCATCCAACAAAAATTTGAAGAAAAAACAATCCCATCTGGAATTGAAATCTGCGAAATTCAATTGTTGCACTTAGCTAATAAAATTAAAGATACCGAAGTTGACCACGAAATAGACAGCTATTTACCTGCAATTAACGAAGTTCTTGATGGTTTAACTAAAGAAGAGTTAATCAAGAAAATGGTTTCTGTAGAATTCAACAGATTTATCAATTACTACAAAAAGAAACGCGACTTATCTGGTGAAAAAGGAGAAAGAAGCGAAAGAAGTTCTGAGCCAAGAGAAATTAGAGCTGGTGATCCAGTTAGATATTTCGTAAACATTGGTTCGAGAGATGATTTCGATTGGATGCAATTGAAAGATTTCTTGAAAGAAACATTAGACTTAGGTCGTGATGACGTATTTAAAGTAGATGTAAAAGAAGGTTTCTCTTTCTTTAATACTGATGGTGAACATACTGATAAAGTAATGTCTATCCTTAACGGATTTGACCTTAACGGAAGAAGAATCAACGTAGAAATTTCTAAAAATGACGGTGGAAGTTCTTCAAGACGTGACCACAACGGAAGAAGTTCTGGTGGTTTTGGTGGAGGAAGAAGTTCTGGCGGATTTGGAGGTAGACGCGATGGTGAGAGAAAATCTTCTGGTGGTTTTGGTCCAAGAAAAGAAGGGAATGATAGAAGTTCTGCTCCAAGAGAAGGTGGATTTAGAAGTGAAAGAAGTTCAGCTCCAAGACGTGAACCAGGTTCATCTCAAAGAGAAAGTGCTCCAAGACGTTCTGAAGGAAGTTCTGATAGACCTGCAAGTCGTTCATTTGACGCTGCAAAAAGTAGAAGACCAAGAAGAAGCTAGTCCCGAAACTTCGGGATTAAATTACGAATTATAAATTACGAAGTTTATAATTATAATACAACTCCATTTTTACTGAGGTATTAATGGAGTTTTTTTTTTAACCAAATGCTTCATTCGTAATTTGTAATTTCAAATTCGTAATTCTTAATTTGAGCTTTTGTTAATTTTATTCTAAATCTAAATGCAAATTTCTAAATATCTTAAAAGAGTTTCATACTTTTAAACCATCAAAAACCATTATGAGATATTTTCTATTTTTCTTTTTATTTACTTATACATTTAGTGTTTCTGCACAAGAGGAAATTGCTGTACAAAAAGTTACAGGAACCATTATCAATGATAATACGCTATTTCCAATTCCAAATGCTAACGTAATAAATATCAATAAAGTAAAAGGAGCAGTTACTAATGCACGCGGTTATTTTGAAATTGAAGCAGCGGTTAACGATACCATTCATATTACACTTTTAGGATATCAATCGCTGAGAGTTCGTGTAACAAACGATTGGATAAAAAACGGAAATGCTAAAATTCAACTAACCGAAAAAGCAATTGCTCTAGAAGAAGTTATTGTGAAAAAATATGATTTAACTGGTTATCTCGAAATAGATTCTAAGCTAATTCCTGAGAAAGAAAATTTCCGCTATAGTATTTCTGGTTTGCCAACAGCTTATGAAGCAGGCGAACGTTCTCCAAATGCTTTCACGAGAGTTTTAGGTTCTATTTTCAATCCAGCTGACATGTTGTATAACTTTTTTGGAAATAAGCCCAAAGAACTCAAGAAGTTGAAGTCCATGAAAAAGGACGATACAGTTAGAAATCTATTAGAATCTAAATTTGATAGAGAAACAATTGCTGTTCTTCTTGGTGTTGATAAAAAAGAAATTGCCGAAATACTTCAACGATGTAATTATTCTGAGTCCTTCATTCAAACGGCAAACGATTTGCAAATTATGGATGCGATTAGCGAATGTTACGAACAATATAAGGTTTTGAAGAAGAACTAATTACTTCAATTTGATTTCTGAATAATATCTTTCTTCAATTCTCTTAATATCTTTTATTGAGTTTTTTGCCCAAGCTAAACGTTTTTCTAATAGTTCATTTTCAGTTAATTGCCAGTCAATATTTGATAAACGTAGGCGAGAAGTAATATCTTGAATTATGATAGCTGCAGATACTGATATGTTCAAACTTTCAGTAAAACCAACCATAGGGATTTTTAAAAAACCATCAGCTTGTTTCATAACTTCTTCTGAAAGTCCTTCTTTTTCGGTGCCAAAAAACAAAGCACTTTTTTTAGAAATGTCAAATTCATGAAGCAAACACGAATCATCATGTGGTGTTGTTGCAATAATTTGATATCCTTTTGTTTTTAGATTTTGAATACAATTATTAATATTTTCAAACCTATTAATGTCAACCCATTTTTGCGCACCCATTGCAATTTCTTTGTCAATATCTTTGCCAAAACGTTGCTCTACAATATTAATTTCTTGAATGCCAAAAACCTCACAACTGCGCATCACAGCACTAGTATTATGAAACTGAAACACATCTTCAACAGCAATAGTGAAATGATTAGTACGATTTTCTAATACTTTTTGAAAACGCTCTTTACGATTCTCTGTTAAAAATCCTTCAAGATAGGCGAGATATTCTAAGTCA
>ERZ795056.5532-NODE-5532-length-12645-cov-4.861875_pt1 | contig 12645 bp, 7 predicted proteins | sample MGYA00375140_ERZ795056 | MGnify/ENA primary metagenome ERZ795056 (study PRJEB30185, sample SAMN05720227) | activated sludge metagenome | isolation source: Anaerobic digester | place: USA | collected 2015-03-09 ...
CAGCCAGCGTCGTAAGCGGCTTTCATCTGGTCATAACCATCTGAGGGCGGTGCGGCGGACAGGATGAAGGGGGAGATCATCTTGCGCCCGAAGAAATCGGTATCCAGAGGGACTGGACACTTCTTCCAGCCGGGGATGCAGTAAGTGCTTTTGGTGGTCTTTTCAGGTGCGGTAAAGGCTTGTTTACCCAGATCAGCGGCAATCCTGAAGGCGATGTTTTTACCGGAGGCAACGGCTTCTACCACGGTTGTGGGGCCATTTACCATGTCACCAGTGCTGTAGATGCCCTCACCCTCGATCTTGAAAGCAGGGCGATTTCCCACCGCTATGATGAGCAGATCGAAGGGACGGAACATCTCAGAGGAGCCCTCTTCGTCCCGGATTAAGGAGGGATGGAAGCTTTCGCCCGCGGGCAGAGTGACCTTCTTGATTTTGAGGCCAACTGTGCGGCCTGCTTCGTTTACCACCTCGCTTACGCGGCTGCGATGACTGAAGTGCACATTGTGCTGTACCAAAATCTCCTTTTCCGTGTTTGTAAGCGGCATTTCGGCGAAGGTTTCCAGCGTGATCATTTCCACATGCTGGGCTCCGGCCTTCGCAACAGTTAAAGCCTGATCGGCGGCTATAGCACCACCCACCAGGGCTATCCTCTTGCCTTTAAACAGGAAACAGCTGGGTTGTTTCAATATCTCCATGCCATAGATCGCGCTTTCATCACCGGGGATATTTAAGTGGATGGGTTCGTTTAATCCGCCCGCGACCAGGACTGCTTTAAATCCTTCATTCAATAAGTGTTTGGGCTCTGTGATCTGCATCTTCTGATGATTCAAATGGAAGCATTCCGCCACCCATAAAAGGTCCGCCATCAGCATTCCGCGATCCAATCTGGCTTCGGGGATCAGGGCTGCCTGTCCGCCAAGTTCCTCGCTCTCAAAGATCTCCGGCTCAAAACCCAATTGGCGTAAGGCTACCGCGGCACCGATACCGGAGGGTCCGCCACCCACGATGGCGATCTTGCTGCCATTGGCGGGGGGAAGCTCAAACTCGGGAGATACGCCCATCTCTCTGGCTTTCTTGATGATGCTGGCTTGCACAGCGGGGATTTGGATGGGCACATCAAACTTCTCGCGGGAACAAGCTGCCACGCAGTGATGATCAGGGCAGACATCTCCACAAATACCACCCAGGGGATTGGAGGCCAATATGATACCGGCTGCCCGTTTAAAATCGGAAGCGCTGCCTCCAGCAGCGGCCATCATAAAATCTGCTGGTGAACAATCACAGGGGCAGGCACTTTTACAGGGTTTCGTGGCGCAATACTCGCACCGGCGGATTTCACTCATCAATTGGGCATCGCTCAAATACATCTCTATCTCCTAAATACATAACATTTTAGATTACACGTTCTGGATATGGCAAGCTCCCCAATTTGTCAAGAACTACGATGTTTGGCATTCCCCCATTTTTAATCCAGCCTTATCTTCAATTGCCAAAGATCTCGTCTTACTTCGATGCTATGTCTTCGCTTATACTGAACGACCATACTTATGCGGGTATTGAAGACGCCCATAAAGTATCCATCAGCCCAGAGGGGGAGCAACAGACACAAAGAGCACCAGAAACCAGCCCACTAGAAACAAGCTCTAAAGTGTGGATTTCATACATCTAAACCAGCTCATATCGCAACTCCTCATGTTTGGGACAGTCAATACATTGGCAACCTGTCATTGGTTAATTTGTGAGACTCATAAATTGAAGCCTACTCACAAGACAATCAAACTTGCGGGCTTGGCAAACATTTTTTATTAGTCTGTCGATTATCATAATGGCCCCCCAATCACTCAGTCAAGTCTGCTGCTCCCTTCCAGCTTGGACTCCACTCGGATAGTTCCTGAACACCACTTGAACCGCGTTCGGGAGCCTTTCAAGAGAGTTCCGAGTGGAGTCCAAGCTTCCAGGGGGAAGGAGCAATCATCAAGCTGGGTAGGGAGTAGACAATAATTGTCCTTGACGCCCAAAGGGGACTGATTCTGGGGCCTCCTCGTTATCATGCAATTTATTCTTGACGATTTACGCCCTTCAAGATTATAGATACAAGCTCTTATCATACATTTGAGATAAAACTGATTAAGGATAGACGATTATGCGTAAAACACTTATCACGCTGGCACTTATATCGCTGTGTGCCGTGGCTCTGGGGCTGAATCTCCGCGTGGATATCAGTTCCTATTCCCAAGCGGCAAATAGTAACGATTACCCGAAAATGCTGGCAGCCGGGAGCCCGATGCTGCCTTACTTCCCGCTCAGGGTTTTATTACCTTTTGGCGAAAAATATGAAGCTGCCGAGATCAATCTTGGCGATCACAATGCCCTGAGAGGGATCAGCATCCCGCATGCCCAGGCTCAGCAACCCATTTCGCTGGCCGCGCTGAGCGGGGCCACAGAGCCTGATCGCGCAATCTACGGTCGCGATGCTTTCTATCCCGCCAAGGATTGGGAATATCTGGGCACGCAGTATTATCGTGGCCATGCTGTGGCAATCTTTAACGTCTATCCCTTCAAATACAATCCAGTGAGCCGTGAACTCCTCTGCGCGGGGGAGCTTGAACTGAAGCTGGATACGGTTTTCGATACGGAAGAAGCAGAGTATCAAGCTCGCTTTGTCACCCGAAACGCTTCCACAGAAGGATATCTCGCACATTTTGTGCAGAATCCCGCGATGTCGTCCACTTACGCCAATTTTGACAGCTACAAGCAAACCAACAGCACCCGCGATATGGATCTATCCACTCCGCATACCATGATTGTGATCACCAATTCCACTGCAGCTCCTTGGTTCAGCGACTACATCACCTGGAGAAACGACCAGGGCATCAACACTGGAATCTATCTGACCGACGATATCTATGCCAACTACGATGGTGTGGATAACGCCGCCAAGGTGAGAAACTTCATCATCGATGCCTACACCACCTGGAATACTACCAGTTTCCCCCTGGAATACGTGATAATGGGTGGGGACGATGAATTGGTCCCCCAGCGCGGAGTATTTGGCAGGGTTGGTTCCACCAGGGACAACAACATGCCATCCGACCTGTACTTCAGTAATCTGGATGGAAACTGGAATGCCAATAATAACTTTATTTACGGAGAGATGTATGATAACGTGGATTATGTTCCGGAAGTGCATATCGGACGTTTTCCTGCTGAAACCTATCTCGAGTTTCAAAACATCTTTCGCAAGAGCCAGTACTATGTGAATAACAATACTTTCAGCAACAATAAAGCCATCTTCTACGGTGAAAATCTGAATAACAACCCCATGACCTGGGGGGGGGATTACAAGGATGACATCATCCAATATCTGCCAGATGAGTATTTCTTTAGCACTCAGTACGAACGGGATGGCACTTATAGCGCAGAAACGGTGTGGAACAGCATCAATAACGGCGTGAACGTGATGAATCACATGGGACACGCCAATGAGACCTATCTGATGGGTCAGGGCAATGGGACCATCGAAGCGCTGCGCAACACAGAATATGGCTTCCTATATTCGCAAGGCTGCTATCCAGCTGCCTTTGATCAGGCTACATCCGGAGCCGGAGAATGCATAGGAGAACACCTGCTCACCGCTCAGGGAGGGCTCTTTGCCTTTGTCGGAAATACTCGCTACGGTTGGTATGCGCCTGGCGACATAAATGGCGCATCCGAATATTATGACCGTCAGTATTTCCGTGGGCTCTTTGATGAAGGCTATCCGGAATTGGGACGCGCCCTCAGTTTTTCCCGGGCTGAGAATCTAAACAGCGCGATGACAGATGATGTGATGCGCTGGTGCTACATGGAAGTGATCCTCTTTGGAGATCCTTCCATCGGAGTCAAGCTTCCCGATCCCGATTTGCCAATGCTATCCATGGAAAGCTATAGCTTCAGCGATGCTGCGGGTGATGGCGACGGTCAGATCACACCTGGTGAATTTCTCCAGTTCTACCCCGTGATTCGCAATGCCGAAGGTTGGGCTAGCGCGCAAAACGTTTCGATCCGCCTGGCAGCGGTACCCAGCGGTGTAGTCACCATGGGAGATTGCATCCTGGTAGATAGCATTGCCCCTGGAGCTACGAGTCCCGAAGACCTGTTTATTGGCATGCAGCTTCCTTCCGATCTTGGTTTTGGCACCTTTACCGTGCGCCTGGCCTTCGAATCCTTCCATCCTCAGACCAACCTCAGCACAGGTCTGCAATATCATGATTGTACCTTCGAGATCACCCTTTTTGATGGCAATTTCCCCTGGGAAACCACCACTGCTGGAAAATCGTCACCTATCGTGGCGGATTTTGATGGCGACGACACTCTGGACATTATGTACACTGATGTCTATGGTGGTGTTCACTATGTGGGAGCTGACGGCGAGGAATTTGCCTTCTTCGCGCATTCTGACCAGCAGAATATTAATCGTAGCGGAGCCATGGGGCAGATCGACAATCTGGGCGGAGATGATCTCGTCTTTAGCAGCCGCAGTGGCTTTCTGTATGCCATGACCGCTCAAGGCGAAAGCATATTCGACTATGCCGCCGGAAGCCCATTTATCTACAGCCCCGTGATTGCCGATATCGATGGCGACGGGCAAAATGAGGTTATTGCCGGATCTCTGAATGGCAAACTGTATGCCGTGAAAGCCGATGGCAGCAATCTTCCGGGTTTCCCTGTTCAGCTCACTGGCAGCTTCCAAAGCGAGCTGGCGGTCGGAGACATCCTGGGTACGGGAACCAAACAAATTGTTTGTGGCATGAGCATGGGCAGTCTGTTCGTGGTGGATAGCAGCGGCACGGTATTGACAAACTTCAGCCACATGTTGGATTTCTCACTCACCGGCGCACCTGTGATCCTGGATAATGGCAGATTTGGCATCGCTTCCGCAAGCTACCTTTATTTCTTTGATAATACTGGTGCTCAGCTCTTTAGTATTCCCATCGACAGCCCGATGCTTGGCGGATTGATCACAGCGGATATAGATCGCAACGGTGCTTTGGATCTCGTGTTTGTTACATCAGCCGGAAAACTCTGGGTGATAAACCAGAGCGGACAAAGCCTTTACGGATTTCCTGCTGATACCGGGGTAAACTTCACCTGTCCGCCTCTGGTGGCTGATATCGATGATGACCAGCAATATGAGATCGTATTGCACAGCTATATCAATTCCATCTTTGCCTATGAACACAACGGCGAACTGAAAGATGGCTTCCCCTTTGGCACTACATACAATGGGGCAACTCCGGGTACTTTGGTGGATTTTGACGACAGTGGCTATTACAAGCTGATTGCGGGATTCTCGAATGGCATTTTGATGTCCAACCTGAGAGTACCGGCCTCGGATCTGGCGCCCTGGACAGTATATCGTGGCAGCCTGAGTCGCGAAGGCTCCTTTGCCTCCACAGGATATGTGGCAAATGAAGATGCCAATGCCGTCTCCGTGCCCACGCGGTTGATGCAAAACTATCCCAATCCCTTCAATCCGCATACCACCATCGCTTTCAACCTGGCCAAAGACACCATGGTTTCCCTGAATGTCTATAACACAAAGGGACAGAAGGTGCGCAGCCTGCATAGCGGCAATCTGACCAGCGGCAAACACGCTCTTAGCTGGAACGGCAAGGACGACAGAGGTGCCACCTGTGCTTCGGGTCTGTATTTCTACCGTCTGGAAAGCAGCGATTTCTCTGAGACCAGAAAGATGCTGCTGATGAAGTGATGGGAGCCAATTTGCACGATATTCAGACGAATATAGACAAGATCAAGAATGAACTTACCACGCTCTTGACCGCCATGAACAGGGCTGAGGACGCTGTGACTATTGTCGCGGTGACCAAGACCCATCCCGGCACGGCTATCGAAGCTGCTTTCAAGTGCGGACTGAGGGATTTTGCCGAAAATAAGGTGCAGGAAGCCATGCGCAAAGTGCCTATGCTCGGTGAAGCTGCATCCGGGTTCCATTTTATCGGGCATCTTCAGAGTAATAAGATCAATCAGTTGATCTCTTTAAAGCCAAAGCTAATCCAGAGCATAGATTCCGTGTATCTTGCTGAAAAGCTGCATCGCGCGCTGGGAAATCGCAATCTGATCCAGGACATCCTGATTCAGGTAAATGTGACCAATGAGGAACAGAAGAGCGGAGTGACCTTTGAAAACGCAAAGGATACCATCTGGAAGATAGCTTCTTTTCCCTGCCTGAGAGTGCGGGGATTGATGACCATCGGCAAGCTGCATCCCAATCCGGAGATCAGCAGACCCTATTTTAAGCAGCTAAAGGAATTATTCGACGAGATAAATGCCATGAATGTGGAGGGGCTGAGCCTGGAATACCTTTCCATGGGCATGAGTCACGATTGGCAAATAGCGGTTCAGGAAGGCAGTAATATGATTCGCATCGGTAGCGCCATCTTTGGCGAACGATACTACGGGGATGACCGATGATAGTGGTGATCATAGCCTTCCTGATCTTTATCCTGGCGTATCTGTACGGAGGATTTTCCACCGCGCGCCTGATCGCCAAGGGAGCCCGCTCACTAAATGTGTACAAGATCGGTTCCGGTCTGGCCGACACCGAAAACATCTATACCCATATCAGCAAACCTCTGGGCATCCTGGTGGGCTTGCTGGACGTGGTGAAAGCCTTTGTTTTCCTCCAGGTTGTGGGATTTGTGCTGATGCTGTTACAGCCCGTGGTGGGGGTGTCGGGGTTCCATAATCTCTACGGGAATAGCATGATGATGATATATGGTCTGGGTATGCTGGTGGGGCACTGTCTGCCCTGGCAAAACCACTTTCGGGGTGGAAGAGGCATCTTTACCTACATGGGGTTCTTTGCCTATTTCTCCTTCTGGCCCATCTTTATCACGGCGTTTCTGGCCTGGATTGTGGTGATCAGATTCCGGCAGATCCGCTTTGCGCAGTATATGATAGTAATCCTGCCGGTAGTGCTGTTTCAGGTGTTTTACTATTTTGTACCGCAATTTAAGCCCCAATTGCCTCCCTTTTTCGTGCTCATCATGTGGGGGAACGCCATCTTTATGGGAGTCTTGAACTTCATGGTATCCAAACGCTTAGGCGAATTATAAGGACAAGGATATGATAAACGTCGTGCCGGTAACATCCAGGAAACTCCTGCAGCAATTCATTATGCTGCCCTACCGTTTATATAAAGGTGATCCCAATTGGGTTCCACCCCTTATCATGGATCAGAAGAACTTCTTCAATCCCCAAAAAAACCCCTATTACAAACATTCGGCGGTGCAGCTCTATCTGGCTCTGGAGGACGGCAGAGTGATCGGTAGGATCAGCGCGCATTCAAATACACAGCACAATCTGGAACACAAGGAAAACATCGGCTTTTTCGGATTCTTCGAGTGTGAGGACAATACCCAGGCGGCCTCTATGCTCCTTGACGCGGCCTATAAATGGAACAAAGACCGGGGTTTCACTTCCATGCGGGGACCCATGAACTTCTCGGTAAACCAGGAAGTTGGCCTGCTTATCGATGGCTTCGACACTCCACCAATGATCATGATGCGGCACGACAAAGAGTATTACCAGGCACTCTTGGAAGGCTGCGGATTGCAAAAGACCATGGACCTTTTCGCCTACCTCAGCGTCCGCAATGAGATGCCAGAGCGCATCGATCGCGTGGCGGCAGCCCTGCAAAGACGCAGCGGAGTGCAGATCAGGCACCTGTCCAAAGACAAGAAGAATCTGCGCCGCGACATCGAGACGGTGTTTGAAATATACACCAAAGCCTGGGAGTACAACTGGGGCAATGTGCCCATGACCAAGGCGGAGTTTGACCACATCGTGGAAGAACTATTGCCCCTGGCCGACCCTGAATTGATCTTCATTGCCGAAATGGACGGACATCCCGCGGGTTTCTCTCTGGCCATGCCTAATTACAACGAAGTACTGAAAGTGATGAATGGCAGGGTAAATCCCATCACCCTGATCAAAGCCATGTTTGCCAAAAAAAAGATCGGCAGCGCCCGCGTTATCACCATGGGTGTGATCAAGGAGTATCAGGGACGCGGTATTGATAGCCTTTTTTACTACCATTCTTACAAAAACGGCTTACCCAAAGGCTTTTTCCGGGGTGAGTTTTCATGGGTATTGGAAAATAACACCATGATGATCCGTGTGGCCGAAATGCTGAACGCAGTACCGTACAAAACCTATAGACTCTATGACAAAGCAATCCCCCAATAGATTTCTCTGTGCCATCGACATCATCACGCTGGTCTTCAGCGCCTGGATATTACTGTATATGTGCCTCGGCATTACAAGAGTGCAGGATGCCCACATCCAATTCCCCGTGTTTCTATCCGTAGTAGCCGGAATCATGCTGTTGGCATGGTGGCAGAGGAGTACCGACAGAGTGGCTCATCCCCGCCTGTATGCGGCTTTGAAACTGGTCCGATCGCTTTATCCTGTGCTGCTCTTTGGTCATTTCTTCACCTCTGGTTATGCCTACAATCGCATCATCTTTAGTGATTGGCAGGATCCCTTCTTCATGGGTATCGATCGAGGCATCTTTGGCTATCTGCCTTCGTTGGAATGGGGTATACGCTACGACCATTGGTTGGTCAGCGAACTCTTTCATCTTGCCTATTTCTGTTACTATCCTATGATAGCTGGTCTGCCGCTCTACCTCTATTTCAAAAATCCGGAGGGTTTCACGGAGCTCTTTTTCAACCTCTGCTTCGTGTTTTACCTCTGTTACTTCATTTTTAGCATCCTGCCGGTAATAGGAGGACGCTATATCCCTGAGGCGATGGAGCTTACCAAGGTGTATCGGGCTGGCCCCTTTACCCACATCATGGTCTTCATCTATCGCAATAGCCACCATCTGGGCGGAGCTTTCCCTTCATCGCATGTGGCGATAGCCATCGTTTTGACCACCGGTGCCCTACGCTTTGCCAGGCGTCTGGGTTATCTCTTTGTGTTGATTTCGCTTTTCCTCAGCCTGGCCACAGTATATTGCCATTACCACTGGTTTATCGATGCTGTGATGGGTATCTTTACCGGGGTTGGCGGCTATTATCTGGCAAACTATGCCCACCGCAAATTGCAAGGAGCCATGTAGATGAGACGATCTGTCTTGATCCTGATGATAACTTTGGCAGGCCTTCTATGGGCTCAGCAGAGTCCCCTGCCCATCACTTCATACGATTACACCACACCTGAAAACAACGTCTCCGCCATCGCCATCGGCACCGGCGCGATGAATATCACCAACGTGGACGATCCCTTTGCCTCGTTCAGCAATCCAGCTCTATTGGCCGATAATGAAACCACCAGTGTATTCACATCGTTTCGTCTGGCCGGAGAAAAGGAACTCTCCTTCTGGGAGGCAGCCAGCATCAGCAATGCCCTGAGGGCAAAACAATTCAAGTATTTCACTGCCGTTGCCAAACAGATGGCTTTCTCGTACCAACCGGTGGCCTCCGTGCATATCAGCGAGATTGATCCTATTGCGCATACAAGCCTGTATTATGACTATAAACTGGATAAAGTGCAGATGAGCATGGGGATCACGGACAAAAACTGGCCTCATCTGGCCGCGGGATTGAACCTCAAATACCTGAGCGGAAGGTTGGTCTATCTGGAGGAAATCATCCAGGGGAACGAGTTTCAGCGCGTTCATTTCATCGATGATAAGGTGAAGGGCTTCTCCACCGATCTGGGCTTTTTGTACCATACCGATAGCTTCAGCTACGCCATCACCGCTTATGATCTGGTCTCCGGTCTTTACTGGGAAAATTACCCCACCAAGACCATTCAGCGGCGCATTGCCACGGGAGTCTCGCTCGGTTCCGGCACTTCCAAGACCACCTTCGGAGTTCAAAGTAAGCTGGCAAAAAAGACTGATACCACATACCATATCGGCTATAGCAACGGACTCACCTGGGATGGCACAGATTATCTCTCCGGCAGGAACCGCAATCAAGGTCTTGATTTTCGGGTAGGCGTTTATAGCCGTGATTTCTATGGCGCAGACAATATCAATTTCACCATCGGAGGTGGCTATTATTACCAGCTCTTCCGTTTCGATTTCTCTCTGAACAGCCAAGGTATGAAGATGGCGGATAGCGAGATCCTATTTGCCATCGGGATGGGTATTTAGGTCGTGTTTCAACTCTCCTTTCTAAATGCCGGATTGCTTTTTTTCGCGGCTGCCACCGTGTTGCCGTTGTTGATCTGGCTTTTAGCAAAGAAGAAACCGCCGCAGCTGCTTTTTCCCTCTCTGCGCTTCATCAAACTGAGTCAGGAGCAGGAAAAGAATAAAACCAGGATCACCAATATCATCCTGCTGATCATCCGTATGCTGATCATTCTCTTTACCGCTCTGGCAGTTGCCCGACCCATGCTGGCCTCAAAGGCTCTTGGTTCTTCCAGCAAACACCCACCCACTGCGCTTGCCATCATCGTGGATACATCCTATAGCATGGACCACATGGATGAAGGCAAAAGTTTGTTACAAAAGTCAATGGACGCCATCGGCGTGATCAACACCCAAGCCAGTGAAGCAGACCGCCTGATCCTGATCAGCCGGGACGGCAAATGGAACGGGATCCACACCCAGATTTATGCGGGCAGCATACCTGATGATGCCCTGAAGACCCTTGCCATATCCTGGAATCCTCTACCCTGGGACGAGGTACTCAGCCTGGCTGACAGCAAACTAAGCGAGGCGCAGATGCCCAATTCCGAGATCTATCTGCTCAGTGATTTTGTGAATGAAAGCTTTGATATCCATACTGTGCATCCCGTGGCGGCGATCCCCCTCAGTGACGCCAGGGAGCGGAAGAATATCAGCGTGTCGTGAGCCAGAGTATTGCCCCAGATCGTGGGCAGAGCCAAACAGCAGACTCTGGAGTTTCGCGTTAGCAATCACGGCTCCGAAGCCGTCTCAGAGGTACTGATCCAGGCTGTGGTGGGTGATATCAAAGTGGCGGAAAAGTTCATCTCCTTGCCGCCACGTCAGAGCAAGCTCGAGACCATCACATTCGAACTGCGCGATGAAGGCTGGATCTCCGGCTACATCGAAGTATTGGACGAAGCTCTGATGGCGGACAACAAGGCATACTTTGCCTTTGAATATTTCCAGTACCCCAAAGTGGGAGTAGTGAGCACAGCGGCTTTACCCCAAACCCTGAATAGCATTCTCAGTGTGTATGGGGGAGGAATGAATCCCGATCTGATCGATCCCAGTGCGCTCAACCTACAGCGCGTACAGGATTACAAGCTGCTGGTATTCTATGAGTTTGGCTCCATGACTCCCCGTCTTCGTGAGGTGCTGAACCAGGTGGATCAACGGGAGATTGGTAGTCTATTCTGCCTGTCCAAGACCTTGAGTCCCGATAGCAAAGCCTTTCTGGAACAGCGTTTCGGTGCCAGTATCAAGGCCTACAGCAGCGAGAAGCGCTCCATTGACTTCATCTCACCTCATCATCCGGTTACCTCTCTGATCGCGGATAAACAGCGTAAATATTCGGAAATCAACGGATTCTGGGATGCTGGAGGCGGAACTGCCATCATCGCTTCAGGCAAACAGCCTCTTGCCCTCAGCACGGCCAATTCGGCGCTGTGGTTATGGGACATCGCACAGAATTCATCTTTCTTCATCGATCCTGCATTTGCCGTCTTTGCCTATCGCCAGGCGGGAGCCCTGCAAAACGTGGGAGCGCTTTCCAATGAACAGCTGGTGGGCGATAATATTCGTGCCTCGGAGCTTACTCTGCCCTCGGGTGAAACCATCAATCTTGCCGGTGGGCAGTATCTTGCAGCCGAACCGGGGCTTTATGCCTTGAATCCTGACGCACCAAACGCCCGTAAACTCGCGGTAAATCACGATTATCAGGATAGTGAACCCACAAAAGGCGAAGTAAAGGGCAAGCTGCGGCATTTTTCTGCCAACTTCCGGAGCGAGATATTCATGTCGCGCTTGGGACGAGACCTCTGGAAATGGCTACTGAGCCTGGCGCTGATCCTGGTGCTCACGGAAATCGTGATCGTGAGACTGCAGGAAAGCAAGGCTCGTGGCAAGGAGTAAACGGATGATACTGGAACGCATAGATAAACCCGCCCGAATCAGCAAACTGGGCAATGATGAACTCGTGAAACTGGCCGATGAAATCCGCCAGAGAATAATCGAAGTGGTGGCCAGGAATGGTGGGCACATCGCCCCCAGCCTGGGTACAGTGGATTTGACCCTGGCCCTGCTGAGTGTCTTTGATCCCCTCAAGGATCGTGTGGTCTGGGATGTGGGGCATCAAAGCTATGCCTGGAAGATCCTGACCGGCCGCAACGAGCGCTTTGACACTCTGCGGCAATACGGCGGCATCAGCGGATTTACAAACCGCGATGAGAGCCCTTGCGACGCCTTCAGCACGGGGCATAGCAGCACCTCCATCTCTGCCGCCCTGGGCATCGCCGCTGCCCGCGATCTAAACCGGGAAAACTATCATTGCATATCCGTGATCGGGGACGGCGCTCTCACAGGCGGGATGAGCTTTGAGGCTTTGAACCATACCGGCCATCTGCAGCCCCATAAGTTCATCGTGATCCTCAATGACAATGCCATGTCCATCTCCAAAAACG
>ERZ795056.5533-NODE-5533-length-12643-cov-5.804973_pt1 | contig 12643 bp, 9 predicted proteins | sample MGYA00375140_ERZ795056 | MGnify/ENA primary metagenome ERZ795056 (study PRJEB30185, sample SAMN05720227) | activated sludge metagenome | isolation source: Anaerobic digester | place: USA | collected 2015-03-09 ...
CGAGGGTGACCTTGCCGGCGCGACGGATCTTACGATTGAGCACCCGCGGGTCGGTGTCCGGGCCCGCCACGCCGGTGCCGGTCCCGTAACCCTCGCGCACCCAATCCGGCTTCGGCGCCTCGGCGGCCAGGTCCGGGTTGATCACGTCGGCCGGCGTCTCGGCGTCGCCCGCATCCGCGGCATCCGCTGCACCGGCCGCACCCGCTGCATCGCCGGCCGGGGCGTCCACGCCGGCTTCACCGGCGGGTGGCTCCGCCAGCGAATCCCCGCGGGCGAGCGACGGCAACATCAAGGTGGCCGTGAGCACAGCGATGTGGCCGCGTCCTTTTCTCCGCACGAAATTCATCGTGCACATCTGGACCATATTCGCTTGCTGGTGTCCAGCAAAAACGAACATGAATTCACCACAGCGCCACATCGCCGAGTCGAAGTCACCACACATGGTGTGTAGCGTGACGCATCGGCGCCGATCTCGCGGCGCCCTGGCGACCCGCACGGCCCACGGTACCGGCCGAGTTCGAGTATGCCGGTACTTGCCGATTCCGAACAACGTCCGCGCCCGGTGAGACCCGCGAATACGGCGAATGTCGTGAGTCGGCGGTGCGGCGGTGCGGCGATTCGATCGGACGATCGGCGTATGACCCTACAGGCGCGAGCCACCGGCGACGCCGGGATCACGAAGCGCGCGCCGACGCTGCCGAAAGCGCGCTCGCCCGCGGCGATCGGTGAGCCGCCGCAATCCCGGCCGTGGCCCGGCTGCGGCGGTTTTTCGTCGGGACTATCCACGTATGAGGGCGCCGGGGCGCGCCGGGGTCCTGGTCGCGACCGGGAGTGATACGCTGGGGCCCGGGTGTCGCCGTGGCACGCGCCCGAAGCCATGTGCCCCTCGAAGTTTCATCCGCGGTCGACACGCGTAAGTTTGCTCGCGCTGCTGCTGCTGCCGATCGACTGCACCCCGCCCGACGTGGCCGGTCGGGTGGTGGTCCAGCAGGCGCCCGCGGAGGCGCAGGCCGTGGCGCTCGCGGCGGTTCGTGTCGAGACGACGAGCGTGTCCGGGACGATCTCGGAGGCGGCGCGTATGCCCGGGCCCGCGACCACGGCCCGCGCCGACGCGCCGGCCCGCAACGCCGCCTGTGAGGGCTGCCATCGGGACATCGCCGCCGAGTGGCGCGGCTCCCTGCATCACCGGGCCTACACCGAGGCGACCTTCGCCCGCGCCCTCGCCCGCGAGCCGACCGGGTTTTGTCGCGGCTGCCACGCGCCCGAGGCCGACCCCTCGCGCCCGGCCCCGAAGGCGCTGGCGGCCCTCGGCGTCGGCTGTATCAGCTGTCACGCGCCGGCCCACGCCGGGCTCGCGGACGGGGCGGTGTGGGCCGGACCGGCGGCGACCGGGGCCGCGCCGCATCCGGTGGTGCCCAGCGCCGCGTTCGCGGGCGTGCCGGGCTGCGCGAACTGCCATGAATTCGGATTCGACCATGAGCCCGCAATGCTGATGCAGGCGACGGTGCGCGAGCACGCGGCCTCGCGCTTCGCCGGCAGCAGCTGCGCGGACTGTCATATGCCGCGGGTCGGCGAGGGCTCGCGGCGCCATCGCAGCCACGGCTTCGCGGCCTCGCGCGACCCGGCGCTGCTGCGCACGGCGCTGCAGGTGGAGGCCCGACGCAGCCGCGGATCGATCACGCTGCGCCTGGTGCCGGCGGCGGTCGGCCACGCGGTGCCGACCGGCGACCTGTTTCGTCGCCTGTGGATCGAGGCCGAGACCCGTGATTCGGGCGGCGAGGTGGTGGCTCACGCCGCTCGTGCGCTCGGCCGTCGCTTCGGCCAGCACCACGACGGCGTGCTGCGCCGCAAGCTCGAGCTCGCCGACGATCGCCCCGGAGGCCCGCAGGCCGCGGCCGACGGCGGCATCACGGTCGTGCTCGAGCTCGGCGCCGAGGTCGACGCATCGACCGTGCGCTGGCGGGTGCTCCACCAGCGCGTCGAGCTCCCGCTCCAGGACGATGAAGCGATCATTGCCGGCACGATCGAGCTCGCCGCCGGCACGTTGCCCCCGCTCGAGAACGGTCAACCATGAATCTGTATCGCTGGATCCCCTCGCTGTCGTTGCTCGTCGCTTGCACCGAGCGCGCGCCGATCTCCGAGCCCGCGCCGGTGCCCGGGATTGTCACGACGCCCGTGCTCGCACCAACACCGTCCGAGCCGACGCCGACCCCCGCGCCCGCGCCGGCGCCACGTGCACCGCCGCAGCTGCAAGTCGCCTTCGAGGGTCATTGCACCGAGCTCGGCAGCACGACGCTGGGCGACGAGGTGTTCGTTTATTATCTCGAGAGTTACCTGGGCCCCGGCGTGATCCACCGACTCGGGCCGGACGCTCGCCCGGAGACGATGCTGCCGAAGCTCGACCACGAGTTCGGGGTCTCGGGGCTGTACGGCTTCGAGGGCCGCTGGCCGAACCAGGCCTATCTGGAGATCGGGGTCGGTTATCGCGGCGGTTATGAGAGCGGCTACGCGCGCTTCGACGGCACGGCGTGGTCGTCGAAGCTGAGTGATAAGGGTTGGATCCGCCGGGTGTTCCCGTGGTACGAGGATTCGATCCTGGCCCTCGGCTGCCTCGGTTCCTGTGAGTATGCCAGGCCCGTGGTGATCCGCGGCAAGCCGAAGGGGCCGCGCCTGGATAACGCGCTGGCGGCCCTGGGCGCCTGCAAGAGCCCGAGGATCGACGCGCTCGCGGTGCTCGAGTCGGGCCCGGTCGTCGGCGTGGTCTCCTGTGATCAGGCCGAGCTCGGCACCGTGGCGATCCGCTGGAGCCCCGACGACCTCGCCGGGGACGTGCATCGCCTGCTGCCCGTCGGTGAGAAGGCCGAGGTCGTGGTGGCCGACGATCGGGCCGCCGTCGTCTATCTGATGATCGGCGCCGATACGGGCTCCGGGCGCCTGCTCGAGAGCCGCGCCGGGTCGTGGAAGGAGCTGACGCCGCCCGACGGCGAGTTCGTGACGGGCCTCGCCGTCGATCCCGAGGGCGCGCTGTGGCTGCTGCGGCCCGCGGGGCTGTGGCGCCGCAGCGGCGAGGCCTGGGCGCAGGAGCCGGTCGGCTTCACGGGCCTGGCGCGTTTGCTCGGGGTCGAGCGCGGCACACCGTGGGTGCACAACACGCTGGACCTGGAGACCAAACTGGCGCGCCGCGATCCGGACGGCACCTGGCGATCGCTGACGATGCCCCGCTCGGCGCTGTTCGCCGACCAGCCGCTGCTGCCGGAATATGCCATGGTGGACGCCCGCGGCGAGCTGTGGATGAACGCCACCTACGCGCGCCGCCGCAAGGGCAGCCTGCCGGTTCGCTATGAGGCGGTGCTGACGACCCGGCCGTCGACCGGACCGCTGCTGCGCTGCGGCGACGCCCTGAACCATACCTTCCGCGAGCCCTTCGTCCCCTGGCCGCAGGGCGCCGACGAGCGCTGCGGCCAGCGCCTGGTCCTCGTGCAGAAGAAGTGGCGGCCGGACGACAGCTATGGACCGCTGCGCCAGCTGGTGAAGAAGCACCGCGAGTTCGCGGCGACCCGCTTCGTCGAGCTCGAGCTGGCCGGGGCGACCTTCGTCGGCGCGTACGTCGATACGGAGGAGGCCGCCACGGCGCTGGTGGCCGCGGCTTACAAGCTGCGCAGCACCTCACGCCCGGAGGTGGTCTGCGGCGACCCCGAGGTGCTCACGGCCGCCGGCGCGACGGTCGGCCGCGAGCTGGCGCTCGCCACCCCGCCCGCGAAGGCCCCCTGAGGCGCCGATCATCGATGCAGGTTACCGGTCAGCCACATGATCAGGAGCACGATCAGGATCAGCGCGGCCGGGGACATGCCCGCGAAGCCGTAACGGGAGTAACCGAAGCCGCCGCCGCCGAGGGCAAGGACCAACAATACGATGAGGACGATCATCAGCATGGGTCCACCCTACGACCGAATCGTCATGGGGCCCGTCACGGCGGCCGATCGGCGCCGGGCGGGCCGGGCGGCGCCCCTCGGTGTAAACGCGAGTTCCGGCCCGGATAATGCGCAGTGACCGCGTCGCCGATACGCCGCGCATATGGTGTTTGGCGGCTATCGCGGGCATAACGAACAAAGCAGGAAAGGGGGCTTCATGACGACCCCCATGCGTGGACCTGTGATATTCGCGCTATCCGAGCAGGGCCAGCTCCGGCTCGAGGCACGCGGGGTCGTCGTGTTTCGGGCTGTTGACGCGGCTCGATACCGGCGTCGCCACCAGCAGATCGGCGGACGCGGGCCCGAGCAGACCGGCGAGGTGGACGCGGTCCTCGGGGCTCGCGGACCTCGGCAGCGGTGCGAGCCAGCGGCGCAGCTGCCCGCGGGGCACGATCGCCGGCATGCGATCGTGGTGCGGCGCGACCACGGGATTGGGCGGGGTCGTGAGGATGAGAAAGCGCCTCGTGACCTCGCCGGTCGCCTCGTCGCGGTGGTCGCGGTACAGGCCCGCGAATACCAGCAGCTTGCCGTCCGGCGGATGAAACCAGTACGGCTGGCGGTGCTCCTTCGGCCCCGACCACTCATAAAAACCATCCGCGAGCACGCCGCAGCGCCCGCGCGCGAAGGCGTCGCGAAAGCTCGGTAGCGTGGCGGCCGTCTCGGCGCGCGCGTTGATGAAGCCGCCCGGGCGCTTGTCCTGGCCCCACGGGCTCGGCAGGCCCCACACGGCGAGCTCCAGCTGGCGAGCGCCGTCCTCCTCGCACACGATCGCCGCCGCCTGGGTCGGGGCGACGTTGTAGCGCGGGTGATGGTGCTCGCGCAGCGCCGGCGAGATGTCGGCCTCGACGATGCGGGCGAGCGCCTCGAGGTCGGGGTTGGTCAGCGTGTAACGGCCGCACATGGCCGGGAGTATCGCCCCGGTCGCGGCGCCCGGCCAGCGTCCATGACCGGCGAAACTCACCCGCGACCCGTCAGTTCGCCGCCAGGGCCTCGGCCTCGGCGTTGGCCTCGACCGTCTTTTTGCAGTAGATGAGGCCGGTGGTGAGCTGGCCGGTGAGCAGCACCGTGGCGGCCTTGAGCACCACCGGTTTGTCGGGCACGAGGGGCAGCGATTTCTCCAGCGCTCAGGGGCCGTCGAGTCCACCGCGCCCCGCGGATCGGTAGCGCTCCAGCCAGTCGAAGAGGTCGTCGAGCTCGACGCCGTGGCGCGCCGCGATCTGCTGCGGTGTTTCGCCGCCGCGCAGCAATGCCAGGACGGCCCGCTCACGGATTCGCCTGGCGCTGCGCTCGGACGCCGCGGGCGCGCCCGGAGGGCTCACCGGGGCCGGCGCTGCGAGCGGAGGCGGGGTAGGCGGTATCGGTGCAGGTGGTGCGGGCGGCGGCGCGGAGGCTGCCGGGGCCGGGGCGATGAAGGATAGCGGTATCGGCTCCTCGGGCGCGGGCGGCTGCGGGGCGGGCTCTGGCACCGGCGCTGCCGCGGCGCCGGCGACGACCGCGGGTCGCTGCAGCTGGCGGAGGTCGATCAGCAGGCTCGACATACCGGGTTCACCGATGCGGGCGCGGGCGCGGGCCAGTGGCAGATGGACGGCGGGGTCGCCGAGCACGACATAGCCGCGCAGGTCGTTGCGGCGCATCCACAGGCGGGCGAGCTTGAGGGTGTCGGTCCTGTCGTCCTGGCCGCGCACGGCCGCGTCGCGCTGCAATTGATAACCGGCGGTGAGGTCGTCGTTGGCCTCGCGGTAGGCCTGCATCAAGACGTCGAGGGCGACGCCGGCCCGGCTGCCCGAGAGCAGGGCCCGCAGCGCGCCGAAGATCCGCGAGGCCCGGCTGCCGCGGCCGTTGTCCATGAATGCGAAGGTCCAGGCCAGGTCCATGTGGGCGATCACGGCCAGCGGCCCCTTGGGGTTGGCCAGCGCGGCCTGGGGGAGCGCGGCGAGGAACGGCGGCTCGCCCGGGCGCGGCAAGCTGCGCAGCACCTCGCGCGCGGCCTGCATATCACCGCCCTGATCGGCGAGCGTGCGCAGCCACGGATGATAGGCGCTGGTCGCCGGGGTGCCGCCGCCGAAGCAGGCGACCATGAACCATACCCCGCCGGGCAGGAAGGCCTCGGTGCCGAGCGCGGCGGCGTCGAGCGGCGCGGCGTCGAGGCCGAGGCACAGGGCGCCCTGCATGCGGCGCTGCAGCGCGGGGCTGCTCCAGCCGCGGCGCGGGGCCCCGAGCCCGTGTGACAGCGACAGCAGCACGCTGGCCTCGCTGCGCCCGGCCTCGGCGAGCAGCGCCTCCGGGCCGTTGTCGTCGTGGGGCACGGTGATGGATTGCGCGAGCTGCAGCTTGCCGGCCTCGCGCCAGCGATCCGTCATTTCGACGCAGGGCTGCACGAGGTGACGATAACCGGCGCTGATCGCCGACGTGCCGTCCTGGGCGGTGTAATAGAGCGCTCGCGGCAGCTCGCGCGAGCCTCGCTCCCAGGCGATCACCTTGTCGCAATAGGCCCCGAGCGCGGCCTCGTCTTGCAGCGCGAGGCGGCCGACGAAGGCGCCGTGGGCGAGGGTGTGCTGCAGCTCGAGCGAGACCTGTTCGAGGTCGCCGAGCAGCAGGAGATATCGCGGACGCTCGTGCTCGGGCACTGCTTCGGCGCGGACCACGGTGTCGCGCCAGCGCATCGAGCCGGCGACATCGAGGCCGGCCGGGGCGCGGAAGATCCGCGGCTTGACGCCCTGCTCGCCGCGGCGGTGCTCGAGCAACGCCGCCACCGCGCCGAGCAGGCGATCGCCGGCCTCGCCCTCCGGCGCGATGACCCCCCAGCGCTGCAGGTCGAGCAGGTTCGGGTCGCGGTCGGGCGCGTCGAGGTACAGCGAGCCGGCCCCGCGCGGCTCACCCGGCGGCGCCGCGGCCAGCAGCGCCGACTCCGGTAATCCGCGCTCGAGCACGGGCATGCGCTCCTCGGCGTCCGAGAGCAGCAGATCGAGGGGCTGGTCCGGGGCCTTCATCACATCGAGCACTTGCGATTCACGGGCTGCACACGTCCCCGTTGCATGTCAGGTTTGGGCCGCAATCGCTGGTGAAGACGCAGGCCTGCCCGAGCTGGCAGAGCACACACGGGCCGGCGCAGTCGACGTCCGTCTCGGCGCCGTTCTTGAGCTTGTCGCTGCATTGCGCCGGGTTGTCGCAGACGTCGTTGGTGCAGGATTGCGCGGTGCAGTCGCCGTCCATCTTGCAGGGCTCGCCGAACCTGCAGGTCGGGCCGCAGACGCCCCCGCAATCGATCCAGGTCTCGAGCGGGTCCTGATTGTTGTTCCCGCACAACGGGTCGAGCGCGCACTTACCCGCGGGGAATACACACCCGCCCATGTAGCACTCGTCGTCGCTGCCGCAGAACGCCCCGAGGCCGCAGGTCTTCCCGCAGATCATGCCTCCGCAGTCGAGGCCGATCTCGTCGAAGTCGAGGATGCCGTTGGCGCAGGTCGGCGGTACGCAGAAGCCGAGGTAGTGGCAGGCCTCGGTCTCGCAGTCGCTGGCGTCGTTGCACATCTTGTTGTCGGGGCAGGGCTGGCAGCTGCCGCCGCAGTCGACGTCGCTCTCGTCGTTGTTCTTGACCAGGTCGGCGCAGGCCGATCCACCGGTGGTGCCCGTCGAGTCCACCGCCGTCGTGCCGGAGCTGGTGATTGCCGTGGTGCCCGGGTCGCCGGTGCTGTTCGTGCCAGTGGCGCCCGTGCTGTCCACCGCGGTCGTGCCGGTCGTGCTCGTCGTGCTTGTGTCTGTCGTGCTGGTCGTGGCCGTGCTCGTGCTGCTCGCCGCACAGTTCTGCCGGCCGTGCAGGCCGTCGTCGACGCAGGGCGGCGAGCAGGCGTGCATCGCCGGCGCCCACGCGAGCATCCACCACAGTCTCACCACGCTCCGCATCGACGGCGATAGTAGCGGCTCCGCCGAAACGATGCATCCGGGACGAACACGTTGTACTGGCATAATCGCGCTGGCACACTCCCGCGCGACGACGGAGAGGGTCGCGCGATCACGCGGGCGCCTGGGGTCACGCGGCCCGATCGACGGGGCTGGATCCGCGCCGTCGCAGCGCTGGCGGCATCCTTGTCATTGGCCGACGGAGGTCGGATAATCCGCCGACATGGTGGATGGGGCGATCGAGCGCAGGGGCCTGCGCCTGCGCGGCGTGGACCGCCCGGGCGCCGCTGCGCTCGCCTGTGTGCTGCTCGCGTCGAGCCCGGTGGCCGCAGCCCCGCCGGTGGCCGCCCAGCTGACCGTGGCGTCTGCGACTTCTGCGACCTCGACGAATCCAGCCAGGCCAGCGAAGCCGTGGTTGCGGCGTTATCTGCTGACCCGGCACCGCCTCGAGCCCGGGGTATTCGCCGGATTGTTCGCGCCGAACGCGAACCACGAGCTCCACGAGCTCTACGATCGCAGCAAGACCTGGGCGCCCTATGCAAAGGTCGCCCCGACGCTGGGGCTGCGCCTCGCCTACTTTCCGCTGCGCTTCCTCGGCGGCGAGGTCGAGGGGGCCGTGACGCCGACGACGATCGGCTGCGCGACCGACGGCGCGATGCCGGATATGGTCGCCTGCGCGGGCGGACGGGCGCTGCTCTACGCCGCTCGCGGGCACCTGATCGCCCAGCTCCCGCTCGCCAGCGTCGTGCCCTTCGTGCTGATCGGCGGGGGTTTGCTCGGCGCGCGCAGCGGCACGCTCGGCGCCGATGTCGACCTCGCCTCGCACTTCGGCGGCGGGCTGAAGGTTTATGTGCATCGTTATGTCGGCATACGCCTCGACGTGCGCGGCACGGTCGGCTCGCGGTATGGCACGACCGGCAGCCGCATCATCCATCCCGAGGCCACGCTCGGGCTGGTGGTGCCGCTCGGGCTGCAGGCGCGCGATACCGACGAGGACGGTCTCTACGATCCGGGCCAGAAGGCGCGACCGGTCGACGCCTGCCCCGAGCAGCCGGGCCCGCGGCGCCACCATGGCTGCCCGGACGGCGACGGTGACGAGATCGTCGACCGCGACGATCGCTGCCCGGTGGAGCCCGGCTTGCCGGCGCGCCGCGGCTGCCCGGCGCTGCGTGATCGCGACAGCGACGGCGTCTTCGATCCCGGTCAGGTCGACATTCCGCCGCCCGGCGGCGACCTGTGTCCGGATGTCGTCGGTCGCACCGACCAGATCGGCTGCCCGGCGCCCGACACCGACGGCGACGGAATCGTCGATCCCGACGATACCTGCCCGCGCGAGCCCGAGCTGTTCAACGGCTACGAGGATACGGACGGCTGCCCCGACGCCGTGCCCGTCGACGTGGCGGCGCTGGTCGGCACCTTGAAGGGCATCAACTTCGGATTCATGAGCGACGCGATCACGCCCGACTCGCGGCCCGCGCTCGACCACGCGGTCGCGGTCATGCGCGACAATCCGACCATTCGCCTCGAGATCCAGGGCCACACCGACACCGACGGCAAGGCCGACCTCAACCTCGAGCTCTCGCGCCGCCGGGCCGAGGCCGTGCGTACATACATGATCGCCGCGGGGCTCGAGGGCGAGCGCCTGCGGGCGATCGGATATGGCGGTGATCGCCCGATCGCCGACAATGCGAGCGAGGCCGGCAAGGCGCAGAATCGTCGCATCGAATTGCGGCTCCTCGATACCCGCGACAAGGTCGTCTCACCATAGGAGCGTTCGATGGCGTGGCTGGAGATCGAGGTGCAGCGACAGGGGCAGGACGTGCAAGTGCGGGCCCGCGGCTCGCGCGGCGAATCGCTGGCCCCGCAGACGCTCGGCGGCGGCGTCAACCTCGGCCGACTCACCGGCTTCACCAACGGCGTGCGCCGGGCCGTCGCGGCCGGCCAGCCGCTGCCCGAGCACGTGCTGCTCGAGGCCCATGAGCTGCACGCGGCGCTGTTCTCCGGCCCGATCGCGGAGCTGGTCGCGCGCCTCGGCGAGGCTGCACGACTCGACGGCTCGCCGCTGCTGGTCCGCCTCAACGCCTTCGACGCCGAGCTGCAGCGGGTCCCGTGGGAGGCGATGTGCCGCCCCGGCACCGCCCGCGAATTCATCGGCGCGAGCCCCGAGCTGCAGCTGACGCGCGGCGTCAGCTCGAGCCTGCCCTTCGAGCCGCGTGAGGTCCGCCTGGCCTTGCGGATGCAAGCGATCGTGCCGCTCGGCGAGGCCGACCGATTGCTGGCGCTGCGCGGCGCGCTCGAGCCGGCGATCGCCGCCGGCGCGATCGAGTGGTTGCCGCCGATCGCCGGCGCCCAGGCCTCGGGCACCCGCCTGCTCGAGCTGCTGCGCCGCGCCGAGGCCCCCCACATCATCCACTGGATCGGCCACGGCGGCCTCGACGAGCGCGGTCACCCGCGGCTCCTGCTCGGCGACAGCGGCAACGGCGAGGAGTCGTGGCTGCTCGCCGAGACCCTGGCCCAGGAGCTGCGCAGCTCGATCGGCGAGGCCCTGCGCCTGGTCGTGCTCGAGGCCTGCAGCGGGGCCAAGCCCGGCGTGTATGCCAGCGCCGCCGAGACCCTCGCCCGCAGCGGCGCCGAGGCGGTGCTGGCCCACCTGTGGCCGGTGCGGGCCGAGCTCGCGCGGGAGACCTCGGTCGAGCTGTACCGGGCGCTGACGCTCGGACGCGAGGGCGCGGGCGACGTCGCGGCGGCCGTGCAGGCGATGCGCCGGGCGCTGATCGAGCGCGGGGCCGAGGTGTTCTCGCCGATCCTGCACCTGCGCGGCACCTCGGCGCAGATCTTCGACCTGCGTCGCCGTCGCCTGGTCGCGCCGACCGTGGCCGTCGCGAGCTCGGCGGTGACCAGCGAGCAGCAGCGGGCGCTGCACACGATCCTCGCGGCGCCCTTCGCCCTGGTGCTCGGCGACATCGGCGAGCACCTGGCCGGCGACGACGAGCTGCGCCAGGACCTGCTCAAGGCGATCGCCGAGCGCGGCGAGCTCGTCGATCCGAACCTCGACCTCGCGACCCTGGCCGAGCGCGTGTTCCTCACCAGCGGCCGCGGCAAGCTGCAGCGCCTGTTTCAGAAGGACATCGGCGCGGCGGTCAAGACCGCGGTCCCGCGGTTCCTGAAGTCCGTGATCGCGCACCTGCGTCCGGGCGCCCACACGACCCTGTTATGGTTGCCGCTCCTGGAATGGGCGCTCGCCGAGCACAACCCGGATCGCAATATCTACACACTCATGCCCGGGGCCCCCGACGCGCTCGAGAGCCGCCTGGTGATGGTGCGCCGCGCGGGTGAGAAGGAGTGGCGCGAGGAGGAGAGACCGCCGGAGGACCTCGACCTGCGCCGCGACTTCGTGATCCTGCGCTTATATGGCGGCTACTCGCCCGAGGCCCAGCCGATCCTCACCACACCGCAGCTGACCGAGGACGATCACATCCGCGGCCTCGTCGCCCTGCGCGAGCTGTTCCCGCCGGCCTGGGAGGCCCACTTCATGGGCTGGTTGCGCATGCACCCGTTCCTCGGGGTCGGCCTGTCGGTGCACGAGTGGCGCCATCGCATGCTGCTCAGCTGGCTGCTCGACCAGCGCCCGCCGTCGAAGATCAGCGTCGTCGTGTCCCGCCCCGGCCGCGGCGAGGCGACGATCTGGGACCAGGGCGCCGGCGGATTGTATGGACGCGGCGCGATGCGGGCGATCGACCTCGAGCTGACGGCCCTCGGCGAGCTGTGCGAGGAGGCTGAACGATGAGCCAGGTCCAGGGCAGCGGCCCGGGCGTGCGCGCCGCGTTTCGCAGCCGCGACCCCGCGACCCTCGGCGCCACGCTGGCCAGCCAGCTCGTCGCGTATCGCTGCTCGACCGTCTACGGACCCAGCGATGCGCTGGTGCGCGCGGTCATCGAGGAGCACGCGTTGCCATTGCTCGAGCAGCGCCACGAGGTCCGGCGCGTGATCGTGCCGCGCTGGCCCGAGGGCGGGCCCCAGGTCGCCCACCTGATCGAGGCGATGCATCACCAGCTCGATCTCAGCCCCGTCGAGGGCGCCGAGCAGAGCAGCGTCGCCGCCCTGCGCGTGGTGATCGGCCGCGCCCACCGCGTCTCGGATCGCCCGCTCGTGATAGTCCTCTACGGCCTCGAGATGCTGCTCGACGACGGCCGCGACCCGGCCGCCGACCGCCACCTGCTCGACGCGCTGACGGCCCTCGTCGAGCTGCCCATGCACGGCCTGCAGCTGGTCATGGCGGTCCGCGAGCAGGACCTCGGCGGCTTTCGTCACCTCCTGCGCGGCCGCTGGCGCCTGCTCGCCAACGACATCCGGATCCACGAGAGCGACCGGCGCGGCGTGGTCGTGCTGCCGATCGGCGGCACGACGGCGGTCAGCACCGCCGGCGCCGCCGCGGCCACCACCGCCACCGTCGTCGCCGCCGCGGGCACCGCCCGCGTGTTCGCGGTGCTCGGCGGGCTCGTCGGGGCGGCCGGCATCGTCGCCGCGGTGCTCGCCCTCAATGCCGCCAACGACGCCCGCGCCGCGCTGCGCGACTGTCAGGCCGCGCCGAGCTGCCCGGAGTGCCCCGCGCCGGTGAACTGTGAACCTGTCCTGAAGGACATGGCCAAAGCGACAGGCCCGGTCGCAAAGCCGCCGGCTGATCCGGTCGATGTCGATGTCGTCGAGCCCGTCGCGGTGCCGGTGGTGCCGGTGGTGCCGGTTGTCCCGATCGCCGTGCTCGGCGAACCGAA
>ERZ795056.5534-NODE-5534-length-12643-cov-4.083889_pt1 | contig 12643 bp, 13 predicted proteins | sample MGYA00375140_ERZ795056 | MGnify/ENA primary metagenome ERZ795056 (study PRJEB30185, sample SAMN05720227) | activated sludge metagenome | isolation source: Anaerobic digester | place: USA | collected 2015-03-09 ...
CCACAGAAAATATGCCTCGTTTGCAAACGCCCATTCAGCTGGCGCAAGAAATGGGAAAAGGTTTGGGCGGAAGTGAAGTATTGTAGCAAGCAGTGCCAAAAGGGTTCGGGAGTTCGAAGGTTCGGGAGTTAAACCCTCGAACTCCCGAACCTTCGAACCCAAAATCCATACCCAATGTCTAACCACGAACAAGACCAACCACACAACGAATACGCTTATCTCGCGTTTCACCCGAAAAACGTCATTCTCGTCCTGTTGTTAATGGGGCTGAGCACCATCTTCATCGCCTTGTCGCTGGCCTATGTATACAACCGGGTGCATCAACACCTGCCCCCTTTGCGCTTGCCCATTCTCTTTTTATTCAACACCTTGATCTTGCTCGGGAGCAGCGCGGCGATGGTTTGGGCCAAAAAATCGTACCTGGCCGATCACACCGAAAACTATCAGAAAGCCCTTTGGTGTACCCTGGGTTTGTCGTTGTTGTTCATGCTGGCGCAAGCCCTTGCCTGGTATCTGTTGTTCAGCGATGGGGTGCTGATGAGTTCGGACAATTCGGCGGGGTACCTGTACGTCATTTCGGGTCTGCATTTTGCGCACGTGATTGCCGGATTGCCGTTTCTGGGCTATTTTATTTACCAGGCACGCTACCGCATGAAGGAACCAGTCAGTGTGCTGATCTATTTTTCTGATCCTGAAAAACGCTTGAGCCTGCGCTTGTTGGGCATCTACTGGCATTTTTTGGATGTGCTGTGGATTTACCTGGTGATCTTTTTTTACGCGAATTATTTTATCCGTTAGTAAAGATTCAAAAACTTGCTTTCAAAAGGTCCATCTGGTAAAATTTGCCGCAAGTGGTGCTTGAGGTGTTCCACATAATCGGCCATGATGAAACCCAATTCAAAAGGCCCTACCCCATCGATGTGTAGGGTATGCTGCAACACAGCAGGATCTACGTGGCGGATGACATGCGCCAGGTGCCGGTTGTAAGCCAGCCACAAATCCAGTACTGTGACCCATTCTGCCTGCTGGTACTGCTGGGCATCTACCCAGAAGTTCTGAGCATAACCCACAAATTCCAACTGTGGTGTCGCCATGCTGCGCACAAATTTCTGTTGATTGTTGCAGGCCGAATCGATCAGGTGCTCGAGGGTTTCCAGGGGCGACCATTTTTCGGGGCGCGGCTTTTGCCTGGCTTGTTCGGGTGTGATTTGTCGCAAAAGTGGCTCGGCAGTTGTTAATACCGCCAGGAGTTCGTTGGAAACTTCAGTCATTGGTTGAAGAGTTGAAATGTTTATGGTTGAAGAGTCAGTCCACGGTTGAGGCAACTTTTCAACCATAAACATTTCAACTCTTCAACTCTTATTTATCCCTTACGCAACGAAAGCCCGTATGTTCCAAACCCGTATCCGGGCTGGTTTTCATCCGAGCCGCTACCCGGTAACCCGAGCAGTAACTGTCGTTGCACAGGAATGAACCGCCCCGCACGACCTTTTTGGGCGCATTGGGTTCGTCGGGATCATAACTATCCGAAGGGCCTTGCGGGTTCCGCGCGGTGCCTTTATTTTGTGCATAATAATCCGGGCGATACCAATCGGCGCACCATTCCCAGACGTTGCCAGCCATGTCGTACAAACCGTAGGGGTTGGGCGCAAAAGATTTGACAGGAGACAAGCGTTGAAAGCCATCCTCATTGAGCTGTTTGACCGGGAATTCGCCTTGAAAAAAGTTGGCCTTTTGTGCGGATACAGGTTCCATTCCCCAGGGGTAGATGGCCTCGTTTTGGCCACCCCGACCGGCGTATTCCCATTCCGCCTCGGTGGGCAGGCGTTTGCCCGCCCATTTGCAATAAGCGATGGCATCGTACCAACAAACGTGTACTACGGGGAGATTGTCCTTACCTTTGAGGGTACTGCCCGGGCCCTCTGGCTGGCGCCAATTGGCACCTTTGACCATCTTCCACCAGTCGGCAGGAGATAAAGTTTGGATGTTTCCGCTTGGGGGCGATGCAAACACAAGGGAAAATGGCTGTAACTCTTCCGCCGAAGGCAATTCCGTGCCGGGCGGAACCTGTTTTTTGAGTTCTTCCAAATCGATGGCGCGTTCAGCCACCGTCACGTAGCCCGTGGCATCCACAAAGCGTTGAAATTGGGCATTGGTCACTTCGGTTGCGTCCATCCAAAAACCCTTTACTTCCACCGCATGTTTGGGGTATTCATCGGGGCGGGCTTGCGCATTGTCGCCCCCCATTTGGAACTGCCCCGCTTTGATTTCCACCATTCCTTCCTGGTTTTTGGCCTCCACAGGATCGGGCTGAATCCGATCGATGGCATCCAGAAAATCGGCGATGAGGTAGTCAGCGTGGGTGCCATAGGGCGATGCTCCGGTGTAACAATGTTCATCAGCGGCAAGCGGGGGCACCTCAGCAGTTTGGGGCTTTTGGGGAGATTGGCAACTCCATACACTCCATCCGAGCAATGGCAACAACAATAAAAAATAATTACGCATGGGCAAAAATCGATTGGTGCTGCCCCAAAGTTAGGCAAAAGGTGTCATTGCACTAGTGTGTGCTACAAAATCTCATTAGCTCTTTTTCCGATTCTCATACGACTTCCCATATTTCTTTTTCATCGCAGCAACATGGTCTTTTTTGACGTTGACCTTGCTGTTTTTCTCGGATTTTTTGTGAAACGCGGGCCCGACGTTTTGTTTGATGGTGGTCTTGACCGTAATGGTTTTCATGTATTCTTTGGGTTGCTCTTCCGGCAGGATTTGGTCCGAGATCTCCAAGCCTTCCGGTAGTGCGACCTGTGGAACACTGTAATTCATCAGTTTTTCTATCTCCGCCAGGTATTCTTGTTCTTTTTCGGTCACAAACGAAATAGCGATACCCTTGCGTTCCACCCGGCCCGTTCTGCCAATGCGGTGGATGTAATTTTCGGGCACAGTGGGCATATCAAAATTGATCACGTGGGTGACCTCAGCCACATCGATGCCGCGGGCAATAACGTCCGTTGCAATCAGTACCCGGGATTCGCCCGCATGAAAGGCATTTACCGCCGCAAAGCGGAAAGGCTGGGATTTGTTGGAGTGGATGACCTGAATTTTTATCCCCCATTCCTCGTCCAGGGCTTCAAAAACCCGGTCGGCCAGGCTTTTGGTGGACAAAAAGACCAACACTTTGCTCATTTCCAGGTTGCTGGTCAAGAGCAACTTGAGCAAGGATACTTTGGTGTAAAAATTGGGCACCGGATAATAACTTTGATCGATATTTTCCAAGGGAGTCCCCACTGGGGTGGCTTCGATGCGGATCAAATTGTCAAAATAGTCCGCGATCAACAGTTCAACGTCTTCATTCAAAGTAGCTGAAAAGAGCAGGTTTTGCCTGCGCTCGGGCAAGGAATCAAAGATTACTTTGAGTTGTGCCCGAAAACCCAAATTCAACATTTCGTCAAATTCATCAATGACCAGTTTTTTGATGCTTTTGGTTTTTAACACGCCATTTGACAACAAATCAACCAATCGTCCAGGTGTACCAACCACGACGTCGGCCCCCTCGGCAAGCTGGGCTGCCTGTGGTTTGAGGTTGACTCCGCCATACACGCCCACGACTACTAGACTCAGGTATTTGCTCAGTTTTTCAACGGCCTCCACGACTTGGGTTACCAATTCCCGGGTGGGCACAATGATCAGTATCTGGGGTGTTTTTTTCTTGGAATATTCATACTGACGCAGGCATGGCAACAAATAGGCAAAGGTTTTGCCCGTGCCGGTTTGGGCAATTCCACACACATCTTTGCCCGACATGACCACCGAAAAAACTTTGGCCTGGATGGTTGTAGGAGTACTTATGCCGATGTCTTGAAGGGCGTTCAAGAGTGGTTTATTGAGATTTAAGTCGCTGAAATTCATAACCCGTGTGCTAATTTGAGCACAAAGGTACGCTTAGGATTGAGGTTCTTTCAAAAGAAATATCTATTTTTCCCCTTTCCTACATCAAAAACCCTTCGCACATGCTTCTGACCGTACTGATTTCAGCCGTAGTGCTGCTAATTTTGCTCATCACTTTATTCAAGTTTAACGCATTTATCGCTCTTGTTTTAGTGTCCATTCTAGCTGGTTTAAGTGCCCAGATGGCCCCAGTTGAAGTGATCAAAGCCGTCCAAAAAGGAATGGGCGACACCTTGGGGTCACTTACATTAATCATCACGTTTGGTGCGTTGCTGGCCATCATCTTATCCGAAACGGGTGCAGTAAAACGAATCAGCCAGGGTTTGATTGATAAGTTCGGAATAAAATACCTGGGGCTATCGATGGCCTTGAGTGCCTTTGTAATTGGCATCGTCATGTTCTACAATGCTGGTTTTATTTTATTGTTGCCGCTTGTTTTTAGCATTGCTCGCCGCACGGGTATCTCCTTGATCCAGGTCGTCATTCCCGTTTCGGCGGCGCTATCGGTTACCCATGGCTTTCTTCCCCCCCACCCGGCACCCTCTGGCATTGCCAGTTTGTTTGGCGCCAATGTGGGGTTGGTCATCATTTATGGCATGATTGTAGCCATTCCGGCCATCTTTTTTTCCGGTATACTCTTTCCTCGTTTGTTGCGGGGAATGGACATCAAACCATCAGACAAGTTGTTTCCTGAAAATGAAAACAGCAATGCCCCTTTGCCCGGGTTCTGGCCGAGCCTGATTGCGGCACTCATTCCGGTCGTATTGATGGCTGTAGCCACCATCAGTGATCTCGTATTGGAAAAAGAAAATACCATCCGGCAGGTCTTGAGTTTTATTGGTGACCCAAGTACAGCGATGATTCTGGGGGTTTTTCTGGCTATCCCCATCTTGGGTCAACAAAAGAATTTTGGTGCCATCATGCAAAAAACTTCCACCGCCATTGAAAGTGTAGCGACCATATTACTGATTGTGAGTGGTGGCGGAGCATTCAAACAAGTATTGATTGAGTCAGGTATTGGCGATCAGTTGACCGCACTCATGGATGGAATTGAGTTATCGCCTTTATTTTTAGGGTGGTTGATTGCGACGATCATTCGGGTCTCACTCGGATCTGCAACCGTGGCAGGTTTGATGGCCGCAGGAATCATTCAGCCCATGATGGTCGGTTCTGATGTGTCCCCTGAGCTCATGGTTTTGGCCATTGGTGCAGGTAGTTTGATGCTTTCCCACGTAAATGATACTGGATTTTGGATGTTCAAAGAATACATGGGCCTGACGGTGGGGCAAACTTTCCGCACCTGGACCATCATGGAAGGTATAGTTGGCGTGGTCGGATTAATTGGCGTAATGCTACTTAGTCTGGTGGTGTAGAGAATGACGAATTTTTCGAGTGACGAGTGACGAATGGGTCTCCGCAGCGCCAAACCGTGCGGACAATTCGTCACTCGTTATTCGAAAAATTTGTCATTCAAATTATAAAATAATACCAAAAAAAAAGAGCCAATGCCTTGTCTTATAAAGCATTGACTCTTAAGTTGGGTGAATGACCGGGTTCGAACCGGCGACCCCCAGAACCACAATCTGGTGCTCTAACCAGCTGAGCTACAATCACCATGTTGGTGCCTTATTTCTAAAGCAAGGCAAAGATAATATTCCACTTTGGAAATTGTCAAGTTTGTACGGAAAAAAATTTATTTGAAGATTCCAAACAAACCGCCTTTACCCTTATTACGCTTTTTCTTCGAATTTTGTTCCCAAGGATACTTATCTCTTTTCCAAATTACATAACGCAGGCTGATTCCGGTCTGGCTGTAGAAGGTTTGTTCCCCTCCTTTGAGGTTGATTGCCGGTTTGTAATCGTAAGAAAGATTGATGCTACCAATGGTCAATTCCAGGCCCGCAATAAAATCGATGCCCCAGGGATCTTCATAATTGACGTCCAGCTGATCGGCCCAGCCTTTGTGAAATCCAGCGCCGTAATAAAAATTAAGCCTACGCGTCAATATTGGTTTATGGATGAGGCCCAAAATCGTAAGTTGGGTTTCTTCGCGCTGTAAACTGGATTGCAGCAACATCTCCGCAGCATAATTTTTATACACACGTTGGCGCATGGTCAGCCCCCATTCGGTGCCCATACGCAGGCCCACTGCAGTATTGTAAGACTGAGCATGAGCCAGACTGGCAAACGATAGTAGTGCTAAAACAATTAAATTTCCCTTTTTCATGCATCCCTAAACGAAAAAAAAGAGTGGCTTAGTGCCATATTAATGAGAAAAAAATGTAACTTGGTAGTATAAGTTGTTTTACCCCCGTTTTGACCCAAAATCTCATTTTCACTTTACAGTCAGCTTCAGTTTTTTCTCGCCTAACATGAAGAATCACATCACTTAACAAGGTTTTCATTGTTACCAGATTTTTCATTTTACAAATTATACTCATGAAACAGTATTGCTTTTCTAGCCTGTTGGCTTTACTGGCTATTGCGTGGTTGCCACTTGGTGCACAAACGACTTTAGCCAATCCATTCAAATTTCCAAGTGAAGGTGGTGTATTGATCGGAGTCTCAAATTATGCCGGAGACATTGTCAAAAAAGGAGATTACGATTTAAGTGCTGCTTGCTTTGTGTTTGGCGCTTTTTATCGATTGTACACCAACAACAATTTGAGTTGGCGCTTTGGACTGAACCAGGGACGCTTACAGGGTGATGACCTGGATTGGGTGGGCACAGACCGCGTTGGTCGTGGATTTAGTTTTTCCACTCCGCTTACCGAAATTACGAGCAGGGTTGAGTACGGCTTTTTGAACCACCAGCGCTGGAATGTCGCCAATGGCTTTCAACCAAAATTCAGTTTTTATCTTTTTGCAGGAGCCGGCGCTTGCTTCATCAATCCTAAAACTGAATACAACAGCAATTTGGGCAATCGCTACGATCTTTTGATCGCGGAGGACGAAAAGCACCGTGGATCCGTGGTATTTACCATTCCTTTTGGCGGTGGAATTAAAATTGACCTTAGCGAAAGATGGATTATTGGTGGTGAAATCGGGTTAAATCCGGTGTTCAGCGATTATCTGGATGGCATCAGCGAATCGGCTAACCCTAAATACAACGACTGGTATTCGATTGGAGGACTTACCCTGTCTTATCGGTTACAATCGGTGTTGAACCGTCGCTTTTTTATCAAAGCAGAGAAATCTGATTCGGGCACAGCGGCAAGCGAAGAGAAATGATTATGAGTTATGAGTTATGGTAAACACTCATAACTCATAATTCATCACTCCCCTTCAAAAAAGGTATCGTACTGATTTTTATGGCCCATTTCCCGAATGGGTTCTTTTACGGGCGCGTTTAAGTCCAGCACCTGGTTATCGTCTTTAGCCAGGGTAAGAATGTTGGTTTTTTCTTCTCCAAGAAGCAAAGAAACACCCTCCTGCTCCCATTTTTCCAACATTTTCAAACCTTCCTCTTCAAAAACGCCGTTTTGCAGGTCGATGGATTCCATAAATTTAGAAGACATCTGCATGAAATTTTCCATTTCACCTACTTTATTGGCCACGTCTTCGGTAATGGCTTCCATGGCGGCATCAAACATGGCCCGCTTATCTGGATCGCCGCTGATGATGCTCATGGCCGACTTCATGGCATTGTTGCTGGCATGGATGGCTTTTTGCTCCTGCTCTTTCACCATGACCTGATCCTGAATGTCTTCAGCCAGAATGTAGGAATTTTCCCGCATTTTGGACAGGACCCGATACATCACTTCCATTTTGCGGTCGAGCTCTTCCAGGCGTGCATTGGATTCTTGCAAACGACCCGCTTTCCGGGTTTTTAAGATCATCGAGGCATCATCTTTTTTCTCCTTTGCCTCGCCTGCCAAGATAAGATTGCTCTTGATCTCCTTCTGGTTGTTTTTGATGATTTCGCGCAGTTTGTGCATTTGACCACGCAAGCGGTTGATTTGGCGCTCCATCTCGTGCAGGTTCTTGCGCAGATGGTCTACATACCCTTTCAAGATCGCAATGGGATCAATTTGGACAAATAAACCCGTCAGCCAGCGCATGAAACTTTTGTACATGTACCAAACCAGGTTGCGGGTACGATTGTCCAAAAACATGTACAAAAGGCCAACCAACACCATCACCATTGCCGCAAGAGTGAGGGTATTTTGAGCTAAAAAAAGTAAAAAAGGCAACAAGGCGGTAAATCCCATTACCGCCAATACGCCAATACCAACTAAAAAGATCGCTCCAGTTTTTCCCTCAGGACGACTCCAAAAAGATTTGGGCTTCAATTGCTCAGACATAAAAAACGATTTATGATTTGGTGGGAAAGCATCCCCATACCAAATTATTTCATGTATTCCTGGATCTTGTTCAGGTCACTTTGAATTTGTCCCGCCAAAGATTCGTACGAAGCTACAAAATCATTCTTGGTTGATTCAATGTGTCGGGTTGCATCTTTGATTTGTTGTGAAAGTTCTACATACTTCTGCTTATTTTGTTCAATTTCCTGCTGAAGTTTTTTGATTTCTTCTTCCTTGGCCTTGACCGCATTGGCGAAGTCCTGCATTTGCTGTTCTTTGTTGCCAATTTGCTGTGCCATTTGGTTCTTCATCGCCTCGTCAAACTTGCCTTGCTCCGATTTTAGTATTTGCAAGTACTGTTGCCCCGACGCGACGATGGTGGCCAGAGATGCCCCCATCGATTTGGCCATGGCCATGGCCGATTTGATGCGGGTAGCCTCGTCCATGTTCATTTCTTTCAAGGACTGCAAAGAGTTGCGAAACTCCAGGTAATCAAATCCCTCCTGGTTGTTCTTTTCAATGGCTGAATATAAGACATTGAGGAACTTATCATTCACTTTGCCTGGAGAAGGAACAGCTGAACCTGAATCTTGCGGGGGCGTTACCACCGGTGCTTTGTTGCTGGTGCTGGGCGTTGGCTTGGCCGTTGCTGGCTGCTTGGGCTCCTCTTCTTGCACAATGAAGAGTGATTTGAATTTGTTGAATCCGTTCGACATATTGCAATAACTGTATGAAAATGGTGGTTAAGTGCTGGGGCATTATGAATCGACATTTTCAACTTGATCTTTTGAATTTCATCTTCCTTATTTTTTCGTTACAATGCGCTGCATTGCGCCTCAAAAATAAGTCGCTGAAATCCAAAATCTCGGCGTTGAATTCTGTCGATTCATAATGTCCCAGCACTTACAATACAACCAAATTAAAATTTTTGTCTACAAAGTAACTAAGAATTACTTTTACCGCAAAAAAATCCACAGAGCTTGTTAAAAGTTCTGCCGAAAACCCGCGCTTAAACGCACTTGAATAAGCCCATAACCAATTTTCACCTATGCAAGTTAACAATGAAATTGGCCGATTGCAACGGGTAATTGTACATCGCCCCGATGAAGGCATTGCCAGAGTATCACCCAAACGCTCGGAAGAGCTCCTGTTCGACGACATTGTATTCTTGCCACAAATGCAAGAAGAACACGATGTATTCACTGCGGTGCTCCGCGCTTTTGTTGGTGAAGCAAATGTACATGAAACCGAGCAGTTGTTGCTGGAATCACTACTGGCCGACTCGGAGAACTGCGAAACATTTTTGGAAGAAATTGCCGATTATGAAGAGCTACCCAGCTCTGCACTCAGCTTCCTGAATGGTTTGCCTCCAGAGGAATTAACTAAAGTGCTAATCAGCGGATATTACGCACCCGATGACTACATCCTTTTTGACCCCATCCCCAATTTTATTTTTACCCGCGACATTGCCGTAGTCGTCAATGATCACGTCATCATCACCAAGGCGGCCAAAGAAGCGCGGCACCGCGAGAATCACCTCACCCGCTTTATTTTTGGCCATCATCCCCTGTTCAAAAAATGGTACGCAGAAGGCAAACTCATCAACCTCAACAACATCGATAAATTTCCACCTTCGCGTAAAGGCGAATACGTATCCATTGAAGGCGGAGACATGATGATCCTCAATCGCGATTACCTGCTCATCGGCTGTAGTGAACGCACCACCCGGCATGGCATTCAATCGTTGACCAAAGTGCTGTTTGAAAAAGGCGTCATCAAAAATGTAGCCTTGATCAACATTCCCAATGATCGTTCTTTCATGCACGTGGATACCGTTTTTACCCAAATCAATCACCACCATATTGTAGCCTACAAACCCCTGGTGGTGGATGGCATCAGTTCAACTGTTGAATTGTACCGCGACAACGGCAGCAACGAACACTACCCCTCGGTTCACGATTTCATTCGTTCAGAAATTGACCACGAGATGAAATTCATTTACAGTGGCAATGGAATATCTCCTTATCAAGAACGCGAACAATGGACGGATGGTTGTAACTTGTGGCCCTGAAACCCGGCGTTGCCCTCACCTACGACCGCAACCCGGTGACGGAACAGGCCTTCAAAAAAGCCGGGTACAAAATTTTGCACGCCCGCGATTTTTTGGCCGCCTACCGCGAAGGCAAACTCGACCCCGAAAAAATTGAAAACACCATCATCACCTTGCCTTCTAACGAACTTTCGAGAGCAAGGGGTGGGTCGCATTGTATGACGTGCCCGATGGAAAGGTCTTAAAGGGTTTTAGGGTTTTAGGGCCTTAGGGTTCAGCTTACACTCAGGAACCAACCCTAAGACCCTAAAACCCTAAAACCCAAAAAAAAATGTACACACACGATTTTCAAAAACGGGTCAGATACGGTGAAACCGACCAAATGGGCTACCTCTATTATGGGAATTACGCCCAATATTATGAAATCGGTCGGGTGGAAATGCTGCGCTCGCTGGGCTTAACCTACAAAGCGATGGAAGAAGAATGGGGAACCATGATGCCTGTTTTGTCTTTACAAATGCGCTACGTACGGCCAGCTTATTACGACGAGTTGTTGACAATTCGCACCACTTTACGCCGATTACCGGATCAATTTATTACCTTTCACGTTGAAATTTTTAACGAAAAAAATAAATTGGTCAATGGTGGAAATGTTCGCTTGTGCTTCATTGACATCAAAAGCAAACAAGCGGTTCCTACACCGGATTATTTGATTGAAAAACTCAGACCCTTTTTCGAGCCGTGAAGATAAAATTACCAGATTTTGCAAAATGGGAAACTTGGTTCTGGGGCAGTCCCCTGTGGACTAAATTGGTTCATTGGGCCAAAAACCGATCCTTCCCCGGTTTTTTTGGCGTTTCCATTTACAATGTGGTGAAATTTTTCATCCAGGAAGTCCAACGTTTTGACCTGTTTACGCGAGCGAATTCCATCGCCTACAGTTTTTTTTTATCGCTGTTTCCGTCACTCATCGCTTTGTTCACCCTGATTCCCTGGTTGAAACGCACTTTTTTGCATTATTTGCCTGAAGGCGAAAATTTTGACCATTTTTTACAAAACGAGATTCAAAAAATCATGCCCGGTGACGCGGGTAAACAGTTGTTCGGATTCATTGAAGACATTACCAACAATCCACGGATTGCCTTACTTTCCATCGGTTTTGTATCGGCCATTTATTTCAGTTCCAATGGGATCCTTTCCTTGCTGCGTTCTTTTGACAAGACTTATGAAGACTTTGCCAAATGGAATTCATGGAAGATGCGTTGGGTAGCGATATTGCTGACCTTCCAACTGAGTGGTTTGTTGATTGCTTCCGTCATCCTAGTGATTTTGGGTCAGTCTTTCATCAAAACCATCAACAACTGGCTCAATTTGAGTTTTCTTGCGGAACAATCCCTCAACATGGTGCGTTGGCTGGCCATCATTGCGCTGTATTACGTTTCCATTGCCCTGATTTACCGCAATGGTGCAGCGATGATCCGCAAGTTCAAATTTTTTACCCCGGGCGCAGCGCTGGCTTCAACCTTGTGCTTGCTCTCCTCGGTGATTTTTTCCATGTACGTCGACATGTTCAATACCTACAACCGTCTGTATGGCTCCATCGGTGCCATTATTGTGCTGATGCTCTGGATTCAAATGAACGTCATGTCCATTTTAATTGGTTTTGAACTCAATGCCAGCATCGTCATCAACAAGCGTATTTTGGGCATGACAGAAAAAATTAAAGAATCCAGTCAACAATTGGAAGCGGAAGAAGATCATTATGGTGGAGCTTAAAGTGAAAAGCGAAAAGCGAAAAGTAGAAATCCCAACGATAAAAACATCAAGGTAATGAATTTGATTTATCGGGTTTTAGTAGGCATTGTTCTGATCTGTACGGTTAACGCTGTACATGCGCAAAAGTATAGCAATGAATTTCTGTCCATTGGTGTAGGAGCAAGGGCACAAGCCCTGGGCAACGCCGTAGTGGCTCAAACCAACGACGTTACCGCCGGGGTTTGGAATCCAGCAGGTTTGGCGGCCAACGAAGACGCCAGCGGCATTCAGATTGGCGCCATGCACGCCGAATGGTTTGCGGGGGTGGGAAAATTCGATTATTTGGGGGTTATGTTGCCCTCTAGCAACGATAAGCGTCGCCTGGGGATCTCGCTGATTCGTTTTGGCGTCGACGAAATCCCCAATACCCTGACCCTGTACGAAAGTGATGGCACGGTCAATTTTGACAACCTGCGCGAGTTTTCGGCGGCGGATTACGCCTTATTGCTTTCTTACGCCCAAAAAAGCCAAAAGCGCGAAGGACAGTGGTTTTGGGGTGGAAGTGTAAAAGTCATCCATCGCCGCA
>ERZ795056.5540-NODE-5540-length-12638-cov-8.128348_pt1 | contig 12638 bp, 11 predicted proteins | sample MGYA00375140_ERZ795056 | MGnify/ENA primary metagenome ERZ795056 (study PRJEB30185, sample SAMN05720227) | activated sludge metagenome | isolation source: Anaerobic digester | place: USA | collected 2015-03-09 ...
AAAATCATAAAAAAAGGCATAAAATCCTGAGCGTTAGCCGAAGGGTGCGTTCTATTTTTTATAATGGGCAAACGCATTTCAAGCATCTGAAAAAAATGAAATATAAAATGAATATTGAAGGCGAAGCTATGTATCAGTATGCCATTAATTTTTCTACCGAACTGGCCAAACGAACTTTAGCTAAAAATTGATTTTCTAATGCTACGCTAAATGGCACCGGCGTATCTAACGATGCGCAGCGCATAATAGGCGCATCTAAATATGGAAAACAGTTTTCTCCAATCCATGCGGCAATTTCGCCACCAAGGCCGCCAAACAAAGTATCTTCATGCAAGATTAAAATACGACCTGTAGTTTTAACGCTTTGTGCTATAGCTTCATAGTCTAATGGCAGTAAGGTTCTTAAGTCAAGTATATGTATGGATAAGTTTGGATGTGCTTTGGAATATTCTAAAGCCCAATGTACGCCTGCACCGTACGTAATAATGCTCATATCATTTCCTTCATTAACAACTTTTGCTTTGCCAATAGAAACAGTATAATAATTGTTAGGTACAAAACCGCTTATACTTCTGTACAGTGCTTTATGTTCAAAATATAGTACAGGGTTAGGATCGTTGATAGCAGCATTTAATAATCCTTTAGCATCGTAAGGTGTGGAAGGATATACTACTTTTAAACCCGGCACATGTGTAAACCAAGCTTCATTGCTTTGGCTATGAAAAGGCCCTGCACCTACACCAGCACCTGTTGGCATTCGAATAACTACATCTGCATGTTGACCCCAACGATAATGTATTTTGGCTAAATTGTTTACAATTTGATTGAATCCGCAGGTTACAAAATCTGCAAATTGCATTTCTACTATGCTTTTAAATCCCTCTAAACTTAGGCCTAGTGCGGTTCCTACAATTGCACTTTCGCAGAGTGGGGTATTTCGAACTCTTTGTTTTCCATATTTTTCTACTAACCCTTCTGTTATTTTAAATGCGCCACCATATTCCGCAATATCTTGACCCATTACAATAAGATTGGAATGTTGTTGCATACTTTGTTGAAGCGCTTCTTTTATAGCATCAACAAAACGAAGTGTAACCCCCTCTAACTCCCCCAAAAGGGGAGGAATAATATTTGCAATATTGTTGCATTTTTTATAAACGTCTTCTACCTCTTCTTTTATAGAAGGATTAATGGCGCTATATGAAAATCCTTGCTGTAGCTCAGTTTCAATGTATTGATGTAGTTTTTCTCGAATATGTTGAACGTTTGCTGAGGATAGTATCCTTTCTTTTAAAAGATAATTTTCATATTGCTGTATGGGGTCTTTTTGTTTCCATTCTTCAAACAAATGTGGAGGTACGTATTTAACTCCACTGGCTTCTTCATGACCCCTCATTCTAAAAGTAGTACACTCGATTAAATAAGGTTTTTGTTTATCAATGCAATATTGTCGAATGGTAGAAAGCGTATCGTACACTTCTAAGATATTATTTCCATCAATACAAATACTTTCTATTCCATATCCTTTTGCTTTGTCTGTAAGCTTTTCACATTTATATTGTTCATTAGTTGGAGTGCTTAATGCATATCCATTATTTTCTATTAAAAAAATTACCGGCAAGTTCCATACTGCAGCAACGTTTAGTGCTTCATGAAAATCGCCTTCGCTGGTGCCGCCTTCTCCTGTAAAAGCTAAGGAAACTTTTTGTTGATTTTTTAATTTGTATGCTAATGCTACACCATCTGCTATAGCAAGCTGTGGGCCAAGATGAGATATCATGCCACAGATATAATGCTCTGCATTACCAAAGTGAAAGCTTCTTTCTCTTCCTTTGCTATAGCCTTCTTTATAGCCTTGCCATTGGGCAAATAGTTTGTGTAAAGGCATTTGGCGTGCAGTGAATACGCCTAGGTTTCGGTGTAAAGGCATTATCCATTCGTCGGGCTGTAAAGCAAGTGTAGCACCAACTGCAATAGCCTCTTGCCCTATACCGCTAAACCATTTGCTTATTTTTCCTTGACGTAAGAGGATCAACATTTTCTCTTCTATCAATCGAGGAAGTAGTAATTGTTTGTAGAGGTAAAGAAGTTGATCGTTGCTAAGATTTTTAGGATAAAATATCATATTAAACTATTGCCCTATTTGGAGTTATTTAATATTTTTTATCTTTTCTTTTAAAATAGCATCACTTATAGTTGCTTTTTCGGCTTTATCGTATATAGCTAGAAAATATATTATTTTTTCTATAAAAACGATATAAGTAATTACTCTAGCACCACCAGATTTTCCTACATTTTTTCCTGTGATAGGTATACGTATTTTATAACAGTTTTTCCCTAATGATTCACCGAGGTATGGATTGGTTTTGAGCAGTTGGCCTAGTTTGGCAATATCTTTTTTAAGTAGCGGATATTTTTTCGAAAGCTTTTTAAGTTCTCGTTCAAAAGTAGAGGTGATTTTTAGATTATAACTCATTTAATGCTTCTTCTAAAGATTTGAGTTTTATTTTTCCTTGTCTATGTAGTTTTACTTGTGCAATAGCATCATCTAAATCTGTTACAGCTTTTTTTTCTTTGGTAGTGGCTTTTATTTTTTTAGGTTGAACTATTTCTACAAAACTTAACTGCTCCAGTAGCTCTTTCATAAAAGTTAATTTGCTTTTATTGGTTATGTTTAAGATAAGCTGTTCCATAATATAAAAAGATTGTCTGTACAAAGTTACATTTTTCGCTTGATATTTAATCTCCAGCAACAAAGGTTTGTATTAACCATTTCCCATTTTCTTTAGCTAGTATTACTCTATAACCAATTGGAGAATAGATATATTTATAGTATACCCATCCTTTTATTTTCTTTTTACCATTCAATAATTCTATTTGATACCATTCTTGATCTCCCACTTCATTTTTTCCTTTTGTTGAAATAGCACCAGAAGGATTAGAAACAAAGGAAACAACATTATAACTGAGTGTATAAATTGTTTTGGAAGTTTTATTAGGCTTTTGTTTTAATGCTACATTTTTTTCTGTAATAACAGCTGTTTGAAATGCATCCTCATTGTCTTTAAGAGGTATGCAAAATATATAAGGTAAACTAAATGCTTCAGTGTTATTATTTTGAATGCATCCAGGCATGGAGAGCGCCCTATTCATATAATACCAAAATGTAGAGTTAGGCTTCTTCAATTTCCATATTTCTTTAAATTCTTTTATGCCATCATTACCTCCAAAACTATTCTTTATGTTCTGGCTAAGTGAAGTATAAATAAAAGCAGTATCTTTTTTTTGTACAGCTTCTTTCAATTGTATTAAAAATGTTTTTAACAATTCATCTTTAATGGCCTCATTTGGTGGCGGAAATTTTCTGTCTTGTGCAATAGTAAAAGTTGTTATTAACAATAATAGAATGGGAAATATTTGTTTCATTTTTTAATATTTATTAGGCTTTTCTTTTACGATAATTTCAACAAATTCTTCTATTGTTTTTGTGCCCATATCTCCTTCGCCTTGTTTGCGAACAGCTAGTTTATTTTCATTTACTTCTTTTTCGCCAATAACTAGCATGTAAGGTACTTTCATGAGTTCTGTATCTCTAATTTTTTTGCCAATTTTTTCATTTCTATCATCAATTTCTGCACGAACATCAACTGTTTTTAACTGTTGTAAAACTTGTTGTGCATAGGGTAAAAATGTAGAGCTTATAGGTAAAATTTTAGCTTGTACTGGTGCTAACCAAACTGGAAATTTTCCTGCACAATGCTCTGTAAGCAAGGCTATAAAGCGCTCTAAAGAACCAAAGGGTGCACGATGTATCATTACCGGACGATGTTTTTGATTGTCTTCGCCAATATAGGTTAGATCAAATCGTTCGGGTAAATTATAATCTACTTGTATAGTTCCTAATTGCCATTTACGACCAATAGCATCCTTCACCATAAAATCTAATTTTGGTCCATAAAAAGCAGCTTCGCCATATTCTATTACTGTTCTCAAATCCTTTTCTGTTGCAGCTTCTATAATGGATTGTTCTGCTAAATTCCAGTTTTCATCTGTGCCTATATACTTGGATCGGTCTACTTTATCTCGTAAAGATATTTGGGCGGTGTAATCGTTAAATCCTAACGATTGAAAAACATATAATACTAAATCAATTACTTTTTTAAATTCTTCTTTTACTTGTTCGGGCATACAAAATAGATGGGCATCATCTTGTGTAAAACCACGAACACGAGTAAGGCCATGGAGTTCGCCGTGTTGCTCATATCTATATACAGTTCCAAATTCTGCTAAGCGTAACGGAAGATCTTTGTATGAACGAGGTTGTGTTTTATATATTTCACAATGGTGTGGGCAGTTCATGGGTTTTAAAAAAAATTCTTCTCCTTCTTGTGGTGTTTTAATGGGTTGAAAACTATCCTTTCCATATTTTTCGTAGTGCCCCGAGGTTACGTATAAATTTTTATGTCCTATATGTGGAGTAATTACAGGTAGATATCCTATTTCTACTTGTGCTTTTTGTAGAAATTGTTGTAAGCGTTCACGTAACATAGTACCTTTAGGAAGCCACAAAGGCAAGCCCATGCCCACTTTTTCTGAAAAAGCAAACAGTTCTAATTCTTTTCCTAATTTACGGTGATCACGTTTTTTGGCTTCTTCTAATAATATTAAATATTCGTCTAATTCTTTTTGGTTAGGAAAAGTAATGCCATAAATACGAGTAAGCATTTTACGTTTTTCATCACCTCGCCAGTAGGCACCTGCTATGCTGGTAAGTTTTATAGCTTTTATAAAACTTGTATTAGGAAGATGTGGGCCACGGCATAAATCGGTAAATTGTCCTTGAGTATAAAAAGTAATTTCTCCATCTTTTAATCCATCAATCAATTCTAATTTATAAGGATCGTTTATTTGTGTAAAGTACTGAGTGGCTTCTTTTTTAGATACGTATTTACGTTGATAAAGATTGTTTTGTTTAGCTAATTCAATCATTTTTAACTCTAACTTTCGCAAGTCTTCTTCACTTATTTGTGCATCGCCTAAGTCTACATCATAATAAAAGCCTTTTTCAATAGCAGGGCCAATACCAAATTTAACACCTGGAAATATTGCTTGTAAAGCTTCTGCCATTAAATGTGCAGAGGAATGCCAAAAGGCTTTTTTGCCTTCTTCTTCGTTCCATGTTAGCAAACGTAATGTGGCATCAGTTTCTATAGGACGTGTGGCGTCCCAAATTTCTTTATTTACTTCTGCGGCTATAATTTTTTTGGCTAAGCCTTCGGATATAGATTTGGCTATATCTAAACTAGATATGCCTTTTTCGTAAGATCGAACAGCCCCATCGGGGAAAGTAATATTCATACTTATACTCTTTATGATAAACTTAAAAAATTAAATATAATGATTATAGATTGTTTGTTAGGAATTTTTCACACTCTGTTCATGCCGTATTAAATTATCAGCATCATATTTATTTTTAACCTTTTGTAGTCTTGAATAGTTTTCTCCATAATAAGCAGTTTCCCAATTTTTAAAATCTAGGCTAGGATAATTTGCGTATTGAGTGGTAATGCCATTTGCTGAAAAAATATTTTGTACAGTTTTAAAATTCTCTATCAATCGTTCAGCTTGTTTAGTATTTTCCCAATAAGTCTGTAGTTCTGAGATAAACAAATAATCTCTATGAGGATAAGCGGCTGTAGCTTTGAATGCGTCATTCTGAATATTTCCACCTAATGTATTGATTTGATAGATCATTCCTGGAGTAGTTGTTACAATATCCAAAGCTTGATGAATACAATCTTTAATATCTTCAAAACTTTTATATAATCCCGCTGATGCATTTTTAAAATAAGGTGGGTCTTGTGCACCGTAATAATTCCTTAATGCAAGTGCTAGATTTTTTGGTTCTCCGATTGATGTTTTATCCATTAATGGAGAAAGTGCTTTTTGTATATTTTGTATTTCGGCAGTATGGTTTTCATAATCTGTAATTAAAATATTTAGTGTTTTACCATTTAATACAAATGCTGAAAAACAAGATGTTGGTAAATTTGAAGTAAGCTGAAACCATTGCTGTAAAATATTTGTAGCACGTTCAGTATTTAAATTATATGCTTTGAATCTGTGGCTTTGAAAATTTTTTGGGGCAGGCTGAGTTTTAAATATCATTTCGGCAACTACTCCAAAGTTCCCATTGCCACCGCCTTTGCAAGCCCAAAGTAACTCTGGATCATTTTTTGAATTATGAATTTTTCCTTCTCCATCTACCATGGCTACCTCTACTAAACTATCGCAGGTTAAGCCATATTTACGACTGAAGAAACCATAGCCACCGCCTAAGGTAAGCCCACCTACACCTACAGAGCCACAAGATCCTGCAGGAATTATTTTTTGTTTGGGTAAAAGTGCGTCATACAAGTTTGATAAAGTGCAAGCAGGTTGCACTTTTATGGTTTCGTCATTTATCCATTCTACTTTCTTGAGTAAGGAAAGGTTGATAATAAGGCCATCGTTATTTGAAGAGAATCCTTCAAAACAATGTCCACCACTTTTTATAGCAATTGGTAGATTGTTCTGTTTAGCATATTGCATTGCTTCCACTATGCCTTGTATATTTTTACATACTGCAATTACTGCTGGATATTTTTGGATTCTTTTGTTATATACTTTTCTTAATTTTTCATATTGTGGATCTTCTTTTTTATAAAAAGTTACATTATGAGTAGACGGGTTTTTATCTTTTTCAATTTTGGGTAATGTAGTAGTGTCGTTATTTTTTTTATTCTTTTTTTGAATAACGGAATTACATGCATTAAGATAAAACCCAACGCCAGTCAAAGCTGCTAATCGTATAAATGCTCTCCGTTCATATTTTTTTTCATCATTGCTCATTTCAGTATATAAATTTTATTTAATCGCCATAAGCAATAAGTCCACTTTCTGCATCTTTTGCTTGTTGCAAAATAGATAGCATGGTTGCTCTTTGACTTTTTTTAGAATCTGATGATTTAGCGGAATCATTTATCGTGGAAAGTTTATCATATTTTTTAAGTACTTGAGTATAGGTCCAACGAAAATCACTATCAAAATCAATCCAATCTTCTATTGTTTTTATTTTTTGTAAATATTCAAAGGCTTTAGTATCAATACTACCAGCATAGTTAAGGCTTGAGGTGTTGCCATTTGGTTTGGCAATGGCATCTTTTATAAGATAAAAATCTAACATATAATTAATGGAGTATTACAAAAATGGTTTTCATTATTATTGAATATACTTTTTCAATTCGTTTGCAATAATTTGATCATTACTCAACCGAGGTACTTTATTTTGTCCACCTAATTTTCCTACCGAACGCATATAATCTATAAAAGTATTTTTTTTCAAACTATGTATGCGTAAAGGTTGTAAAATATTTCCGGTAATTAAATCTTTATAATAAATATTTTTTTGTTGTAGATATTGATCCACTTTGGCTGCAAACTTGTTCATATCACTTGGTGCTTGTTCAAACTCAACAAACCATTCGTGGTAGGATTTTCCTTTACCTTGTTCAATCATAGGTGCTACGGTAAATTCTACAATATGAACACCTTCTTCTGCTGCGGCTTTCATCAAACTATATTCTACTTCTTCGCCAATAACATGTTCACCAAAAGCAGAAATAAAATGTTTTATACGACCTGTAACCACTATTCGATAAGGGTTTGTGGAAACAAATTTTACGGTATCGCCAATATTATATCCCCATAAACCAGCATTGCTATTGATAATGAGTGCATAGTTTTCTCCTATCTTAACATCCTTTAAAGAAAGCCGACTAGGATGTTCATTAAAAATTTCATTGGCCGGAATAAATTCAAAGAAAATCCCAGAACGAGTGTTTAATAATAATCCCTCTGCATGTTGCGAATCTTGAAAAGCAAAAAAACCTTCGGATGCAGGAAATGTTTCAACTGTTGAAATATCGCACCCAACGCTGTTTAGAAGTTTAGCTTTATACGGTTCAAAATTTACACCGCCATGTACCAATACAGATAAATTAGGAAAAATATCTTTAATTTTTTTACCCGTTTTCTCCATCAATCTATCAAAATACATTTGCATCCAAGGTGGTATGCCACTAATTAATGTCATATTTTGATGTATGGTTTCTTCTACAATTTTATCCAACTTAGTTTCCCAATCTTCTATACAATTGGTTTCATAACTTGGCAATTGATTGCTGCGTAAATATTTAGGTATATGATGATTGACAATGCCACTTAAGCGCCCTGTAGGTATACCTCCTACACGTTCTAATACAGGCGATCCTGATAAAAAAATCATTTTACCATTGGCAAATTGTGTATTTCCGGTTTCTGCCATATAGCACAGCAAAGCATTGCGAGCAGTATCTATATGGTTATGTATAGATTGTTTGGTGATGGGAATATATTTTACACCACTTGTGGTACCGCTGGTTTTAGCAAAGTAAATAGGTTGACCTTTCCATAATATATTGTGCTTGCCTGCTTTTATTTTTTCTATATACGGCTTCAATGCTTCGTAGTCTCGAATGGGAACGGCTCGTATAAAATCTTTATGAGCTTGCACATTTTTTAAATCATGATCCTTTCCAAATTCTGTAGATGCTACGTTTTTTAGCAGGTCTTTAAAAATAGCCTCTTGGTCTTCAACCGCTGTGGCCATATTTTTTTGCACCTTATTACATATATAACTCGCAAAAGGTTTTGCTAAGAAAGATTTGAGTTTCATTAAAAAATGTTTTTGTTGACTAGCTGAAGGGTTGATTGGTTGATTGGTTGAAAAGTTAATAGCGTTAACAGGTTTTATTCATCAACCCAAATATATCTATCAACTAGTCAACCAATCAACCCTTCAACGCTATCACCTCCTTTCAACTAATTTAAGGGCGTAAAGATAGGTACAGTTGAAATTAAACCGATTATGTATCACAATTGAATATGATATAAGCCAATACTGTCCTAAATACTAGGTTTATTATAGCCATTATCCGCTAAATAACGTGTATTTGTTGGTTAAATAACAAAATAATGCTACCTTCGCCCTCCTAAAATTTGAATCATTATGTTCGCAATCGTTAAAATAGCCGGTCAGCAATTTAAAGTGCAAGCAGGCCAAAATTTATATGTTCCACATATAACTGGTAAAACTGGAGATACGCTGGATTTTTCCGACGTACTTCTTGTAGAAAAAGAAGGACAAGTAATTACAGGTACTGCAGTAAAAACTATTGTAAAAGCATCTATTGTTAATGACTTAGTAAAAGGTGATAAAGTAATTGCTTTTAAAATGAAAAGAAGAAAAGGTTTTCGTAAAAAACATGGACATAGAACACAGTATACACATCTTAAAATTGAAAGCATAAATTAATTGACAATGGATAATTGATAATTTACAATTCATCATTTGCAAAAAAATATCAATTATTTACTATTAATTATCAAAAAAAATAAAAAAATATGGCACATAAAAAAGGAGAAGGATCTTCATCAAATGGACGAGATTCTCAAAGCAAAAGATTAGGTGTAAAAATATATGGTGGACAACCTGCCATTGCAGGAAATATTATTGTACGCCAACGTGGCACTACGTTTCATCCTGGTAAGAATGTTGGTACAGGAAGAGATTTTACATTGTTTGCACTAACAGATGGTGTGGTAGAATTTAGAAAAATGAAAGGAGATAAAACGCAAATTTCTGTGCAGGCTGTAGAAGCTACTGCATAATTTTTTTTGTAATTGTCATAATTGTTTTTAATTTCACGGTATTATTTTATTAACCATTAAATTCTAACAACATGGCAACAGCAAAAAAAGCTGCTAAAAAAGCAGCTCCAAAAAAGAAAGCAGCAGCTCCAAAAAAGAAAGCGGCTGTAAAAAAAGCAGCTCCAAAAAAGAAGGCTGCTCCAAAAAAGAAAGCTGCAAAAAAGAAATAAGCTTTTTTAAAACAGCATACAAAAAATCCCGAACAGCAATGTTTGGGATTTTTTATTATACTTAATAAGAGCAAAATATTTTGAATAGGCTATTTTTATGTACTTTGTACACATCAACATATGCTGTTTTGGTGTTGTTCATTGGAGAATAGTTTTTTTTATGTATAAAATTCATTATGCTTACTCTATGTGTTCTAGTGTGCCTATGTGATAAAATATTTTAACCACAATAGAAACATAGGCACATAGTTTTCTATACTACATTAATAGTACCTTCTTTAATAGGAATTAAGAATAATCAAAAGAAAAAACATTATGCGTATAATTTATGGTGTACTCTCTGCTTGTTTTACCATAGCACTTATCATTACCTTAAATACAAGACTGGCGGGCATTCCACCATTAGGTTGTTTTTTAAGTCCGCAACATGGTTTTTGGAAAAATGCAGAACCTACGGATCAACATTTTAATGCACAACTTTCCTTTCCACAATTAAAAGGAAATACCTCTGTATATATAGATGACCGTTTAGTGCCCCATATTTTTGCAGAAGATGAAAATGATGCCTATTTCGTGCAAGGTTATTTGCATGCTAAGTTTCGGTTATGGCAAATGGAATTTCAAACCTTTGCAGCAGGCGGAAGATTGGGAGAAATATTAGGAGAAAAAATAGGAGAAGTAAATATTGTAGAAAAAGTAGATAAACAATTTAGAAGATTAGGAATGGTATATGCTGCTGAAAATTCATTACAAAAAATGGAAGCAGATAGTACCACTAAAAAATTATGTGATGCCTATACTGCAGGCATCAACGCTTACATTTCTTCTCTACAAGAAAAAGATTTACCGCTCGAATATAAATTGCTAGACTATAAACCAGAACTATGGACAAATTTAAAATCTGCATTATTTTTAAAATATATGTCGTTTGATTTAGCAGGTAGCGAAAATGATTTTGAATATACCAATGCCCGTCAAATATTTAGTTGGAGCGACTTTCAATTAATGTATCCTACTATTCAAGATTCGTTAGATCCTATTATTCCTAAAGGAACGCCATTTGAAAAACCAAGTGTACAAACACATATACCTAAAGAAATAATATCCATAAATTATTTTGGCAACAAAGATTCCATCCATACAAAACCTTACAAACCCGACCCAGATAATGGTAGTAATAACTGGGCAGTAGCCGGAAGTAAAACAAAAAGTGGTAGACCTATTTTATGTAATGATCCACATCTAAATTTAAACTTACCTTCTCTGTGGTTTGAAATGCAAATCCATACACCTTCTTTTAATACTTATGGAGCAACGTTTCCAGGCACACCGTCTGTTATTATTGGGTTTAACGATAGTTGTGCTTGGGGATTTACCAATGCCATGCGTGATGTAAGAGATTATTATGAAATACAATTTAAAGATAGTACCATGCAAGCATATTGGTATAATAATGCATGGCAAAAAACAACTTTTAGAAAAGAAATAATAAAAGTAAGAGGACAAAAAGATATAGTAGAAAATATTGCTATGACAGTGTTTGGACCGGTAATGTATGATCAACATTTTCCGAATCCGTTACACAATGGAAAATATTATGCTGTACGTTGGAAAGCACATGATGCTAGCAATGAAATGTTGATGTTTAATAAACTCAACCATGCTAAAAATTATAATGACTATTACGCCGCTATTAAAGATTATGAATGCCCTGGACAAAACATGTTGTTTGCTACCAAAAAAGGAGATATTGCTTTATGGCAACAAGGAAAGTTTCCGGCTAAATGGTATAGGCAAGGTGATTTTGTAATGCCAGGAACTGATAGCAGTTTCATGTGGAAAGGCTATATTTCACAACAAGAAAATCCACATCAAATTAATCCTGCACGAGGTTTTGTAAGCAGCGCCAATCAATTACCTGTAGATAATACATACCCCTATTATTTAGGTGGATCTTATCCGCCTTACAGAGGATTAAATATTAATAGAAATTTATCCACTATAAAAAATATTTCCATAGCCGATATGCAAGCTTTACAAACCAATAACTATGATGTATTTGCTGCAATGGCTCGTCCGGTATTATTAAAATATTTAGATAAAACTGATCTCAATACAAATGAAAAAGAATATTTATCAACCTTAACTTCTTGGAATTTAAATGGTGATGTATTGGAAAAAGGACCCATTATTTTTGAAACTTGGTGGGATAGTTTGGAAGAAAATATTTGGCAAGATGAATTAGCGCAATCAAAATTTCCTTTACTACAACCTGATGAAAGTACTTTGTTAGAAGGTATTATAAAAGATAGTAGTTATAGATTTGTAGATAATGTTCAAACGCCACAAAAAGAAACATTACGGCAACAAGTAACCAGTGCCTTTAAAAAAGCTGCAGCAATAATTAATAAATCGTATGCATCAGGACAAAATACTTGGTCAACATTTAAAGATGCGGAAATTAATCACTTACTAGACATACCTGCACTAAGCCGTTTACACTTACCTGTTGGTGGCGGCAAGCATGCCATCAATTGCATAAAAAAAACGCATGGGCCATCTTGGCGTATGATAGTAGAATTAACAGATAATATCCAAGCATACGGAGTATATCCAGGTGGGCAATCAGGAAACCCAGGATCAAAATATTATGATGCTTTTGTAGATACTTGGGCTGCA
>ERZ795056.5542-NODE-5542-length-12634-cov-3.914779_pt1 | contig 12634 bp, 14 predicted proteins | sample MGYA00375140_ERZ795056 | MGnify/ENA primary metagenome ERZ795056 (study PRJEB30185, sample SAMN05720227) | activated sludge metagenome | isolation source: Anaerobic digester | place: USA | collected 2015-03-09 ...
TGCAATTGTGCTTACGGGTAAAGGAGTTCACTCTTTTCAAGAAGCGGGTCTGATTGGTGTAGCGATGATTCCAATAGAATTTAGAATTGACCTACTTGGTTTATATCCAAGTTATCAAACTCTATTTGCTCAGATTGCAATTATTGCTTTATTTGGATTCCTTTTTATCTATGACAGAAATGTCCGTCCTGAATCAGAGTGAGCCTAGCCGTTTTTTTGGTCCATTCGAACTTTCTCTCGTCCAGCGTCAGGTTTGTTGATCAACCTGTTAATCAACAACAATGGCCTTTCCGACAATACTTGAGGAGGTTCTAACTCCAATAACTTTATTATTATCCATTTCGGGATGAAAGCCCCCAATCCAAATTCTCTTAAATGCAAATTTAGATTTTCCATTTGGCAATTTTGCCAAAAGAGCTGAAGGAATAATAAATTCACCATCATCATTGGTTGAAATTGTTAGGCGCCCTTTTAGTTCATCAAGATCTGAAGTCACCTCAATAATAATTCGAATAACTGATGCGGGTTTTGCCGATGACCAAAGAACTGTAAAATCACTATGCTTTGATATCTCAAATTGGCTTGCCATACTTGGCATAATTACGCTCAAAGAATCAGGAAATTCACCAGCATGATTAAATGAATAACCCTTCAATTTTTCACCACCAGGAATTTTTAAATTCATTTCTTTTTTCGAGGCATCTAACTTGTCAGGAGCTGCGCCAATATATTGATAAACAATTTGATTGTTATTGTTCACTTTCCTTAAAAGTTTTTGATTTGCCCAGTCCGTGCTGGCCCCAGCATCTAAATATCTTATACCATCAAGACCAGTTAACTCACCATTAAGTATTTCACCATGACCCCCATGCCCATCGTGAGCATGGCAGGTCATTGAAAGAATCACTGAAAAAATTAAAATCAATTCCCGCATCCGACAACCCTATGTGCAAGATACGCAGAACCGTCCAATTTGTAATAGACCTCTAAATCTTTAGCACATTGAGCCGCCACGAATCGGTAGCGAACAATACGAACTTTTTTTGTCAAATCTTGTTGAATTGCAACACCGGCTAAATCATCAAAATTGGCCTCAGAGTAACCAACTTTATGAAGAGCAGAATCATAGGCATCCTCAACAGTTTTATTAAATGCCGTAATAATCGGATGGGGCCCATGAGCCATTACAGGAGGCGCTAAAAACGTTGCTATCAATAAAGTCAAAAACAGTTTCATAAAATCTCCTTGTTGTCTTGATTTATCAAATTCATTATTCAATTCCTTTAGGGTTGGGACAATCAGGAAACCCAGGAATTCCGCATGGGTCGTCCTCGGGCAAAGGTTCATAAATTATTTTTTCTAAATTTCCAGTTTGTATATCAGGAAAAAGTACATTTTTAGAGGATGGACTGTAAAATGCCGCACTTGAAATTAAAATCTTTGATTTTGTTGTGGCGTCTTCCTGGATCTCCAATAGCAAATTTCCCACAACAGCGAGGTTTGGTTCCGCCGAGCTCTGTTGAAGTGTCGAATCACTAAATTCCAACTCAACAATGGGATTTTCAATTTTTTCTTCAGAAAATGGGCTGCAAGCAGTCAGCACAGACAATATTAAAATTACTACAGTATTAAAAAATAAGTTGTAACTGCGCATACCCCTCCCACCAATATCTAGCTGCAAGAATGTTGATCTGATTATATCTCGCCAGCCCCAGCAGAGACAATTTAGGGCCCAGTTCATGCACTAAGTTTAATTCAGAAATATAGAGTTCTTGCTTGCTTCCTATATAGTCTCGCGCCTCGATTGACTGTGATAACAACAAGGTCGCTTTTTTCCATAAAGATGAGTCAACGCCAACCTTTAAAGCTCGCGCTTGGTATTGACGTGATTTAAAGGTTGAATAATTAATTGCATAGCGGGCCTCTAGATTAAGCGTTTTTCTTCCCAATATGGAATTACTTGAAATAATAATATCATGCTCAGCGTCTGACACACCTAGCTTTGTGACTTCATCAGGACTTGATATTGGCTCCACTGGTGAAATTGGCTCACCAACTGAACCCTGTTGTGGAATGGGTATCGCATAGGTTCCGTTAGGATAGTTGCGTTTGCTGTACTGGTAACCAAGAGATGCAGTTGATTCCGTACTTATTGAATTAGCGAGCGTGGCGCTGATAGAATAATAATCATAATTATTCATTGAGCGTGACAGGGTATTACTTTTATTCTGCTCGGTCTCACCCAACGCTGAAAACTTATATTTTTCAGATATTGTTTTTTTGAGATTGGCAGAAAATTTGTGGTTGTTATCATAATCTGTGCCATCTGCAACTGCTTGGTTCGAGAAACTTCGAAAGCGATATTTGTACGATAAATTTGTACCCATTTGATCATCGCCGAAATGTGAATATACGGCCGGGGCCAAGGCCGAATATTGGCCTTCTTCATAACCAAGTCGTGTTTTAAAGCTAAATGTCAGAGGGCTCTCGACGGCACTGGCTAAGTCTATTGAATTTAAACCTGAAGAGATTGATGGTGTCGAAGTATGCGAATGCCCTTCATGCGCAAAGATAACCCCAGATCTAATTAAAATAAAAAATAAACATACGAATTGATGTATTTTCAAGCATCCCCTTTTCTCCTCCTCCAAAAAAAAGACATTCAAATAATTAACAACCCTTTCGACTTAGCAAAGTAATGATCTCTTCGATCTTTCTATCTGTTTCCTTTTTGTTGCCACTCAATACGGCACTGGATAGGCAGTGCCGAATATGTCTTTCAAGAATCGTCAGCTCAACAGACTTCAGAGCTGCGACAACAGCCTTAACTTGAAGTAAAATATCAGGACAGTAGCGGCCATCAATGATCATGTTCTCAACGCCCTCAACCTGTCCCTTGATGCGCCTAAGCCTGGCAAGCTCATCGGCATGACTTGCATGCTGCGCAACGGTATTCTTGGTAGCTCTTTTTGAGCCGGTTGAGTCTTTTATTTTTTCAGCCTGTGTCATAAATTAGCCCTTCTTTTTGTGTTAAGAATAACGTTGACATATACCCCTACGGGGTAGTAGTGTCAAGCCGTTTTGAAATAATAAATGAAAATCTTACCGGAGGCAACAAATTGACAAATTCAAGTACTTACAAATTTTTTGGACTTTTAATCTTAAGTATCAGTATGGCTGGCTGCGCCCATAGTGTTATGCGTGGAAGCGTAGCAATGAAAGTGAGCGACACCGAAGCTCATGTTTGCATGAATAAAGATGAGGTAAAGATTGGTGATCATGTTGAGTTATATGCGAATGTCTGTTCGCGAGAGGGCAAGGAGCAATCCATTTGCAACAAAGTGTCAAGAGGGCACGGAACTGTGACTGAAATCATAAATGAGCACTATTCGCTTGTTAAATTCGAACAAGGAGCCAAGTTCGAAGAAGGTAATTTCATTGAGTTGCATGCACATTAAATAAACCGACAGGATTTTTGAATGTTAGACCTTATAATAAAATGGTCATTAAAAAATAGACTTCTTGTCGCAAGTTTTGCTGCTTTTTTGGTAGCTTATGGTGGCTACGTGATTTTCCATCTGCCGGTGGATGTATTTCCTGATTTGAATAGACCAACAGTTAATATCATGACTGAGGCGCCAGGCCTTGCGCCCGAAGAGGTTGAAACCTTGGTGACGCTTCCTCTGGAGACCGTATTGAATGGTTTGCCAGGAGTTCAGCGGGTGCGCTCAACATCTGGAATTGGTCTTAGTATTATTTATGTCGAGTTTGATTGGGGCACGGAAATATATCGAAACCGTCAGCTTGTCAGTGAAAAGCTTTCCCTTATAGGTGAAAAACTTCCAAAGGGCATCACGCCTGTGATGGGGCCCATATCTTCCATTATGGGAGAGATTCAGCTTGTAGGGGTTTTTTCAAAAGATGGGAAAACTTCACCTATTGAGCTTAGAACTCTTGCTGAATGGACCATGCGTCCACGTCTGATGTCGATACCAGGGGTGTCGCAGGTAATTAATATCGGTGGTGGGCTTAAGCAATTTCAAATTCTTATTTCGGCTGAAAAATTAAAGGCCAAACAGTTAACGCTTGATGAGGTTGAGAAGTCGCTTGCCGTATTAAGTCGTAATAGCACGGGTGGATTTATTGATTTAAATAGCAAGGAATATCTAATTCGAAATATTGGACAGGTAAAGACAGTTGAAGAAATTGAAAATTCGGTTGTTGGAATGAACTTGGGTCGCCCAGTGTTAGTTAAAGATATAGCGCAAGTTAAAATCGGTGCTCAAATAAAGCGTGGTGATGGCAGTGTAAATGCTAAGCCAGCGGTCATCATGAGTATTCAAAAACAGCCGGGCGCAAGTACGGTTGATCTCACACATGAGCTTGACATTGCGCTGGAAGAGTTACAAAAAATGTTACCTTCTGACGTGGGCCTAGAAAAAGACCTCTTTAAACAAGCCAATTTTATTTCAAATGCAATCAAAAATGTCGAAGAAGCCCTCAGAGATGGCGCCATACTTGTTGCTATCATTTTATTTATATTTTTAGTTAACTTTCGAACCACGGCAATTACTTTGACGGCCATTCCACTTTCATTTGTTGTGACAGCAATTGTATTTAAATTTTTTGGGCTCTCAATTAATACAATGACCTTGGGTGGATTAGCAGTGGCCATTGGTGAACTTGTTGATGATGCGATTGTTGACGTAGAAAATGTCTTTCGTCGGCTAAAGGAAAACGAGAAGTTGCCTAATCCTAAGCCATTATTAAAAGTAATTTATGAGGCATCGAGTGAGGTCAGAAACTCAATTGTGCTTGCGACAATTATTGTGGTCCTGGTTTTTATTCCTTTGTTCTTTTTAGGGGGAATCGAAGGAAGGCTTTTTGTGCCACTTGGCATAGCCTATATCGTAAGTTTATTGGCTTCACTTGTAGTTTCGCTCACTGTAACTCCAGTTTTGTGTTCATTTTTATTAATAAAAAAAGATTTTTTACATCATGAAGACTCAGATGGGCGGTTTGTTCGCTGGCTTAAGAAACTAGATCGCTCCTTGCTTGAAAAAACTTTGGAAAAGCCAAAGCCGATCATTATTATTGGTGCGAGCTTATTTTTATTCTCAATGATGCTGTTGCCATTCATGGGTAGGGAGTTTTTACCTAAATTTAATGAAGGAACTGCGACAGTGGGTGTGGTCCTTCAGCCGGGTGTTTCACTTGAAGAGTCCAATCGGGTTGGTGTCGAAGCTGAAAAGTTGATTCTGTCGGTTCCGGAAGTAAAAAGTGTGGCTCGCCGGACAGGGCGAGCAGAATTGGATGAGCACGCAGAGGGCGTTCATTCCACCGAAATTGATGTGGATTTTAATGAGGGAGGGAGGCCAAGGCGAGTTGTCTTGGAGGATATTCGTCAAAAGTTGGCAACGCTGGGTGTGTTTTTTAATGTTGGTCAGCCGATATCTCACAGGTTGGACCACCTTCTTTCCGGAGTTCGAGCGCAAATTGCGATCAAGGTTTTTGGAAATAATTTAGCGCAATTGCGATCAAGTGCTGCGGATATATACAAACAACTTCAAACTATCGATGGTATTTCAGATCTTCAAATCGAACAGCAGGTGTTAATCCCGCAGGTAAAAATTCAAGTTTTGCGATCAGAAGCTTCGCAGCTTGGAATAAATGCAGGGGATTTGATTGAAAACCTTGAAAAAGCGTTAAATGGAGTTGTCGTCGGACAGGTCGTTGATCAGCAAAAATTCTTTAGTATTTTTATGCGATTTGATGATGAATCAAGAGCTAATCTAGATTTGATGAAAAAATCTGTTATGAAAATCATGCCGGATGCAAGAAGGATTAAGCTTGAAGATGTGGCCGATGTTTATGAAGCAGAAGGTCCGAACATTGTGAACAAAGAAAATATGCAAAGGCGGATTGTGGTTTCTGCAAACACATCTGGACGATCTTTGGATGGCGTGGTGAGGGACATTAAAAATAAAATTGAAACGAATGTAAAATTTCCAGAGGGGCTGTATTATACTTTGGGTGGACAGTTTGAAAGCCAACAAGCAGCCTCGCGCCTTATTCTGATGCTGGGATTTTTATCACTAGTTGGAATTTTTATTGTGCTTTACAGTCACTTTAAATCAACATTCATATCATTTCAAATAATGCTAAACGTTCCGATGGCCTTTATTGGTGGAGTTATTGCTTTAAGCTTAGGCGATAGGGTTTTATCAGTTGCAAGTCTCGTAGCCTTTATCACTCTTTGTGGAATTTCAAGTCGTAACGGAATTATGATGATTTCGCACTATATGCATTTGTTAGAGCATGAGGGAGAAAAGTTTAGCAAGGATATGGTCATTCGTGGATCGCTTGAAAGGCTTGTCCCTGTTTTAATGACTGCGTTGACGGCTGGCCTTGCGTTAATTCCTTTGGTCTTAAGTGCTGGCGCGCCAGGTAAAGAAATTTTGCATCCTGTCGCTGTCGTTATTTTTGGCGGTCTTGTTAGTTCAACTTTACTTGATATGGTTGTAACTCCCGTTGTCTTCTATAATTTTGGAAAAAAGTCAGCACTTCAATATTTGGATTTAAAAAATAAACGAAAGGATGATTTATGAAAGATATTTTTTTATCAGCGATATTAGTTTTTGGGTTATCAGCGATAGCGCATGAGGGCCCCCATGGACCAGAGCAAAAAGTGGCACCTCATGGCGGAGTTCTTAGAGATGGCACCAGTTTGATGTTTGAGCTTGTGAAGACAGGGGAGAACGTAAAAATTTATCCACTTACGCATGATGGAAAACCTATTGATTCAAAAGTCATCGAGGTTGATCTCAAAAAGACACAGCTGGCTGATTCAAGAAAGAAGCCCATTCAGCATAGCTTGATTGCCGAGGGCGATTCATTTGTTTTGAAATTTGAAAAGGGTTCTTCTTATCGCTATTCGTTGAGTCTTGTTGCTCGATATGAAGGCAAAGAAAATAAGGCCAATTGGCAAATTGAGCTTGGTTCAGAGTGAGGATATAAATGAATAGTTTCTTTTCGGTTCTAGTTTTAAGTATTTTCATCATGCCCACATCAGTTTTCGCTGATGTGAAGGGTTTGACGTTGGAAGAGGCTATTAACCTAGCCTTGGGTGAAAACTTGCAAATTAAAACTTCCGGAAAAGAAATTGAAGCCGCTGAGGCTCGAGTGAACCGAACAATCTCATATTTTTTGCCAAAAATCGGGGCAGAATCTAGGTATGAGTATTTTAACTCTCCCTATCAACTTCAAAGGGGTGGTACTGCTGATTTATTTATTGAATGGAATGTCTACAATGGATTTCGTGACTGGTATGATCGTAAAGCGAAAACCTTTGAGCTTGATCAATTTAAAATTGCAAAGCAAAAACAAATCTTGTTTACAAAAGTTGAGGTTGAGGCAAAATTTTATAAACTTTTAGCTATAATGGAGTCGGTTAAATCATTTGAAGAGGCCGTGAAAAGAAATGATGTGCAAAAGGAGTCCGCACGAAGAAGGCGTGGCGCGGGGTTGGCATCAGATGCGGATATTCTTGAGTTCGATTTGTATAACTCTGAACTTCAAATCGAATTGACCCGTCTTGAAAGTGATTTAAAGCAAACTCAATCTGAATTTCGCGAACTTTTGGGGCAAAGGAATCAAGGCAGCCAGGTTCTTCCACAAGGTAAACTAAGTCATTTTCATGTCGATGACACTCTTGAAAGTTTGAAACTGCGTTTGCCTAATGAAAGCCAAACTTTGATTGGCGCAAGATATTCTGTCGAACAGGCCGAAGCTAACAAAAAAGTTGCATTTGGGGGCTATCTTCCTCAGCTTGATCTTAAGGTTACACATGGAAGCCGTGGGTTAAATGACACTCTGGTTTCGCCGGAAACTATGATTGTTGGAACTGCGAAGTGGGAATTCTTTTCAGGTTTTGATACATCTAACGCCAGAAGTGAGGCGGCGGCTTTGGCAGGTAAGGCAGATGCCAGTTTAAAGCAGACAGAGCTTGCAACTGTTTCTCAGTTGGAAACTGCCTATGCAAAATTAAAAGGCATTCAAGATAGTGTTGATATTGAAACAGAAAATAAAATAAAGGCTTATAAATTTTTTGATGTTGTTGCAGGTGAGTATAAACGGGGCGTGAAAAATTCGACCGATATGAGATCTGCTGCTCAAATGCTATTACAAGTAGTGCTTCGTGATATACAATACCGTGCAGATTTTTTTGAACAAAAAGCTCTGCTCGAAAAAGCGTTGGGCGGACAAATAAAAATATCAAAAGGTAGCCTTAGTGGCCACACAGACTAAAAGGGGGTCTTTATGAAAAAAACAGTGTTTACTTTGATTGCCTCACTATTGCTGAGTTCGCTCGTGTTTGCTCATGGCGAAGAAAAGCCAGGGCCACATGGCGGCTTCATCCGTATGCCAGGGGCTTTTCATACGGAGCTTGTTCCAGACTCAGATGTTGAATTTAAAATGTATCTGCTTGATGTTAACTGGCAAAATCCGAGCGTGAAGGACTCTGCTGTTGATATTAAAATTATGAATGAGAGTACGAGCGCCGCAGTTTCGTGCAAGCAAGGCGTTGATTTTTTTCAATGTCAGTTAGTAAAGGGCTTCACACTTGAAAAAGGAAAGCTTTCAGTGAAAGCAAGTAGAGAAAAGGCCATTGGCGGTAAGGTATTCTATAATTTGCCGTTGAGTTTTGATTCTGATGGCGGACGCGGACCTCACGAGTAGCTTCATTAACTTTATAAATAAAAGGGGGATTTCATGAGTTCATCTTTAGTAGCCATCTTTCTAATAGGCATAGCCATTCTTGCAGGCTGCGCTCAGCAGGACGAAAGGAAATTCACTGATCGCGCCGAAGCGGAGGGCCGAGGTGCTAACAAGGCAGGGCAAGAGGCCCTCAATGAAAAAGCCCACGAAATGGAAGTTGATTTAGCCAATAGACAAAACTTCTATGGTGCAATTGAGGGCCAGTATCAAGGAACCACGCAGGTAGGTGATCAGACTTATAATATCAAATTTACATTTGCTCGAAGTGTCCCTCCGTTCAGTGGGCAGAGGATTAGGCAACTTAGTGAAATCGAAGCGGACCTCAATAATTTGTCATTTTATATTCAAGTTGTCCAATGGCATCCAGATGACTTAACTTCTGCTGTTGGATGCCGAGTCAGTCAAATTCGGCCCGATATGCAAAAAGGGGAAATGATCATTGCCTCATCGGATTGCCCAAACTTATATGCAGTTCTGTTAAATGACATAACCTCTGACAATTTGCGAACTGCGCGTGATAAATCAAAAAACTTAGCAGATAAAATTAGTAATCATGAAATACAAAATATTGATTCATTAGTTGGCACAATTCAACCGTCAGCGAATGCAAATGTGTTTAGTTTTTCTGTTAAGAAGATGAACTAGGAGTAATTCATGAAACCAACTTTTCTAGCCATTCTATTGTTGCAATCTGTCGCCTTCGCAGGAAACCAAATTCAGGTGAGTCTTTCGGATGTTGTTAAACGTGTGAGTGAGAATAATTACAATGTATATGAGAATGCACTCAAAGTTTATCAGGCAAAAATTAACATTGAAAAAGCCAGGGCTGATATGCTTCCCAAATTGAACATATGGGGAATCGCGAAAATTATTATTGATCCAATTTCTGTCATTGACCAAGTTTCTGACGTCGCGCCATTTCTTGTGCCTACCAATTGGTTTAGGTTGGAACAGGTTAAGCTTCTTTATCTAGCTGAAAAAGAAGGCTATCGCGCACTGTGGGGTAACGAACTAAATTCAGCTAAGTCTTTGTACGTTCATCTATTATTTGACCAAAACCTCTTGGCTCATGTGCAAAATAGCATCGAAGAGTTGCAAAAAATTTATCGAATTGCCCTCACTCGCGAAAATTTTGGAGGCGCAAGACCTGGTACAGCTCGAGATATTGAAATTAAAATGCTGGGGTTAAAAGAGGATGAACAAAATCTAATCACATTATTAAGCATTGAGCATGATCAGCTGTCCTACGCTCTTGGATACACATCTAACATCGAGCTGTTCCTAGATCCAGTAATACTTCCTAATTTGGAAAATGCAACGCCTATATATGTGAATGATTATGAGTTTCGAGTCTTATCTTCAAGCCCAGAAAGACGACAGTTTGATCACTTTTTATCTGCACTATCTCAAGTAAAAAAGGAAATTGAATATTCGTTTCTTGGATCAAGTAACATCAGTAGAGGTGTTGCTGGTGGTATTTTTGATGGCCTTCCATCAGGAACTGGTCTTGGATTTGGCAATGGGTCAGCATTAAAAATTATTGATGCTCAAAGGCAACTGATGCAAACGCAAAAATTAGGTATTGAAGAAGTTCTTAAGCGTCAGCTAAGGGCAGTTGCAATCCAATACAATTCTGACGTTACCAGTTTTAGTAATTTTAAACGCCGAGTGGAGCTATCAAGGGATGCAAGAAACTCCTTACTTAGGAGAATACAGTTGGGTGAAAACATTGATGTCCTTGAGCTCTCGGACGTCTCTCGAAATCAAATTCAAGCAGAAGCCGCTTTATTGAGTGTTGGATATCGCACACTCAACAGCTTAGATCGACTCAATCGACTGATTTTTGATGGAGATTATACACTAAATCCACCACTTATTGACTCTTTAAAGGGGAATAAACCGTGAAAAAACTTATTATTTCATCTGCCCTTTTATTTTTGTTAACTGGCTGTCCGAATGAAAAAGAAGTTAAAGAAATGATAGATGATATTTCGGTTAAGCGAAATCAAACTATAACAGTCATTAGCTCTCAAGACTTCAGTTTAGATGGCTTACTTAAAGCTCAAGACTATTTTTTTGATTTTACTGAAAAAGTTCATCTGATGAATGAAGACTCAAAATCATTGAATAGTATTAAATCTTTAATAAATAATTATGGCATGAAAAATTTCTGTGAAAAATTTGTTGTGTCAGTACAACTATGGACGAATCTTGAAAATTACTGCAAATCCACATCTCCATATAGGTGCTCACCAGATATTCACACTTACAATGAAACTCAAAATAAATTTTTAGGTCTTATTGGTAATGATCTAAAATCAAAGTTTAAAAGGGAACCCGCTTGTAATTAAGGAGATTGAATGGAGACGCATGAACATCATCAGACAGAATCGTAGCTAGTGGGATCTATGTTCGACATAAATAACCTTCAGATTTACTGAAGCTTAAAAAGGAGGAATTGTGAAAACAGCAACATTGAAACAACTGGTGGCGATTGCGCTTTTGGGGGCAGCTTTGGTTGTGGGCCCAATTAAAGCGTTTGCTAATGACGAACACCATCCAGAAGGAGCCGCAAAGGAGGAAACTCAGAAAAAAGCTGAACCAAGCTCAGGTCATGATGTGGGTGGCATGGGTATGATGGGAAAAATGGACATGGGTCAGATGCACACGATGATGGGCGAATGTATGAAAACGCATAAAAACGGTAAAATGTGCGATCACGATATGATGGACAAATGCCAAAAGCAACAGGGCAAAGATGCTTGCATGAAAATGATGAATGAAATGAAGACAAAAGCAAAAACTGAAAATAAATAGTAAAATGCAAAATTAAAATGAGTGGTGCTAATCGAAAGAAGCACCACTCAGAAAGTTATATGCACTCAAACCACAATCACTCATCAAATCAATCAGGTAGCGCTAGTCATACTGAGTATGGCCATTCACACGATCATCATTCAACCACAAAAGACCCTGTTTGTGGTATGACTGTGGATCCAAATGATCCAAAGGGCGGTCAATCTCTGTTTCAAAATGTGAATTATTATTTTTGCAACTCAAAGTGCAGATCCAAATTTGATTTAGATCCCCAAAAATATATCTTTCCCACGCCAGCAAAAATCGAACAAAAAGACATTGAATATACATGTCCCATGCATCCAGAGATTCGACAGATTGGCCCAGGCAGCTGCCCTATCTGTGGGATGGCACTTGAGCCTGTTACTGCATCACTTGATCATGCTGGTGAAGGCCAAGAATATCTTGATATGAAAAAACGATTTTGGGTGGGGACAATTCTAAGTATCCCTTTGCTTTTCATTACAATGGGTGGGCGACATCTCATCCATAATCAGGGGTTATTAAAACTTCTTCCTTGGGGTGAAGTTATTATTTCTTCACCTGTAATTTTATGGGCTGGATGGCCTTTCTATGTTCGCTTTTGGCAATCCATAAAAAATCGTAGCCTGAATATGTTTACTCTTATTGGACTTGGGGTGGCAGTTGCCTATATCTACAGCTTGATTGCCGTCCTATTTCCACAATTATTTCCTGATTCATTTCGTGATTCAATGACTGGTGAAGTGGGTCTTTATTTTGAAGCCGCTGCCGTCATTGTCACTTTGGTACTGCTTGGCCAAGTATTGGAATTAAAAGCCCGAGGACAAACCAACGCAGCTATCAAAGCTCTTCTGGGGCTGGCGCCTAAAGCAGCTCGAAAAATCATGCCTGATGGGTCAGAGGTCGAGGTTCCCCTTGAGACTATTCAGGTAGGTGATCGTCTTCGTGTAAAGCCAGGTGAGAAGATTCCTGTGGATAGTAAAGTCATTTCTGGAAGCTCCTCCGTTGATGAATCCAT
>ERZ795056.5543-NODE-5543-length-12633-cov-7.030927_pt1 | contig 12633 bp, 8 predicted proteins | sample MGYA00375140_ERZ795056 | MGnify/ENA primary metagenome ERZ795056 (study PRJEB30185, sample SAMN05720227) | activated sludge metagenome | isolation source: Anaerobic digester | place: USA | collected 2015-03-09 ...
ATACGGCATCCGGTTCATTAACCGTAGCAAGCACCGGCGTACGCAGACTTTCGCAGGTACCATTGGTGATGGCTACATAGAAAGTAGTGGTGCTTGAAATACTGTAAGTACCCAATACAGAATTCACTTCGCCGGGGATAGCTGTACCACCTGATGGTACAGTGTACCAACGATAGTTACCGTCGGATGTTCCGGAAGCAAAGACAGTTGGAACACCTGTACCGCACTGTGAAGAAGGACCTGTTGAAGGACCAGCCGGCAATGCGATTGTATTGATGGTAATGCCGGTAGATGTTACGGTACAACCGTTAGCATCGGTACCAATGGCAGAATATGTTGTTGTTGTTGTTGGATTCACCGTGAATGGATTGCCGGTACCGATATTAGAAGTACCATCATTCCAGGTAACAGTTGCAAGCGTGGCTGACCCATTTCCTACGAAAGTGAATTTAGGACGGTTTGAACCTGTACCATCACCTGCGGCTGTAGCACATTCTGCAGCCGGTGTAGCGTTATCTGTCTGATCATAAGCTGAACATGTAAAGCCAGCCGGATCAACCCTGATAGAAGAGGCGGTAGCAGTTGCAGCTGCAGGAACCCTGCTCCAGCATATTGAGATCACCAGGTTTGATGTACCATCCCATGTAAATGAAGAGGATGAACCTGTTCCTGTACCAAATGCCAGGTTATTCACCCCAACGATCGGCGTATAGCCATCATCGGTAAGGGTTCCTTTGTATACCTGTGTCATTGGAGTTGCCAGGAAGGTGGTGGTCATGACTGTTGCAGCGGTATGACCGATCTGCACCGTAAAGCCCTGGTAAGTCTGACCAGAAGAAGTTGCTTCGAAAGCAAGCGATGTGATCGGGCCGGCGGCCAAACCAATCGTGTTCAGTTCAGAAGCCTTCACGATATACTGAGTTTTAGCTCCACCCCATCCGCCAGGGAAGAAGGAAGCTGCAGTAGACGTTGAAGTGGTACTTCCGGCGCCCAGCACTTTAGATACACCTGTTGTAACAAATGTAGCAGTAAGTATTGCAGGACTACCAGAACAAACTGTTGTAAGGTTTGCCGCAATTGAACCGGTAAAGCCAGTCAATGGTTCATCCTGGTAAGATGTACCCGTACTAAGTTTACTGGTGATACCATCAACCGCACTAACCGACCAGGTAACTACCGCATTGGCAGGCGTTGCAACCGGGATAACGGCCGTCCAGTTAGATGTCTGACCTGTATTCGGATCACCACCTGTCATGGCAATAGGCGACTGGGCTACCCCATTAAAAGAATAGTTTAAAGTAACAGAAGTTATCGTAGTTCCACCTGCTGTTGTATTGGCCGTGATGGTTCTGGCAGCAGCTGTACAAAGGTTTCCGCTTGGTGAAGCAGACACGCTGTTGATGGTGACCAGTATAATTGGAATGCCACTGAATTCATCTGCACCTACGTCAGGAGTTGTAGCATTCCGGATATCTCCTTCAAAATCATCTGTAAATAATGCAATAGTCGCTCCATTTCCTTCAGCTAACGTTGGAGTGGCGGTATTCACTTTCAGGAAATCCGCATTTCCACAAGCTGTACTGAGGAATGGAACATTTTCTGTTTGAGATAAACCATCTCTTGGACTAACCCTGGTTTTGAAAGCGCCGATTGTTTGATCACTATTGGTGCCATCATAATAAATCAGGTTGCTGGCAGATGGTGTGCCGGCATAAAATATATTGTTATTGGATGCAGCAGCATAAGATGTCAATGTAGTTGATGACCTCCTGTATGCTACTGTAAAACCAGTTGTATTTGCGGTTGAAAGGTTAATGAAAATATTATTTCTCAGGTTAACCGTAGGAGAAGTTGATGCACTTACTGCACTTGAACCAAAAGCTGCACCTGCACTTGTACCATTTAAATGTACGCTATTATAATAAGCGTTTATGGTTGTACCGCCAGTCAGGTTCATACCTACCAATGGATTGGCGGCGTTAGCTGCAGTTGCACGTAAATCGGCAATACGGTTATTGGATGCATTTACGGTTGTACCGCCGGTAACTGAAAGTCCGAATACTGTTGAAGAAACCCCGCTGCTGGCCAGGTTACAAATAGTATTCTTAAAAATATTGGCAGTGGTACCTCCGGAATTAACCAAACCAACGACACTTGAAGTAGATGAATATCCATTGAGTGTGTTATTGTTAATATTAGTTACTGTAGCCGGACAAGCATTTGAAATACCCGTTACAGTTCCACCGATTCCTGAAGAGGTAAGGCCGGTGATTGAATTGGAAGCCATCGTTAATGCTGCAATGGTTCCACTTCCTCCTACAAATAACCCGGTAATAGTACTTTGACCCGAAATATTACTGATGGTATTGTTAGAGATATTTGCCGTACCTCCAAAATTGGATTGCAATACGCTGATAGAACTTGTTCCCCCAGTCCAGTTACTGAATGTATTTCCAGTAATGGTTTTAGGAGGCGTTGCACTTGTTCCATCATTGTTGAACCAACCTGAAATGGTAGTAGCACCCGTTACGGTGATATTTGAAAAGTTGTTATTATTATTGGTAACAGCCGTTGTAGATGTTGACGACCCTCCATCTGTATATAATGAAACTGTTCCACCTGCACCTGTTTTACTGAATGCCGTTACAATACTATTTGAGTTTACCGTTTTAGTACCTGAAGCAGGTGCGTTCATGCTGTTACTGATGAACGTAACATTACCTGTTGTATTAACCGTAATATTTGTGAAAGTGTTACTGTTAATGTTTGAAAACTGGAATGTACTGGCGTTTAAAATAAAGATAATTATTCCTGTACCAGAAACGGTATGTCCAAATGTATTAAAGTCATTGTTATTGACATTTAAAGTACTGGTAGCACTTGCCGAGCCCGATGGTATATTGATACCGTTGATAGCTCCTCCAGCAAGACCACTCCTCAATGAAATCACATTACTATTAATATTATTGGTATACGTCCCTGTTGGAGCATTGGAGGCCGCTGCTAACTGGATGCCATTTAAGGTACCAACTGTTGTGCCGCCAACAGAACTATTGATAGAATTAAAAGATACCGTAAAGCCATTTGTGTTTCTCAGAAGAATACCGTTTACAGTACCCGATACGTTGGCATATCCAGAGAATGTTCCGGTTGTTCCAAAATTGGTTAAGGTATTTGCTGTAAGAGCTGTACCACCGATTTCAACACCGGTATTCTGATCAGCAGCAGCCGTTGGGCCTACTATTACAATACCATTGTTTACATCAGTGATGTTATTACTGTATATTTTAAGGCCGCTGTTTCCACCTGCCGCAGTTGTGGCTGTGGCATTAGTAGTAACCGCAGTAGCACTATGCGTTGAGTTACTATATATACCAAAACTATTTTGGTAGGTCCTGTTCAGATCAATTGTATTGTTCTGAATGGTTATATTCTGAGCACCATTAGTTGTACTTGCATACAAAACAGCAACACCCCACTCCACCATGTTATTGGTGCCGGCAGCTGTTGTTGTGTTGGCAGCATTTTCATTCAGAACAAAATTCGACAAGGTCATGAAATCAGCACCGATGAATTTGAAGATGGCATCATTCAATGCACCAGCTGTTCCTGCAGGTGATGGTGCAGTAATGGTATTGCCACTACCCGTTATCGTTACCTGGTTCACTGCAGAAGCTCCGGAGAGACTTGCCGTGATGGCGTATCCGCCTGCCGGGTTCGTTTGTGGATTGCCCGGATCAAGTGTTATGGTCACCGGACCTGTTATGGCAGTTTGTGTATTCAATGCTGTAATAGCATCTGCAAGCGTTAAATACGATGCTGCTAATCCTGGTGTAGTATTACCAGGGTTGGTTACGGTTACCTGTGCAGAAATGGTTCCTGCAAAAAAAGACAAGAAGGTAACAATCGTCGCCAACAACAGGTAAAATCCACTTCGAGATTTTTTCATGTTTGTTGTGTTTGATAGTGTTTGCATTTGGTGCTGTTTTTGAATGTGTATTGTTGAGTTCTGGTAATGAGTTGGAATGGGGAGAAGAGTCAACTGCCCGACAGGATGTTCAGGATGATCTGAATATTTTTTTTGGGAAATGAAGCTGCGTTTTGAAACGTTCAGCAATCTGGTCAATAGCAAGTACAATTCTCTCATAAGCAAAAGGTGTTTTTTTCAAAAAATCTACAACTCAACAGAGCTGTAAAATCCTGGTAAAAAAAATAACGTACACTAAAGTGTTCGATGGGGTGAAAGCGTTTTGTAAGAGGGACGAATTATACGGACTGTGAATATAGGGCAAATTATCTTAGATTGTAATCAATCAATCCCGTTTTTTTTAATTTTCGGCACATATTTCAATGATCAAAATCGTTGATTTGTAATACAATACATTGAGGAGTTGTAAGCTGGATGCTGGTTTTGCTAATCGGGCAACTGCTTATTTTTTCCTGAAAATGTTCATATTTTTTTTAAAGTTTTTTTCAAATTGACCGCCATAACCACTCTTTCCGTACACATTTCCATTCATTCCACTACATTATTCACGACTGGGAACAGGCTCCTGTTTACCCGGAATGCTGCAGACAAGACCGCCGTTTTTTGCATGCATTTTTTTTCTTCCGGCCATAAATAATGACCAGTTCAGCCGTTTGAAATACAGGCAAAAAACCAGCTCTTTTAAAACATTGAAAAGAAGATAACGGAAATGAATAAACGCATTTAAAAAGGAGACTGTTTTGTATCCGGTTTTTTGAAGTTTATTGGCGAACAAACAGGGCATGCATTATCTTTACTTTTCAGCAGAAAAAAATATGGATTTTAAAAAAAATAATGGTTACCGGGTCATCCAGGAATGGCTTAAAAAAAATGACCGCAAACCATTTTTATTCCAGGAAGAAACCTGGCGAAAAATCCATGCCGGAAAATCCGGGCTTGTTAATGCACCAACCGGATCGGGAAAAACTTTTTCTGTTTTTTTGGGCACATTGATCCGGTATATCGACCTTCATCCTGATCATGCAACAAGGAAAAATAATGGACTCCAATTATTATGGATCACTCCCCTCAGGGCACTTGGAAAAGACATCGGAAGAGCGATGGAAAATGTGATCGAAGAATTAAATCTTCCATGGAAAATCGGCATACGAAATGGGGACACATCCGTTACCGTTAGGCAGCAACAAAAAAGAAATATGCCCGAGGTAATGATCATAACCCCGGAAAGTTTACAACTCCTGCTGGCACAAAAAGGTTACCCCGATCTCTTTAAAAATCTACTCGTTTTAGCCGTAGATGAATGGCATGAATTGCTCGGAAGTAAACGTGGTGTACAGGTAGAACTCTCTATTTCAAGGATCATACATTCCCAGTTAGCGCAATCAAAATCCTGTTGTTCGGTATGGGGCATTTCTGCTACGATTGGTAATCTTGCCGAAGCCAAAGAAGTGTTGCTCGCTCCCCTGCTACGATCCTGCAACCCGGAAAATATCGACGCAGGCATCGTCCACAGCAAACAACAAAAGAAGCTCTTGGTACATGCGATCTTTCCCGATGAAATTGAAAAATATCCCTGGGCAGGTCACCTCGGTTTAAAATTATCTGATAAATTATTGCCCCTTATTTACAGGAATAAGAGTACCCTTATATTTATCAATACCCGGGGCATGAGCGAACGCTGGTACCAGGAACTGTTGCGCATCGATCCGGGATTATCGGGTGCATTGGCCCTGCACCATGGCAGCATTGAGCCCGAACTCAGGATGTGGGTAGAAGATGCCCTGCATGCCGGTACCTTACAGGCTGTTGTATGTACCTCGAGCCTCGACCTTGGCGTGGATTTCAGGCCTGTGGATATGGTGGTTCAGGTTGGCTCACCAAAAGGTGTTGCCCGTTTTTTGCAAAGGGCTGGCAGAAGCGGTCACCAGCCAGGTGCTGCCAGTCATATATATTTCCTGCCTACCCACTCGCTTGAACTGATGGAAGTTGCTGCCTTAAAAGAAGCCATCAGCCTTTCATTGATCGAAAGCAGGCCACCTTTCATGCTTTGTTTTGATGTACTATTACAATATATGTGTACCCTCGCCATATCAGAAGGTTTTTATCCTGATCAGTTACTTAAAGAAATAAGAACGACGCATTGTTATGCTGATATAACAGATGATGAATGGATACAGCTCCTTCAATTCATCACAGCCGGCGGGGTGGCCCTGCAACAATATGACGAATTTAAAAAAGTGGAGATCCGGGAAGATGGGCTCTACCAGATCAGCAACCGTAGGATGGCCATGCGGCACCGGATGCACATAGGCACCATCGTGAGTGATGCCATGATGAAAGTAAAATTTATTGCGGGTGGATTTATTGGCGTTATTGAAGAATGGTTCATCTCGAGGCTTAACCCTGGTGATGTATTTACCCTTGCCGGCAGAAACCTTGAGTTTGTGATGATCAAAGACATGACGGCATTGGTGAGGAAAAGCAGCTCCAAAAAATCGATCGTACCCAGCTGGATGGGTGGACGGTTGCCGTTGAGCGCCAACCTCGGTTTTATGCTTCGGAAAAAACTCGATGATGTGTCGAGGCAGGAATCTGACACTTTTACAAAAGACAAAGAACTGCATGTACTGAAACCATTGTTCGATCTGCAGAAACAATTATCGGCCATACCGAAAGAAAATGAATTGCTCATCGAACACATTGAAACGAAGGATGGCTTCCACCTGTTTGTTTATCCCTTTGAAGGCAGGCTTGTACACGAGGCCATGGCTGCCCTGCTTGCTTACCGGCTTAGCCGCAAAATGCCGATCAGTTTCAGTTTTGCCATGAACGATTATGGATTTGAATTGCTGAGCGATCAGCCCATACCACTCGATGACAGCAATGTGTACGACTTGTTCTCGGAGGAAAACCTGTTAAATGATATACGGTTAAGTGTAAACGCTTCGGAAATGGCCCGGCGTAAATTCAGGGATATCGCCGTCATCGGGGGTTTGATTTTCCAGGGCATGCCCGGCGAAAAAGTAAAACAGAAACACCTTCAGTCATCGGCCTCACTCCTCTTTAATGTGTTCTCGGAATATGAACCGGCCAATCTTTTATTAAGGCAGGCCTACCAGGAAGTGATGGAGCAGCAGATGGACGAGGCCAGGCTGCGCAGTATGCTTCAACGCATCCAGGCCGGAAAAGTGATCATCCAATTCCCTCCCCGGTTAACACCTTTCTGTTTCCCAATTAAAGTAGACAGTATGCGGGAACAACTTAGCTCGGAACAACTGGAAGACCGGGTTCGCAAAATGAAGGAGCAGCTTGAAAAAAATAATGGCTGATCCTTTCATAGATCACAAATCTCAATCTCCGGAACAATGTTATACAAAAAAAGCAGCCTCATGGCTGCTTTAAATATTTCGTATATCCGTCGGCGTTAATACACCAGGTCTTTCCGGTAAATAAAATAAAGTATAATAAAGATAACCGGGAACAACAGGCTAATTAACCCAAATCCATTGAATGCTATTGTACCAATAAAAAAGATCGTGGTAGCAATGGGGAGCAGTTCGCCGGCCAGCCAGAAAATGAATCCTTGCTTCTTCAGCTTGCGCATTTCCATGGCCCCATACAGGCATAATAACATGGCCACGATGCTTAAAATAAGTATCGGCATCCTGTTTTCCATCATCTTTTGCTGCATGCCCAGCATTTCGGGTGTCATCATGTTGCGGGCAAACTCGGGCATGTCATTCACTTTCCCGGAATCGATCAGTTCTTTTGTTTTTTCATAACTCGACTTTGCCGTTACGAAAGAATAAGTACTGAAAACCAGGCCTAATATACATCCTATGATGGTTAGGATGGTGAGTACATTTAAACCGGATGAAAGTTTGGGTGTATTTTCCCCGGTGAAATCTTCTAAAGAATTTTTGGCAGTTGTTTCGCTCATGGTTGTTTTTTTTCCAATTTAGTTTCTTTAGCAGGAACATACAAATCAATTATTTGATGACGGGCATCCTGCTGCAAATTATCTTTGCATGAATGGCGCCTTTTATTCCACACGACCTGCTTGATAATCGTTTTATTTTAACGGCCAACAAAAGTATTTTCTGGGAAAATGAACAGGCCCTGATCCTTTCCGACCTCCATATCGGCAAAAGTGGTCATTTCAGGAAAAGCGGGATTGCCATTCCCCAATCGATCCTCCTGGAAGACATGCAAAGGTTGCTCGACCAGGTTCAGTATTTTAAACCCGCCCGGATTATCATTGTAGGTGACCTGTTTCACAGTCATGCCAACCGGGAGCTGGATCTTTTTATGCGTTGGCGGGATCAGTTCAACCAGGTTCCTTTTGAACTCGTTATGGGAAATCACGACATATTGGATACCAATTGGTATCACGATGCCGGAATCGGCATTTTCCGGGAACCCCTGTTGGTTCAGCAATTTGCCTTTATACACGATATAGCTGATTTGCAGGAAGATGACGAAAAGTATTATTTCAGCGGCCATATTCACCCGGGTTATCATTTAAAAGGCCCGGGCCGCCAGCACTTGCAATTACCCTGTTATTATTTTGGCGAAAAACATGCGGTACTTCCTGCATTTGGAAAGTTTACCGGTACCTACCCCATTCAACCTAAAAAGGGAGACTCCATCTATGTATTGGTGAATAACCAGGTGATGAGGATGCAATAGAAAAATGACTGTTTTTTAATTAAAAATTAATAATTAAGAATTAATAATTAATGCCTTGTATTAATCAGATGATTTCAAATGACGAATTACTAAACTCTTACAATTGCGAGGAACGAAGCAATCTGTTGTTTGGGTGAAGTATCATCATAGCGTAAGATTGCTTCGTTCCTCGCAATGATGTATTATTTTTTAAACCTGCGTTTGAGTTCTTTTTCGATCAGGCCAAGTTCCCTACCGGTTTGGCCGGCTACCGAGCTGTTTTCCTGGGCCCTTCTCATTAGATATGGGATCACATCTTTAATAGGTCCGAATGGAAGATATTTGCTTACACTGCAACCCATTTTAGCCAGGTTGAAGGTGATGTTATCACTCATCCCAAAGAGCTGGGAAAAATGAACATGTGGATGATTGTGAGGAAGACCTTTTTCGTCGAGAAGACGGGTGCAATACAAATTACTATGTTCATTGTGCGAAGCTACGATCAAAGCTATGCTGTCGAGATTGTCGACACAAAATGCAACAGCATCGTTATAATCATTGTCGCAGGATTCTTTATTAGGTTGTATCGGTGACGGATACCCGAGATCGAGCGCCCTTTTTCTTTCTTTGTCCATGTAGGCACCCCGAACCAATTTTGCTCCCAATATGAATTTACGTTCCGCAGCTGCTGTGTAGCTGTCTTTCAGGAATGCCAGCCTGTCGTGGCGGTAAAGCTGGATGGTATTGTACACAACTACCTTACCTTTATTATAGGTATCCATCATTAAAATGGTCAATGCATCTACAGGGTCCTGGATCCAGGTTTCCTCGGCATCAACCAACACCCCTATATTTTTCTGGCTGGCCATTTCACATATTTTCAATAACCTGTTCACCACGCGATGCCATTCTTCTCTTTCTTCTGTTGAAAGCGATTCAACCACGGCATAATAGCGTTTCATAAGCGTGCCCTCACTGGTATGCATAGCCGCATCCATTTTTTCCAACAGAGCAAACCTTACAATACCGGTTATTTTGATGCTCATGAAAGGAATGTTGTGCTGGGTGGCAGCATAGTTGATCACCCTGATGAATTCTTCCGTGGCCTGATCAAATCCTGCTTCTCCATTTCCCCCTCCCTCTACACCATAATCGAGGATTACCTGTACATGATATTTTTCCAGTTTATCGGCTACTTTAGCAGTTTGCTCCAGGGTTTCGCCACCTACAAACTGGTTGAATATGGTTTTGCGGATTATCGTCTTCGTGAAAGGGATGTGCATTTTTATTGCCACCGGTGTGATCTTCAAACCAAGATTTACCAGTGCCGGGGTTCCCATAATCTTAAAAAGAAAATGGGCTTTCTTTAGTTCTTTATCAGATTTATAGTCGAAGGCGTATTCGGTATTGTCGAAGGAAATTGCTCCGGGTAGTTCATTTTTCATTGCGTCGTATTTCTCGTTATTCGTTTTCAGTTTCCTGTAAGCGATGATGCAGTAAAATTAATAACTATCCGCAAAGAAATAATAAATTATATCGCCTGGTGATTGAATGGCTGCAATACCATTTCACTAATAACAGCGCTGGAAGGCTGTTGGCAAAGAAACCAGATCGTTTTGGCTGCTTCTTCTGCTACGATCATTTTATCACGTTGTACCCGCAGATCGATATGATCCCAAAATGCAGAATCCACACCGCCAAGATAGAGGTTGGTAATACGAATCTCAGTGCGCTTTAATTCTTCCCGGATACTTTGCATCATACCGGTGAGTCCATATTTACTGGCGCTATAAGCTGCCGCACCAGCCATGGGCACTTTTCCAAGTACACCGGGGATATTTATGATCAATCCTTTTTTCTGTTCCTTCATAGCAGGTAAAAAGGATTTTACCAGGAGGTAAGGACCATAGAGATTGGCCATGATTGTTTGCAGAAATTCATCCTCTTCGAGTTGTTCTACTTGTTTGATAATACCGATGCCTGAAGCGATGATGAGCACATCTATACGGGGCATTGCCGCAAAAAATGCTTCTTTTAACCTGGCAATATCTTCTTTATTACTAATGTCGGCTGCAATGAACCGGTCGGCAGAAAGGTTTAGCTTCAATGCCAGGGCTACCAGTTTGGCCTCATTACGACCTGTTAAGAATAACTGCGCACCCGAAGTGGCCAGCATCCTGGCGGTTTCGCTGCCAATACTACCTGTTGCGCCTACCAGTAAAATATTTTTTCCCTTGATCTGCTCCATATTAGATTTTCATGGGTAAACAATCATGAATAGATTTTGTTTGATTGGATTTGCAGAATGCGATAAAAGCAACCTTTATTAAATTACAGCAACCCAATTGCGGCTTTATGGTCAAATCTTTCAGTTCATAATATGAATAGCATAATCACCCGAAAAAAACCATGGAACCGGATCAACAGCCCGGTGTATAGTATCTGCAGCTACGATGGTGAAGCGTACAATATGAATATAGCAACTTATATAACCGCCGTAAGCATGAAACCCAAAAGATATCTATGTGCCATTTACAAGGATACCAAAACCCTGGAGATGATTGGAAATAATACAGGATTTGTAGTACAGTTATTAGCGTCTACTCAATACCGTTTAATTGACCTGCTGGGCAAAAAAAGTGGATTTGAAACAGATAAAATCGCCCGACTTGAAAAACGAAAAGCGTTGGCTAACTGGAATGGATACCCGATCCTTAAAGATGCGCTCGCCTTACTGCACATGAAGATCCTGCAACAGTTTGATGCGGGAGACCATATATGCTTTTTGTGCGATGTAATCGCTTATAAAAACAACGCGGATGGCGAACCGCTTACGCTGGATATATTGAGGGAGAAAAAACTGATCCGGATGTAATGTAATAAAATTGTCTCCCTAATAAGTTCCCATCCTATGAACCATCTAGACCAAATGATTTAACGCTAATTTATTTTTTGAACCTGCAAGCCCCTATATCTTTGCAAAAAAAATGACATGGATAAGAAAGCAAGTGAGTCGCTCGTGATCATGACAGAACTGGTTTTACCGAATGATACAAACAATTTCGGGAACCTGATGGGTGGCCGCCTCATGTACTGGATGGATATCGCCGCAGCTTTATCTGCATTAAAACATTGTGCAGCGCCTGTGGTAACTGCTTCGGTGGATAACATCTCATTTGAAACGCCTATCAAAATCGGCAACGTAGTACACATTGAAGCAAAAGTTACCCGTGCTTTCAACAGCAGTATGGAAGTGCATATGCAGGTTTGGGGCGAAGATGCTATTCAACAATATAAATATAAAAGCAACGAGGCCTATTACACATTCGTATCACTTGATCCCAATGGCAAGCCCCGGCCCGTAAATAAACTTATACCTGAAACCGACCTGGAGATCAAATTATTCGAAGGTGCATTAAGAAGACGGCAACTCAGGCTCATACTCGGCGGTAAAATGAAACCCGAAGAAGCGGAGGAGCTGAGGGCGTTGTTTGTGAAGTGATAGAGAATGGTGATACGGGATACAAGATGCAGGATACGGGATACGGGATACGGGATTCAGGATGCTGGATACTGGATGCTGGGTACTGGATGCTGGATACTGGATACTGGATGCTGGATACTGGATACTGGATACTGGATTTCGAAGACTCCACGAATTATTAATTCTTAATTATTATTTGTTAATTAATAGAAGGGATACTTGAGAATTGAGTATTGAGTATTGAATATTGAATATTACTCTTCAACTTCCTTGTTTATAGTTCCTTGTTTCTTGTTCGATATTTTTTAACCACAGGGGATATGATGCGGAGGGATGGAAACACGGATGACACGGATAACGCGGATTAAACGGATGAGGGATGCTGGATACTGGATACTGGATACTGGATACTGGATACTGGATACTGGATACTGGATTTCGAAGACTCCACGAATTATTAATTCTTAATTATTATTTGTTAATTATCAGAAGG
>ERZ795056.5545-NODE-5545-length-12631-cov-7.595102_pt1 | contig 12631 bp, 9 predicted proteins | sample MGYA00375140_ERZ795056 | MGnify/ENA primary metagenome ERZ795056 (study PRJEB30185, sample SAMN05720227) | activated sludge metagenome | isolation source: Anaerobic digester | place: USA | collected 2015-03-09 ...
CCTTTCCCGAAGCCCGCCTCGCCTTCCTTAACAGCGGCGCCGTGCGCCGGGACTTGAACACCGGGACCGTTTCCGTCGCCGACGTCATGGAGGTCCTCCCCTTCGGCAACACGTTGGTCCTGATCGATTTGACCGGCGAGGAGCTGCAAACGGCCCTTGAGGAGCACATCGCCTTCCTGGCCCGGCGGTATCCGCAACATACGCCGCCGCTTATGCCCTATATAGCCGGGGCGAGGTTTGCCGTCCGTCCCGGCGCCCCGGCGGGGAGCAGGGTGAGGGAACTTTCGGTCCGGGATCCGTCCGGTGTTTACCGGCCCGCGGATCCCGGTAAGGTTTACCGGACCGTGGTCAGCGCCTTCATGGCGGGGGGAGGAGACGGTCTCGCGACGCTGAAAAAGGCGAGCGGATTCCGCGTAGATACAGGAATCATCGATCAGGACGCCTTCCGGGACCATCTACGGAAACTGGGTTCGTTCGGCAACCCCACCGAGCGGCGCATAACCATCCTCCCCTGAGAAGGAATGGCCTTCAGCTCAAGGCATACACGGGGCTGATGTATTTAAAATTCCTTTGACATACCGGAAATTCCTGCCCTATACTCCCCGGCGGAGCGGTTTTTGGCGCTAATATGGAAAAGTCCCATCTTGGCATCAACTTTTACTTGAGGAGGGGAAAAATGTCGAAAGCGAAAAATATATTCATGGTAGCAATGGTGGTCGTTCTGTCGGTCTTGTGCGGATCTTCGCTTTATGCCCAGCCAAAGAAATTCTTTGCCATTGCCACGGGCGGAACCGGCGGAACTTACTATCCCCTGGGCGGGATCCTGGCGCAGGCCCTCTCCCAGCAAGTGCCGGAAGTAGTGGTTACTTCCCAGGCCGGAAACGCCTCCGTGGCGAATTGTAATCTCATTCGCGACCGGCAGGTAGAGTCGGCCTTTGTCCAGAGCAATGTGGCCTACAATGCCTATAACGGGCTGGAACAGTTCAAGGCCAAACCGGCCAAAAACCTCCGGTTCATTGCCTCCCTCTATCCGGAGACGATCCAGATCGTCGCCCGGGCGGATGCGAAGATCCGGACCGTGAAGGATATAAAAGGCAAGCGGCTGGTTCCCGGCGACCGCGGCAGCGGCACGGAAGTTGATACGCTGAATATTCTCGGGGCTTATGGCTATAGCTATAAGGACTTTGCGAACGTGGACTGGCTATCATTTTCCGGGGGCGCCCAGCGTCTTCAGGACAAACAGGCCGATGTGACCTTTACCACGGCGGGTTGGCCCACCGCGGCGATCACCGAACTGGCAATTGCGACGAATATAGTCCTCGTGCCTGTCGACGAGGCCAAGATCAAAGAACTTACCAGGAAATATCCCTTCTATGCCCGGATCTCGATTCCCAGGGGGACGTACAGGGGTCAGGGCAAGGATGTGGCCACCATCACCACGATGGCCCAGTGGGTTGTGGGCGCCGAAGTTCCCGAGGACGTGGTTTATAAACTGACCAAGGCCCTCTGGGAGAGCGGGGCCGGGAAGATGGCCGCGGCCCATGCCCAGGGGAAGAACGTGCAGCCCCGGACCGCCCTGGCCGGCATGTCAGTGCCCCTCCACCCGGGGGCCGAAAAATATTATCGGGAAGCGGGACTGATCAAGGCGGAGAAGAAGAAACCGACCCTGAAAAAGAAACAATAGCACGGGGAGCCCCCAGATCTTATCCATGCAAGCTGGGCGCCTCTATGGGGCGCCCAGCTTTTTGTCCGAATATTATTATAACTGACTGAATGCCTTCATTTTTCATTGATTATAATCCGGGCATGGAGACAGGATGAGGAAGAAATGGGCCGTCATTTGCCTGCTGCTGACGGCGGCCATTATCCTGGCGGCGGGGTTTATTATTCGCCCGTGGGTCCTCCGTCTGGATGATCAACGGCGTGCAAAGACGGTCCTGCTGGTGCGGGCCGACCCGGGCGATACCTTCGTCCTGTCCTATGTCCATTCGGTGGAACGATCCCCGGTGCGGGATTATTTCCAAATCGATGGGGACGGGCGGCTGACCCTGTATCGCACGGAGTTTCAATCTTCCAATGCAGGCCTGCCATCCCGGCTCGCTCCGGGGGAAACGCTGGTACGGCGGAACGGAAATTTCCGGATTTCCGGCCGGCGGCTTGTCCTGGACGAGGTTTCGTTCTGGGTGGGGGAGGCGTATGGCAACGCCCTATTCATCAATGAAGCAAGCTATGATCTGCCGGCCCTGGCGGGGGATGCCTTGCTGAAGATTCATGCCGTCCGGACGACTGCGGCGGAGTGCTTGATCTTCACGCTCCGGGGAATCGCCGCGGGCAATTGTTTCCGGTGCGCGAGGAAAGGATAATCGGTCATGGCCCCGGTGACCCCCAGGATGTCAACTGAAGTGAAAGAGGAGATCGATCAGGTCGCCAAGTACGACCCGGAGCTGCGATTCCGCAGACTCCATGGCTATACCCTCAAGTTTGTGGCCGCCATGTGCGTCGTCCACTCGGCATTTCATGTCTATACCGCCGGATTCGGAATACTTCAGGAATGGCGGCACCGGGCATACTTCCTCGCCTTCACCCTGCCCCTTGTGTTTTTCCTCTACGTAATGCGCAAAGACCACCATGAGCACGGGGTTAAATATCTCATTTACGATATTCTCTTCAGCCTCGTGGCCGGTGTATTTGCCACGGCGATCTTCCGGGAACTCTTCGACCTCGCTTTTACCTCATCGGTCGGCCTGGCCGCGGCGTTCTTTTCCCTTCTCCTGTATTTCCGCCGCCGGCCCCTGGTGCCGAACGCCGTCGCCCGGGCCCTCGACGCCCCCATATTTACCGGGATGCTTGTTTGCCTGGGCTGCGGGCTTCTTTTTGCCGCCCGGGAACTGGACTATTCGCTGTGGTTCAAGGACCTGAATCCGTCTCTCGTGTTCTGGGGATCCCTGCTTCTGGCCTCCTTTTTGGGGATATTGCTCCTTTTTCTGATGCAGTGGGGACTTGCCGTGCGGTCGCTGTTCACCAGGCAAGTTTTCCCCTGGCATTGGGAAAACATGCCCTATTACGACCTCTTCTTTGCCCTTTTGGCCTCCCTAATGTCCCTGTACATTTTCCTGGAATTCAACGCCCTGGGCTTGCGGACCGGGGCCCCGGACCGGGCCGATCTGATCATCGGCGGCTTTGCCATCCTCCTGGTTCTCGAGGGGGCACGCCGGAGCATCGGTCCGCCGCTGCCCATCATCGCGGGGCTCATCCTGATCAACTGTTACCTGGGACCTTACTTTTTGGAAATACCGGGACTGACCCTGTTTGCCCACCGGGGCTACTCCATCTCACGGATCGTGGACTACATGTTCCTCGGCACCGAGGGCATCTATGGCATTCCCATCGGTGTCATCGCCACATTTGTATTCCACTTCGTCCTGTTCGGGCTCTTTATCGCCCGGACTGGTCTGGGGCAGCTCTTTATGGACCTCGCCATGGCCCTGGCGGGCTGGTCGGCTGGCGGACCGGCTAAGGTTGCCGTGATTTCCAGCGGTCTCTTCGGTTCCATCAGCGGCTCTTCCGTCGCCAACACGGTGACGACCGGTTCCTTCACGATCCCTCTGATGAGGAAGGTGGGCTACCGGCCCGTATTCGCCGGCGCCGTCGAGGCCACCTCCTCCACGGGCGGTCAGATCATGCCCCCCGTCATGGGAGCGGCGGCCTTCATCATGGCGGAATTCCTGGGGGTTCCTTACCTCAAGATCGCCACGGCCGCCATCGTGCCGGCCCTTGTTTACTACTTTGCCGTCTTGACCATGGTCCATCTGGAGGCTTTGAAAAACAACCTTGCGGGCCTGCCCCGGCATATGCTGCCCAATGTGATGGCGATTCTCAAAGACCGGGGGATCATCATCGCCCCGCTGATCGCCATCGTCTATCTCCTCATCTCGGGCAAAAGCCCCTTTCTGTCTGCTTTCTGGGGGATCATCCTCTCTGTTTCCATCGGCCAGGTCCACCGCCGGACCCTGCCCCTTCTGGTGACCGTCTTGCTTTCCGTCCCTTCAATCCTGGCGGACGCCAACCCCCTGGCGGATGTCTCCCCGGCGTTCACAATGTGGGTTGTTTTCGGCCTCGCCGGTTTCGGATGGACGCTTTTCATCACGGACCGCCTGAGCTGGGTTATGGGTGTCCTGACTGCGGGGCTCCTGGCCGGGATGCTCGTCCTGAAGTGCGAACCATTCAACGCCGCCTTCTGGGCGAATACCGCCGTCGTTGCCGTGGGTGTCTTCTACAAAGAGAGCAAGATGCGGCTTCCCGATATCCTCAGCGCTCTGGAGTGGGGAACCAAAAATGCCCTCTCCATCGGCGCCGCCTGTGCCTGCGTGGGCTTCATCGTCGGCGCCACGACCCTCACGGGCCTGGGATTGAAGTTTGCCTCCACCGTGATCAACCTGGCCAACGGCGCCGGTGCCGCCCTTATCTCCCTGGACGTCTTCAACCTCCTGACCATCAAAGGGGTCACCCTCTTCTTCACCCTGCTTTTCACCATGCTGGCCTGTTTCATTCTCGGCATGGGTATTCCCACGACAGCCCAGTACATCGTCGCTTCCATGATCGCCGCCCCGGCGCTTCTCCAGTGGGGCATCAACCCCCTGGTTTCCCACTTCTTTGTGTTCTACTATTCCATTCTTGCCGACGTTACGCCGCCGGTGGCGCTGGCGGCCTATGCCGCGTCCGGCATATCGGGGGCCGATCCCTTCCGGACGGGACTCCGGGCCTTCAGCCTGTCCTCCGGAGGATTTATCGTCCCCTTCGTCTTCGTATCGGCACCCATTGTTCTGGGGTATCCCAGCATCCTGGATTCCCGCATCCCCATGGACTGGCTCTGGTTCGGCCAGGTGATCTTCACCCTGATCGCCGGGGCGGTGGCCCTGGGGGCCACGGTCATCGGGTATCTGGCCGACCGGTCGACCGTCCCGGAAAGGATTCTCACCGGGATGGCGGCGGCATTGCTCATTACTCCCGAAAATATTACGGATATTGTTGGTCTGGGACTGCTGCTGTTGGTTTATGTCCTACAGAAGTTGCGAAGGCGCCGGATAAGACCTCCGGAACCGGAAGCGGTCCCTGGTTCCGGGTCTTATCCGTAACGAGTGGCGAAGCACGCTGCCGGTCGTGCCGGCAGCCATTGGGGGTTTGCGGGAAACCTTTTTTCAAATCAGGGTCAGTACATGGACCTCGGCGTCATCATCTGCGGCATAGGGGCCAAAGAGGATCCGGTCGGGGACCCCCTGTACCCGGACATAGTAGGAAAGGGTTTCATCGAGACGATTCCGGGCGGCCCAGGTCGTAAATTCCTCCTCCCCAAGGCTGACCTTCATCCCCTTGACGGAGTATTCCAGGACCGTCCGGGCGGGAATGCCGTCCGCCGGTCCCACCCCGTGGACATCTATATCCGCACCATGGACGCCGAACATGATGCCTTCCCAGGGGAATCCGCCCCTTGCGGGCCCGACCTCGAACCATAGTCCGATACCGTGCAAGGCGTGGAGATTGATGCGGTAATCCGGGGTGGGCAAGGCGGCGGGGCGGTTGGCCAGGGCGACGAGTTTCGGCCCCAGGGATGCCGTTGCCGCCGGGAGGGCGTCGGCGCCCCGGAAGGGCGTGGGGAGTTCCGGGATGTTGATTGGCCCGTTCGTGGTCAGCATGAGGATCGGAAACCCCAGACCCTTCCGGTGCTGAACGGCCAAGGCGAGCAGCGACAGCCCCTGACGGACCGTCGGTGGCTCCCAGGAAGCCGCCCGGCCCATGATTATCCACAAGGCCGTGTCTTTAGCGGTCAGGGACCCCAAAGCCGCGTCCCAGGCCATCTTCGCCAGGTCGTCCACCCAGAAATGGCCATCCACGGCAAGGCCGTAAGTCTTCACGGTCGCCATCAGCCGCTGGATGTTCTGCTGGTCCTTATCCAGGGCGGTTATCCAGACTTTTTTCATCTCCTTACCTCCACTTTAGCCCTTTAATTCGGGGCGGATTATCTCATTGAGAAGATATGACAATTGACCAACTCTACCAGCCATCCCGGCCTGTGATCCCGCATCGATGCCTCCCACACTGCCCGTCCTTGCCATCCATAATGAACGTTGTCGCTTACCGATGCCGCCGGTGTGGCGTCAGGATAGGGAGATGATTCCCGCCGCCGCCAGTCCCGAGAGGACCGACAAGGCAGTTAGCAGGACCGCGCCGTATCCCAGGGCACGGTGCCAGCGGCGCAACTGTTGGATCTTTGCCCTGATCTTGAATTGCAGGTGGCCGATAATGGGGGCGGTGATGCCCGAACACAAGGCGGCCAGTCCCAGCCAGGCGTGGGGGACGTTTAAATGGCCGCCGCCGGATTGGGATACCATGGTGAAGGCCGAGATAACTCCGCCGGAAAGGCAGACAGCGGCGGCAATGCCGGCGGAACGATGAAATTTCAGCCACCAGCGTTGCCGTCGGAGGAATCTCGCCGTCCCGATCCCCAGCATCATCAGCAGGAAAGCTGCCCCCATCGGGAAGGCATGACCGTAGAACAGCGCCATTTTTTCACCCCGTGAATTTATACGGCCCAGCCGCCGCCTTTAGCGGCGGTCATCCGGATTCTTAATCTATTTGCCTTTGCCCACGGTAAATTTTTCGGTAACGGAACCGAATTTGTTGCAACTCGCCTTCACGGCGAGTGTGTCGCCCTGGGATGCATTCACCTTATAAGTATAGGTGAAGGTCTCCGCGGGCTGGCTTTTGTAATCCTGGCCGGCAATGACCGCTCCGTTTTTGCTGATTTCTATCTTGTCTATATAATGACCCGCGGAGAAACGGTTGTGGGTGACCGTGACGGTCAGGGTCTGGTTACCCGCGTCATAGGCCAGGAGCAACTTTTGTGGGGGATGGGCGATGGCCGGCGCGGGGGTCAGAAAGGCCAGAGCGAGAAGGAAAACGGCGCCGCCAGCGAGGAAGCGTAACAGTTGATGGTCAATCTTTTTTTTCATGGCTTCAACTCCTTAAAAACGAAATAAATAATCAATAACTCCTTCATCTCCACCGAAGGATGAAGTACTTTCGCCACATATGGACTTTTTACGATGTCGTCAAGTTCGGCGGGCTTCTCTTTCCAAACGGCGGTGCAGCTAAACCTCATGGCGATTCACGCCGTCAATGAAGCAATAAAGTCAACCATATATTTATTGTCGGAGCTCCGAAATCCCCGTTGAAGACCCCCCGGCATCTCCGACCCGGTCGGCACCTTACGCAGCCCTGGTTTCGTCCCCGAAGGCAAAGGTGAAAACCCCCTCCTCGCCTACATCCAGATGAACCCGGGCCGGCATGCCCCCCTCGCTCATGTGGGTGAGGATCGTCTGAGACAGGCGGGGAAGGACGTTGCCGTTGAGGATGTATTCGATGTTCCGGGCCCCCGTCTCCACCTCCGTGCAGCGGGCGGTGATGGCATCGACCACCGCCGGGGCATAGGTCATGGCCATCTTGTTGTTCTCCATGAGGCTCTTCTGGATCTTCTTCAGCTTCAACTCCACGATGAGGCGCATCGCCTCGGCGTTGAGGCTGTAGAAGGGGATGACGGTCATCCGGGCGAGGAGGGCCGGCTTGAAGTGGGAAGAGAGGATCGGCCGGACCGCCCCGGCGACCACCTCCGCCGTCGGGACATCCCCTCCCGCCGTCATCTCCTGGATCACGTCGGAGGCGAGGTTGCTGGTGAGGATCATGATGGTGTTCCGGAAGTTGATCTCCTTCCCCTCGCCGTCGTTGGCGATGCCCTTGTCGAAGATCTGGTAGAAGAGGTTCATCACGTCGAGGTGGGCCTTTTCCGACTCGTCGAGGAGGACGACGGAATAGGGACGCTGGCGGACCGCCTCGGTGAGCATTCCCCCTTCGCCATAGCCCACGTAGCCCGGGGGGGAGCCGATAAGGCGGCTCACCGTGTGACTTTCCTGGAATTCGCTCATGTTGATGGTGACCACGTTCTTCTCGCTGCCGAAGAGGAGATCGGCCAGGGCGAGCCCCGTTTCCGTCTTCCCTGTGCCGCTGGGACCGGCGAAGAGAAACACGCCCAAAGGCTGGGTGGGGCTCTTGATGCCCGACTTGGCGGCCCGGATCACCTCGGCCAGGGCGTTCATCGCCGCATCCTGCCCTTTGATCCGCTCCCGGAGGCGGTCATCCAGGTGGATGATCGTTTCCGCCTCGTCCTTGAGCATCTTTCCCAGGGGGATGCCCGTCCAGTCGGAGACGACCTGGGCCACGGCGTCGGGATCCACCTCGATCTGGATGAGGGGTTCGGCGCCCTGGATCCCCCGGAGGGTCTGATCGGCCTCCTCCAGTTGTTTTTTAACCTCTTCTTTCTTCTCCCGGTCTTCCGGGGCCAGGGAGTTGAGTTCCTCACGGATAGTGATCACCTGGTGAGCCGCTTCCTTTTCCTTCAGCCATCTTTCCCGGAGCTGATCCCCTTCGTCGTTGGTAATTTTACGTTTCTCCACGACTTCGGCATACTTATCCTCGTCGATTGCGGCCCCGTTGGCCCGGTCCCGGTCCATGGCCTTAATCTCCCGGACATAGGCCTGGACGGCCCGCTCCTTGGCTTCCAGGACGGCAGGTTTGCCCGTGAGGTTCACCTTGACCCGGGCGCAACTGGTATCCATAAGATCAATAGCCTTGTCAGGGAGGAAGCGGCCGGTGATGTAACGATGGGAAAACTCCGCGGCGGCCTCGACGGCATCATCGCGGACTACTACCTTGTGGGCTTTTTCATAATTGGCCTTGAGCCCCCGGAGCATGAGGATCGTCGTTTCCACATCGGGCTCGTCGAGTTTGACGAGCTGGAACCGCCGGGCCAGGGCGGGGTCTTTTTCAAAATATTTTTTATATTCGCTCCAGGTAGTGGCGGCGATGGTCCGCAGCTCCCCCCGGGCCAGAGCCGGCTTGAGGAGGTTGGCCGCGTCGCCTCCTCCCGCGGAACCGCCTGCGCCGATCAAGGTATGTGCCTCGTCGATGAAGAGGATGATGGGTTTTTCCGAGGCTTTGATCTCATTGATCACCCCTTTGAGGCGGTTTTCGAACTCTCCCTTCATTCCCGCCCCCGCTTCGAGGGCCCCCATGTCCAGTCCCAGCAGGGTTACGCCCTTAAGCATGTCGGGCACGTCATCTTCCACGATGCGCAGGGCCATGCCTTCTACGACGGCCGTTTTTCCGACGCCGGGCTCGCCGACGCAGATGGGGTTGTTCTTCCGCCGCCGGGCGAGGATGTCGATCATCTGGCGGATCTCGTTGTCCCGTCCGAAGACGGGGTCGATGTCGCCCTCGGCGGCCCGCTTAGTGAAGTCCATACAGAAGCGGCTGGTGAAGGAACCGTCGCCGCGGATGGCGGCGGTCTCGCCGGTGGCGACGGCCTCCCTCGCCCCCTTCTCCGCCTCGATGGAAGAACCCGTTAGACTCCAGAAATCTCTCAGGAGGACCTCCCGGCTGATCGGTTTGAGGAGATCCGCATAACGTCCGGCGGCAAATAGGGCCGGTTTGGCCAGAAAGGCGAGCAGCAGGGAACCGGAACGGATCTTCCGGTCCCCCAGATCGATGGATGAAATGAGCCAGCCGTCCTGGATCAAATCCAGCAGATGGGGTGAAAAGACCGGTTTGGCTGCATTGCCCGTCCGGTAATCCTCAAGGGACTGCTCCAGGGCCTTCTGAAGCCTCCCGACCTCCAGGCCTAATTTCTGCAGCAGCAGCGGCCAGTCGGACCGGGGCTCCTCGAGAAACTTGGCGATGAAATGCTCGACGGTGATCTCGTAATGAGTCCTGGATACGCACAGTCCGGCGGCATTCTGCAGGGCGTTGGTGCAAAAGGCATTCAGGTGAAGCAAGAGAGATTTGATGTCAACGGCTACCATTTTTTATCCTCCCATTTATTTTGGCATTGATCAGTGCGGGGTTGAACCGGCAAAGAGGGCGCGGCAGTTACCGGGGATCTCTTCCCCCGAAAAGACCCAGGTGTTGCATCCGAGCATGGTCTGTAAACCGACTTCGGCGGTTATGGCCTCCGGTGCTTCCATCCGTACCTCCACATCCCACTCCAGTGGTTGGTCAAGGTAGAACCGGATAAATTGCGACAACTTCTGAAAAGCCGGCTGGCCGGGTATGTAGCGGGAGAAGGCCTCCCTGCTTACCGGGCCGATGTGCACCCGGAATTTTCCCGCCCGATCAGCGATTTCCCGCCCCAGATAGGCGTCTTCTCCCAGGACATTTCCCGATCTTCCGAGGAAGAGTCTCTGCCGGGGTGGAATCTCCGCGATCCGCTCCTGACACTGGGTGATATGGATGGCCGCTTCGGAAAGACCGTCGGCCAGCAAGGCCCGCAACCCTTCCGCCGATTTGGGGAACTGGGTTGCCAGGCCGATGTATCGCAGCATCCCGTAGGGGTTGTCGATGCTTTTCCGCAGCGGTTCGCTCCCGAAACCTACCATGCAGTAGAGGCGCTCCATGGTGTTTCGGTCCGGCTCTTCGGCAATATTGTAGAATAGATGGTGGTGTTTCCAGATGGCGAAATAGAGTGTGTAGAGCGGAGAATTGAAGATATCGTAGAAGTCGCGGCTGACGGTGTGGTCTTGGGCAAGTTCCTGGAGGAGATCCTCGGTGTAGAAGGTCGGCAGTGGTGATGAGGACCCGTAGAGGCCCAGGAAGGCGGCGGTGATCCGAAACCGGCCGGAGGGCGGGGTATCCTCGATTTTTACGATGTCCGCATCGGGGAAGGCGAGAGAGAGATCGGGTCTGACCCTAATTTGCTTTGCCAATTCATGGATATCGAGGTCTTTCCCGGCTTCCCGGTGCAGTTGCCGGAGCAGAAAACGGTATGCCTGAATAAAGGAAAAGCGGTGCCCCTCCCGGAGCAGCCTCGCTATCAGCTCAGGAGTCGGTCTCCCATCCTGGTCGGCCATATGATCGTTTCTCCGGTCAGACTCTCCTTCAACTTGAAGGAGATAAAGGTGTTGATGCTGCTGTAAACCCCAAAAAATAGATCCAGGACACATCCGAATAGGTACAGATCTCCGAAGCCGGCAAAATGATCCTGGCGGGCCGTCATTTCAATCTCCTGTCCCCTCATGATCATACCTCTTATCAGCCGATCCGCCGGGACGACGCGGAAATCCTGGATGCCTTCGATACGTTTTATATTGGCCGCGATCATCGCCTTGTCCCGGGCTTCGGGAAGGACGTAGAGGCGGAGGAGCTCCTTGAGGTTGTCCAGGTTGGCGAGAGACAGATAATTCAGGGACAAATGCGATAGAAACCGCCAGGTGGCGTTCTCGCCCAGGGGTGGGTCGATGGGCGCCGTAGGCGGCAGGACATTGCGAAAGGTGAGCAATTCCGGAGACTCCGAAGTAGGAACGGAAATGTCACCCAGTTGAAGACGTTCCGGAAGGGCGCCGTTGGTGCAGGTCAGGCTCACGGAGAGGGTCTCGCTGGCCGGATCGACGCCTCCCGTGGGATAGGAAAAAGAGAGGAACGTTTCCGGGGCGTCGTTGATGGGGGAGCGGGCATAATTTACCTGATAAACCGATTGCCGCCGGTCCGTCTCCTGAAACAGGGTCAGGGGATGATATTCCTTCTTGGTTACGGTTCCCTGTTCATAACCGATGACCTTATCGATGCTGAATACCTGGTAATGTTCCGGATTCTGAGCGACCGGCCGGATGCGCACCTTCTCCAGGCGATGATCGAAAAGGAAGGGGTCGGCTTCATGCTTGAAGAGATTGATCACCGGTGTGGCGTTAAGAATGAATAGATCCTTGGTTACCTTAGGGGGCGCCAGCGGAAAGGGCGCCAGTTCGAAGATGATCTCGAATTGCTTGCCCTTGCCCCGGTCCTGCCATTTTTCCCATCCCGTCAGCTCGAAAAAGGTGAACTTTCGGGGAAGAACGAACAACTCCTGGAGGAGGCGGTACCCGGAAAAGGAATGGGTCGGGTACTTGAGGAGCGTCTTGTCCATGTCGAAGCCGATCGGCTTGATGTCCCCGGGTGGCAGGATGCAGTCGGCGCCACCGGACAGCGGCCGAAGGACGATTTTACGGAGATAATGATTCAGAATAGCGAAAAGATCGGTGGCCTGGGTATGGCTTCCCCCCATGAAGAAGCCGAGCCGGGATGGATTCCAGCGGGACAGGTCCGGGCCCGTGAGTTCCATGGACAGACGGATTTGTAGCAGTTGTTGGGAGGCTTGGGAGAGGTCCGCCGCCGATAGGCGCAGGGGGTGGACGTCGATGTCGAAACAGGTCTGGAAGAAACAGGGGGTTCCATCTACGGGCACCGAAGCCAGGGAGATGCCTCTTTTCACTTGAATGGTTTCGGGCAGATTGGGCTTGGGGGTGAAGATCACGATGGAGGTGGCGGGAATGGGCCGGATGTAATGGGGAAAAGTGACCTCCATAAGGCTGTGGATAATTTCCGGGAAATCGTCGTGAAGCTTCTGGTGGAGAAGACCGCTGAGGAAGGCCACCCCCTCCAGGAGCCTTTCGGCGTCCGGATCGGCGGTGGGACCGCTCAGCATGGGCGCCGTTGCCGGATGGGCCTTGGCAAACTCCACCGCCGCTCCGGACGCCGAAAGGCTCCTGGA
>ERZ795056.5547-NODE-5547-length-12627-cov-4.073338_pt1 | contig 12627 bp, 15 predicted proteins | sample MGYA00375140_ERZ795056 | MGnify/ENA primary metagenome ERZ795056 (study PRJEB30185, sample SAMN05720227) | activated sludge metagenome | isolation source: Anaerobic digester | place: USA | collected 2015-03-09 ...
CAAGTTTAAGTCTTCTACTGGAATATGGATGATCTCCGCTATAAATTTCACCCCACACATAGTTTGCCCCCGCTGAAATAAGGAAACCATAATTAGCTTTTCTCCCAAGAACCCAATCCTGGACAAGATAAGTAACATCCCAAGAATGCCAAGAATAAACTCCCTCAGGTATGAAATCTATCTTTTCTATAAACTCGCTTTCTGGCTGATTCGTCCAAGAAACTTCTGATTCGCTCCAGGGACCTTTTAGTTCGCTAAGGGCTATTGAGGGATTCACGCCTTGAACGTTACTTAAAGCATAACCATATACTTCTAACCTAGCAGAAAAAATCACTGCGTTTAGGGGTATCTCTCCAAGAGGGAATTGAAAGAGCATTCTATTCATTTGTTTAGAACCGCTTAAATCCCCATCAGATACCACACTAATTAAAGAATCGTTAGGAAAGTTATTGTAAAAAGAAGCGCCATTAGAGTAAGTAGATATTTGTATCCCGGCATCTTTCCCCAAGGGTCCTGGTTGAATTGTTAAATTTCTTAGGGGAAAATTATTATTCATCCTTTGCTGTAATCTAAGTAAATCTTCCGTTCTATACTCTAAATCCTCCACATAACTTGCATATTTATCTAAGCCCATACTTGCTAAGGAGATTAGACAAGAAGTTGGATCGGGGCTTGAAATACAAGAATATGCTGTTGAGTTTAGTTTGTAATTATCAACAAAATCTGTAAACCCGTTTTGAACATTTGCGTCATCAAAGAAATTATCTGCCATTTTAAGAAAATAATTGCCGCATGTCCAAAGTGCAAGAGGAATCGCAAAACCTCCTGATATAAGAGCTGCTGCTCCAGAAGTAACGCATGGGATTGCTCCAACTATTCTTCCTGTCCACCGAATAAATTCTGCCTTTGAGAGGGTTGAGTTGTCTGATTTTAAATTAGATGGCCAAACAAAATCAGTTTGAATCTCTCTAACAACTTCAATATCTCCAGAGGGAAAAAGAATACCTAAATCTACTTTGTTCCCATTAAAATTACTGAACATAAATATAAAGTCATCGGCAAATACTTTGTCTGGCAAACCTTTATCATTAAACATAATCCCATAGTCCTTTTTATTTTTGAAAGAATGATAAAGTACAAACTTTGGGAGAGAATTCTCTTCATCAATAAAAAAATATTCTTCTTTACCAACAACCCAATAATCCCAATTAGATTCGTTGTGTACATAAACCGCGCTGAAATCTGGAAGGGGTTTTTTAATGGAGGTGAAAGGGATTTCTATGTAAGTTAAATCATCCGAAATAATAGGTACTGAAGAAGAAAAGAATGGGACCAAATCTTCATCTAAAATCTCAAACTTTTGCAACCCTTCTGGAACTCTTGAAAGATAAAAATATCCCTTTAAATCTGTAAAAGTGAGTATGTTCCCAGAAACCCTTATTCCTAAATTAGGAAGAGGGTGGGTTTTGTTTCCAAGAAAAACATATCCTTCAAGTTCTCCGAAGCCGCTTGGAGGAGGATCCTCATCACAGGATATTGCAATAAATATCCAAAGTGAAAAAAAGATAATCTTTTTCATTTGAATTTAAATTTTAAAAGTTATTTAAAAATTGTAAACAAATCCTAGAGACCAGAGCAACCTATTTTTTGTATCTGGCTCGGTTTGTATATACTCTGTAAATGATCCATTAATCAAGATATTCTCGTTTAATTTAACTGTTTTTTTCATCCCAAACATATGGGAAGGAGAATTTTTTTCATAATGGAAAAGAACATAGTAGAAATCTACTCCATTCAAATAAGAAGGAGAGTAGGTAAATTGCTGGAAGGAAAATATGAAAATTATATCCTTCAAGGAAGCTTCTCCAACTTCGGGTATACCTGCAGACCATCCAAACCAGTGATTTGTGATTAACTGATTTTTAAATAGTTTAAAGCTAACCATCGGACCTGCCCAAGGTAAATTATGATAAATCCCTCCACTTGGCTGGAGAATAATATTCTTGTTTATTGGAATATCATAAACAATCTGGCCCAAAACTCCATTGTAGCATGCCCATATTGAATTCTTTCCGTTTGAGAGGAATATATCTGCATTCAGTCCGGAACTTAAGGGAGTTTCTCCAGTAGTGAGTGCAACAGAAGTAACTTTCCATCTTGAATCTATAGAAGATTCCTGCCCAAAAATTAAGCAATCTGAAAATGCAAGAAGAAGAGCCGACATAATGATAATAATCATAATTGTCCTATAACTGATATTTTGTAAATTTTTCATCTTTTTATTTATTAATTGGATAATAATTTCAAATCATTCTAGGAGAAGCTCTATTTTCTTTTTTTAGAATTATTTGTAGAACTTTTTTCTTCATGAATTGCATCGTATATATCTTTAGAATATTTATCAAGTATCTTTTCATAAATTAAGTTCACAAAAAGATTAATTCCTAACAGAGAAAAATAGACTATAGAGCAGATTAACGCCCATTTAAAGTTCTCTTGAAGAAGAGCAACAACTATTGAGAAGATAGAAAATATTGCTAGTAAGGTTCCCCCAATATAGGAAGAAGACAATATTGCTAATCTTTTTATTTCTGAAATCTTCTCAATAAACCAACAGAGAGTAAAGATAAGTATTATACCAAGATTAATTATTAACCCAAGAGTTCCTTTGCTTAAGAAAGAAATTTCATACTCTTCTCTTAGATAGATTATATTTCCAATTTTCTTTCCATAAACTTTGGTGTTAATCTCGTCTATTTGTGGCCACTTTTCTTTATTCCTTTTGTGACTAATTGTAGAAAAAGCAAGTATCTCCTCTCCGTTGCCACAGAAATAAACTTTAGATACTGTATTCTCCCCTTGCTCCGAATAAAGATTAAGTGCATCTCCGGGGTAGTCTACATAAACACTATCAAGAACTATATCTTCCTCTGAAAGATAAGGGAAATTAATTTGGGGATTATAAAATAAATGAAAAATCCATCTATCTCTAGTATCTGAAGGGTAATTCATCTTCCAGGAATAACCTAGAGGATCTCTACAATCCTGGGCAGCAAGCTTACTTATGCCCGCAAGAATAAAGAATAATACCATAAATATAATCATAGCAAAGAAACGGGCAAGTTGATTTGTTGTTTTCATGACCTTAAATTTTAAAAGTTATTTAATTTTGGACAATTTTGAATACCGATCAATAAGTTTCATCCCTCCTTCTTTAAGAAACATTTCATATACGAGGTAAAGTACAAAAAGGTTGGCTAATATTGAACCAATAAGAATTACGAGAATAGAAGACAAAGTATTTGAAACTCCAGATAGAGCTATAAAGTAGAGGCAAGAATAGCCTAGAATGCCTTTGAAGAGATATGCATAATAATATCCCCACTTATAGATTTTACCTGAACTGCTACCTGAGTAAAGGAAGGGTTCAATAAGACATATGTAAGTATATATGTGTGCAGGAAAAAGAGGCAATAGCATACCAAGTATCCAAGTTAGTTTTCTAGATTTCAAAGAAAAAGCATATGAAATCCATTGATTGAGGTTTAAAAGAAAATTTTTCATGACTTTAAATTTTTAAGATTAATATTAATAAATTAATTATTTGCAATTATTTTGTATTCGCTTTTTAGGTTAGTTGTTTTCGGTGTTTTCAGGTATTTCGCGTGCGCGAATTCGCGTGTAAATAGGAGGTATATTTTGGGGTAGATATTTAGAGTTATTCTAAGGGTGTTTCGGGGTATTTCAGGTGAAATGTCGTATTGATTTCTAGGTAATTTGGTAGATTTATAGAGGTATTTCTCGTGTTCTTTTGTCTTATGCAATGTCTTGTTCGACAGAGCAATTGTTTCACATTGTTTAAACAACAAAGTGATTTGCACATCAAATTTAATTCAAGACAATATATTATTCAGCATTTGTAATCTCAATAAATTGAAATTGTTTTTACTGGTCTTGTATATTATTTTGTATTTTATTTGTAATGGTTTTGTGCTTTGTGTGTTTGATTTGTTTTATTTGGGGAATATGATTAATAATGAGGTTATTTATTTGTGTATTTTATTTGTATTTAATTTAATTATTTTTTTCCAGCCTTTATCGCTTCTTTCTTCTTGTACTTTTATTAATCCTTTAGAAAGTAACTTGTTTTTGAGGATATTCCCTTTTCTTGTAGATAATCCAATTTTATTGTATAATTCAACTGTGCTATTCTTATGATAAGGGTTCTTTTCTAGAAAATCTATGAATCTTTGTTCTTCTGAGGAGCTTCTGTAAAATGAATCGTCCTCAGAGCTAACTTCAATAACTTGGTTATGAATTATTTCTTCATTGGTTGTATTATTAGGTTCTTCTCTAAGATGATCTAATTGATTAGTCTTAATTGAGTTAAGATAATTGGACTTAGTTAGTATTCTCCCAAGAGCATAATTTCCTGCTAAAAAGACATCTGACTCCTTGTAGAGTTTTTCAGAAAGTCCTTCTGAAAGTATTTTTTCAGCTTCCTTTATTGTTTTTCCTTTTTCAACTTGTTTTTTTATAAAATCATAAAGAACATCTTGAGTACTAGTTAATCCTGTTATTTCCTTTTCATACCCTCTATCTTCTATTCTTTCTATTATTTCGAGATTGCTCTCTTCATTTTCAGTTATTTCGGGTATTTCTAAGCTTATTTCTATTTCATTTTGAGAGGGAATTAATGCTTCTCTAAATTCAGGGTCGCTTTTCTCAACTTCTACCCCTTGGATAACACAATCCATTTTACTTGCGATATTCTCATCTGAAATTGTAGAATTTCTTAAATCAGTATAAGGGACTTTTATTAGGAAAGGAGAGGTGTATCTTTCTGAAAGTTTCACAACTGCGAATCCCACAGGTAATTGAGTAAATATCTCTCTTTTCTCTGGCAATTGCATTATAGAACTAACATCGTAAACATCCTGTGGTAATTGCTGTTGGAATGCGATATGGCAAGCGCTGTTTCCTTTCACAGTATCACTCAGTTTTGAAATATGTTGATCTAAGCAGATTAAACAAGTTCCATATTCCCTCATTTCTCTATAAATCATATCTGTAACAGATTCCGAAACAAAGTATGTTTTACTCTTGAGAAAGATATTATGTGCTTCATCAACGAGTATAGCATGATTAAATGTTTCTTGATTCTTCTGAGAATTAGCTTTTTTTAATTTGAAAATATAAGTTAAAATATATTCTGCAAAAAATTTCTTTTCTACATTTCCTAGAGAATTTAATTCAAAAATAACCTTTTTATCAAATAACTCATCAACAGATAAGCTTTTCTTTCCATCATAATTTATTACTTTACCAAAGTCTCCGAATGTAAGGACTGTTGCAATTCTAAGAGCACTTTCATACCAAGTTGCTTCTCTTCCTCTTGCCTCTCTTGATTTTATCTCAAGCATTTTCTTAATGTGCATCCAGTTTGGATAGTGCTGTGAACCCTTGTAAACTTCCCATCCTTCAAAGACTTCATCTAGTGTTTCTAAAAGTATTTTGTGCACTCCAAAAGAAACACAGAAGCTTTCTGTAAGCAAATCACATAAAGTGTTTATCCATTCCTTGGGGGAAACCCCTTTTGGAGGAATATTTATATTTGTTTTAAAGAGGTTGCTTATAGAATTATTTCCAACTGTAAAACACATTATTGAGGGATCTGTATGGATTAAAGATCTGAAACTCTTTTTCCAATCGAAAACTAAAAAGGGTTTATCTTTCTCTATAAACTTTTGAAGAATATTTAATGCCAAAGTTGTTTTTCCACTCCCACTCATGCCGCTTATACAAACGTGCCTTGGCCAGTCTTGTTCCCTTAGTGCAAATGGGAAAAGTTCTTTATTTGCATAGATTACTTTTGAAAGTTCATACTCTCCTGAAACTGCGCTTTGTTCAGGAGGTTCAAGCAAAACTTTTTTATCTAAGAACTTTCCTAAGTGTTTTTGATATAAAGCACTTAAGATTTGAACTATCTGGCTTCTCTCTTCAGGAGATTCAGACATTGAATATCTAAAATAAAGTTCATCTATTTTATTTCCAAGTATTGGTTTTAATTTAGTGCTAATTTCTTCTATAGAAAGAGACCTTTGAAGAGTCATTTAATCCTCACTCAAAATATCATTTAGTTCCTTCATCCTTCCTTCTTTCTCGCTAAGTTCCTTTTCATATGCTCTAAGCTCTTTTTTCAGGAGAGCGATATCTTTCCAGCAGTCAATTTTCTCGTTAAGTTGAAGTTCAGAAATCTCAACTTTCTTGTTTCTAAGAGCATTCTTTTCAATCATTGCCTCATTTTGTCCAAGAGCCCTTAGAGTACTTTCATTTCCAATTATAAGATTATTAATTTCTGATTTTATATCTTCACCCTCTTTTATAAATTCTAAACTAAGTTTCTTTCTTTCTTCAATTAGATATCTTATCTCTTGAATTGCTTTTTTTAAGGAATCTATTCTTTCTTGCCCAACTGTTTCTAGGAAGGTTCTATCTGAAAAACCTGTTATTTCGGGTTTTTCAAGCCCTATGAAAGGGGTTTTATCTTTAGATAAGCTTCTTAATTCCATGATTAATTAGTAGTAACATTATTTATAAACCTTGCTATTTTATACCTACTATTTAGTTACATCAATTTAAAAATAAAGGTTTTTATATAGCCCTATTTTTGTAACAATATTAGTTTGTGGGTGTGCCGGAGCGGTCAAACGGGACAGACTCAAAATCTGTTAGCTTAGTGCTTACCTAGGTTCGAATCCTAGCACCCACATAGGGCAAGATTTATAAACCGATTCTAATTAACAAATTTATCTGTGAGCCAAAAGGAGCTCCCAGGTTCTGCGAGCGCAAGCGAGAGTAGAATTAGTTTAATTCTATATCGTTTAAAGTCTTGTTTATACGAAAAATGAAGTCAAAAACAAAAATATCCAAACAAATGGAAAGGAAAAGTAATTCCGAACTAATGGAAACAATTATAGCTGGCAAAAAACAGGAAGCCTGGCTTGGAGTTAGTGGGATTCTTTCAAGTCCAAGGAGAAACAGAATATGTATAAATCTTGAGCAAATAAACAAAGATTCCAAGGCAGGGGAGATAATTGTTATCCCTGGCAAAGTACTTTCTCAGGGAGATATTGATAAAAAGATAAAGGTTGTTGCTTTTAACTTTTCAGACAAGGCAAAAGAAAAATTATTAAGTGCTAAATGTGAAGTTTCAAGTATATTAGATGAAATTAAATCAAATCCTTCTGGGAAGGGAATGAAAATATTGAAAAAATGAAAATAATTGATGGAAAAAATGCAATACTTGGAAGATTAGCTACTTATGCTGCTAAGGAAGCCTTAAAAGGAGAAGAGATAAAGATAGTTAATTGTGAGCAGATAATAATAACTGGGAATAAAGAGTTTATAGAAAAAGATTTTAGGGAAAAAAGAAGTAGGGTGGGTACAAGACAAATTGGTCCAAAGGTTTCAAGAACAAGCGAAAAAATTGTTAAAAGGGCTATAAGAGGTATGCTTCCAGATCATAGAGTAGGAAGAGGAAGAGAAGCGTTTAAAAGAATAATTTGTTATGTTGGAGTACCTCCAGAGTTTAAAGATATTAAAAAGATCTCATTTAATGATGAGAACAAATTAAAATACATCCAAGTTAAAGATATTTCAAAATGAAAAAAATAATAACCTCCGGTAAAAGAAAGACTGCAATAGCAAAAGCCGAGATAAAAGAAGGGAATGGAAAGATAACAATAAATAAAGTAGATTATAAATATCTTCATAAATTTGATGTGTTAAGAATAAGAGAACCCCTGCTTATTGCTGAAAAAGTTCTAGGAAAGACAAACTTCGATGTGATTATTTCTGTTAAGGGAGGAGGAGAGAAAGGACAGGTGGAAGCTGCAAGACTTGCACTTGCAAGAGCAATCATAAAATTCTCTGAATCTACGGAACTAGAGAAACAATTCTTGGAATATGATCGTAATCTTTTAGTTGCAGACGTAAGAAGGAAGGAAGCTAATAAGCCTGGAGATTCAAAAGCTAGGGCTAAGAGACAAAGTTCTTTCAGATAATTTTATAAAAGAATATTTCGTATACTACCTATGGTTAAAAGGGGTAAAAAGGTTAAGTCTGATAAGAGAGTTAGCAAGGATAAAAAAGTCAATTGGGTTTTAACACTTATAATGTCTATAGTCTTTGGATGTTTAGGAGTGGATAGATTCCTTATGGGACATGTTGGGCTTGGAATACTTAAGCTAATAACTCTTGGAGGATGTGGGGTTTGGTGGTTGGTAGATTTAATATTAATCGCAACAAAACACAAATTTAATGGAATTGAATGGGTTCAAGATTAAATGAATTTTTAAGCAAATTAATTACTTTAAGCTATTCTAGATATAGATTTTTTACTTTTTTAGGAGTATTAATTTTATTAAGAATACTTCCCTTTTCTCTTATTGAAAAAACCCATAGCTTTTCAATTTGTTCGATACTACTTGGAAAATATTGCTATTCTGTTGGTATAACTCGAGGGGTGGCAAGTTTGTTAAGAGGAGAATTTCAAAGAGCAATAGAATTTAATCCATTGTCTTTTTTAGTAACCCTCGTATTGGTTTTATTTATATCCCATGACTTCTTCAAAGGATTTATAAAATATAAAAAACAATAAATAATATGAAAAAAGAAGAAGAAAAACTAAGAAAAGAAAGAGGAGAAGCACTGATGAGGATTCCTGTAGGAATAATATCTGGGATAATAATTTATGTCTGGGCTTATCTCATAGGAGTTTTCTTTATTATAAATTTAATATACAAAATATTTTCGGGTAAAAGAATAGATGAACTTGCAGCAATGTCTGAAACATGGAACACTCAAAATTATTATTTTATGAGGTATATGACTTTCTGTTCTAATGAAAGACCTTTTCCTTTTGAAGAATTGAAAAAGGATATGAATAAAATTTAGAATTAATTTTTCTTTATACTTAATTTTTCCAGTTTGTCTTGAACATGATTAAATAAAGTAGTTGAAACCAGAGGTTTGTGTTTTCCCTCGTGAATTTGTCCCCCAAATCTGACTTTTCCCACATATGCGAAGTTCCTCAATACCTTTTTTAATCCGTTAACTGAAAGTCTATGTTTTGAGGCAAGTATGGATAGATTAATATCTGGCTGAAGAAACTCTTCAAAAATCTCTTCTACTTCCCTTGAATTTTGTGCAGGGATTAATATTTTGTCGCGTAAATCCCATTCGTACCCAAAGGGGGCTCTCGACATATGCTTCCCTTCTGAAAACTTTTTTATCATACCTTTTTTCTGGGATTCTCCTCTATTTTCTTTGGAATCATGTTCTATTTCAAACTCATGTCCGCATTTTGGGCATTTCATTTCATAACCTCATCTATAGGTGATTTAATTTTTTTAAGTTCTTCTCTTGAAATATGGGTATATATCTGGGTTGTCGAAAGATCACTATGTCCCAACAACTCTTGTATTTTTCTTATATCTGTTCCATTCTCTAAAAGATGAGTTGCAAAACTATGCCTTAATGTGTGACAATGAACATCTTTATTTATCCCTGCCCTTTTCCCTGCTTTAGAAATAATCTTTTGAAGATTTCTTTCAGATAATCTTCCTTTTGGTCCCGTAAACAAATATTCTTTTTTTTCTTCTTTTTGTTTTTCAACTTGAGTCTTTAAATCTTCTAAAAGAAATTCTGGAAGGTTAAACACCCTATCCTTTTTACCTTTTCCCTGACGAACACTTCCAATTTTCTCCTCGAAATTTAAATCTTTAACTTTTAAATTAACTAACTCTGAAACTCTAAAACCACAAGCATACATAAAAGATACCATGGTCTTAGATTTTTTTGTATCTATGGAATTGATAAGTGTCTTAACTTCTTCTTTTGTTAGAACAGAAGGTATCCTTTTTTCTTTTTTGGGACGTTTTATACTAAGGGTTATATCTTTATGAAGAATATTTGTGAAAGAGTACCTTATTGCAGAAAGAAAAACTATGATTGAAGAAGAGGAAGCTTCTCCAAGCTTCTCAACAAGATAGGACTTTAAGTCGTCTTCATTTATTTCTTGAGGTTCTTTTTTGATATAATCAAGAAATTTTCTGTTACAATCAAGATAATTTCTAAGAGTATATTCAGAGTTCTTAGATATCTTTAATTCTATTTCAAGTTTCTTTAAAAAATCTTCTGAATTCATTTGCCTTCCTCTTTTAAGTTAGATTATAAATAAAATTATACGAACTCGTTTAAATATCTTTAGATAAACCTATTTGGGTTTATTGTTTTTTGAAGAATGTTTCATCAACTCTTTTTGATTTATCAACATAATTGCTACTGCACCCGCTATAAACCAGGGGTTCCAGACAAATGCTAAAATCAAGAATAAAAGTGCTAAAATGGAAAGTGAAAATAATCTTAAGTTAAACATTTTAGAAAGAATTAACTTCCTGGAGCAACCGTTGCCCCAAAGATTATATTACCTTGACAGGTTCCAGCAACCCCTAAAGGAACGTAAATTCTCCAGTAAGAAGCGTTAATTGCTTCATTAAATGTATCATTCTGTCTATAATTCAAATCATATTTTTTAACCACGGGGTAAGAAGTTAAATTGGTATAGTTTGCAACAAATTGGGCAAGATCTAAAACTCCGGGATTACTATTGGTTAAATTGTATTTCTCATTCTCTATACTGATATTTTTTATAAAACCAAGCGTACAATTCATTGCATTACCATCTTCCAATGCAAACCCGTAACCGCTCAAAGAAAGATTAATTTTAACATTTCCATAATTGGTTACATTTGAAACGTTCTCTAGAGAAACTTCTGTTGCATTTACTTCTCCATAATAAATAAAATCGGGTAATCCTAAAGCCAACAAACTGGAGATGTTAATAATATCACTTCCATATCCCACCTTATTTTTTGAATCTGATACTTTAAGAGTACAATTCCAATCTCCTGCATTTGTATAATACCAGATATCCATGCTGCAGTTAATCCATGCTGTATATGTATCGTCTTCAATTATATCACAGGAATAGTTTGTATAATGATAGTTGTTATCATTTCCATCAATATAAGAAGATGAGACAGAGTCAAAAAATGTAGCAGTTGCATTGTCTATATCTTGCCACCCGTTGAAGTCCGTAGCTAATCCTGAGCAGTAGATTGTTTTTGTGGAGTTTGGGATAAGTGAAAGAGTGGAATCATTGTTTTGAATCGTAACATTCGTTAGCTCTGGGAAAACATTCCCCACGGTTAAATTTGTAATTACAGTAACATTGTGTTCTCCCACCCCTGCAAAAACCTCTCCAGGGAGAAAAGAGAATAATATGATGAGTAGAGCTATCTCTAATAAAATCAAAGATACTACTGTTTTTGTTTTATTTTTTAATATCATTTTAACCTAACTCAACATAAAGATAATATGCGGTTGATCCCGAGAATCCTTGTGATCCGTTTTCTGGAACAAGCATCTGGAAATCATATGTATTTCCATCATAACCTACTAAACCGGGTTCTAGGATTGTTGCATAAATAATGCTAGTTCCATCATACAATGCCATTTCTTCAAAATCATCATCTTGTGTACCATCACTTACAAAAGTGTTTAAAGTGGGGCATTCATTTGCACTAAATGGAGTTCCCGCGACATAAAATAAATCATGAGTTCCAGTTTGGAAAGTGGTATTTATAGTATCCTGCCTTAAAGAAATATTATGAAACAGCGCCACATCTTCTGTTGCAAGAGTAGTGGCAACATCTGCACAATCAATTAGATTCCATTCTATTGTCGAGGAATCTCTTGTTGCATAAACTCTTCCGGAAGTTACAGCAAAACTCCAATCATAAATAGTTGAACCTGCAGAATCATCCAGTGTGAATGCAGCAGTAATCCATCCTACGAAAGCTTTCCAATGAGTATTTTGAACTGTTGCAGACAAGTTTAATGCTGCAATGTATCCCCCAGAAATATTGAAAAAACCTGCTGCAGTGGTATTCATAGTCTCATTCCAAACAGAGATAACCTCGCTTGGACCTACAGGGTCTGCCGCGGATATAAAAATATTTGATGAAACACAAATTGAAAATATTACACTTGCAAATAAGACAAATGCAAATAATGCTCTGTTTTCTCTTTTTTTAAACATATTTTCGGTTCTTTATTCTCCTTCTCTCTTGAACTTCTTTTTCATCAATTTAAAATAAAAAAATAAATTATTTACTCTAACTCTACCCAGAAGTAATAAGTAGTAGTCGAGGTATCTATTAAATGACCATTTTCTAATACAAGCATTTCAAAGTCATGTGCTCTCCCATCAAAACCTAGTGGACTTTCTTCATCCAAGATAGATGTAAAAACTACGCTAAGAGTTGTAGGGTCATATAATAAAACTTCCTGGAACATGCTATCTGTTGCATTTTGATTAGATGCAAAGATGTGTGTACTTGCACACTCTCCTGGAGTGAAATCAATATTGTTTGTATAAAACAAGTCATGAGTGAGACCAAATCCATTCTCATGAGTTCCACCTACAGAGAAAGTTTCATTAACTCCATCCACATCGTCTGAAGCTATTCCAAACATTGCTTCTAAATCTTCAAAATAAGT